>Ga0193962_1001540_pt1 | contig 10747 bp, 12 predicted proteins | sample FB_5_MG_FD_140335 | JGI IMG/M metagenome (GOLD analysis project Ga0193962, IMG submission 140335) | Microbial mat bacterial communities from the Broadkill River, Lewes, Delaware, United States - FB_5_MG | ecosystem: Environmental > Aquatic > Freshwater > River > Microbial mats | place: USA...
TAAGTGGTCGATTCTATCTGTATTAAAAAGTGAAGTTCTTCTTTTTATACCATGTACGATATAACCTTTTTTTAGAAGAAATTCAGCAAGATAAGATCCATCTTGTCCTGTGATTCCTGTGATAAGGGCAATTTTTTTACCTTCTGTTGACATTTTTTTCCTTTTATTCCTAATTAAGTTGATATTGTATTATTCTTTTATAAAAAATTTTATAAAAGAAAAAATAAGTATAGTTTTTATTTAGATTTGATAGAATAATATTTCAATAAATATAAGGATTTTTCATAGAAAATTTATCAAATGATATTAAGCTGATAATAGAGTGTTGCAAAGAAAATAAAAATTCAAATTTCTTACTAGAACTTATTTTAAATATAAAAAATTGGAATGATTTTATATCTCTTTCTTATAGTCATGGTGTTTTTCCTTTAGTTTATAATACTTTGAAAAATTTTGATCATAGTATTCCTACTGAGATATTAAATTCTATGAAACTTAGAAATCTGGATATCATAAAACAAAATATGATGATGACTAGTGAACTTATAAAAGTATTGAAAATATTAGAAAAAAATAATATAGAAGCAATACCATTTAAAGGTGCCGTTTTATCTCAACTCGCTTATGGAGATGTAGTATATAGGCAATATGTGGATTTGGATATTTTAGTTAAAGAAGAAGATTTAAGAAAAACTTTTGAAATATTAGAAGAAAATTATTATAAAGCTTCATTAGAAAAAGAATTTATTTTTAACAAATTATTTTTAGATAAAAATAGTGATATATCTTTTATTAATCAAAAAAACAATCTATGTATAGAACTTCACTGGAAATTATTTAGAAATAAATTTTCAAATGGTATTAATAATAAAGATTTTTTTGATTTGAAAAATAAATTAGAAATTAATAGTTATGAATTATATATTTTTAATAATGAATTATTATTAGTTTATCTTTGTATGCATGGTTCTAAACATCGATGGGAAAGAATAGAATGGATAACAGACATAGATAGACTTTTGAGAAATTATGATATTGATTTAGAAATTGCTTATCAAATTGCAAAAAAGTATAATTGTGTAAAAATGTTAAATTTAGGATTGTATATAAACTATAAATTGTATGATACTTTTATTCCACAGAAATATCTAAATAGATTAAAAAAAGAATCTTATGAAAAAATGATAGCTTATATTTTTAGTGAAATAATAAAAACAACTAATAACAAAAATGAAACAACTAGAAATTTTGATTCTGTAAAATTTCACTATAGTTTAAATGAAACTTTTTATGAGAAAATTTTATTTCTTAAAAAAACTTATTTAGAAATATCAAACAATGATACAGCTTCTTTTAATTCAGATAGTATTTTATTACATTATTTAAACAAACCTATTAGAATTTTAAAGAAATATCTATTAAAATAGATTACATGAAGAAAACATTTTTTATATTAACCGTTTTACTATTTATAAATCTTGGTAATTTTTTGGATTTAACTACAGAGCCAAAGCAATCTGATATTATTGTTGTTTTAGGTGGAGGGAAAGACGCAAGAATAAAAAAAGGTTTAGAATTATATAAAGAAAATATTTCAAAATCTAATCAAATAATTTTTCCTCACAAAAATTTCACAAATGTTGTTTTATCAAAAAATTATCTTGAGAATTTTATAAAAGAACATAAAATAAATGAATCAATGATAATATATTTAAAACGACTTCCTAATACTATGAAAGAATTAATAGAGATAAAAAAATATCTGAAACAAAATAATTTTAAAAGTGTTTTATTTGTAACTCATCCTACTCATACGTTGAGAATAAAATTATTAGCAAATTTTTTAGAAGATTATGAAAAAGAAGATATCAAAATTAATTTTGCTTCTGCTGACCATACGAAGGTATGGTCGAGTCAATACTATTTTTTAGAGTTAGAATCAATAAAACTTGTTTTTTCTGAATATTTAAAAATAGTGTATAACTTTATAAAGTACACTATTTTCTTATAATTTACCAAGTTTTAGTAAAACCAAAAATTTAACTAAAACTAACTGTCTTCCAAATCTTGTTGGTTCTTTTAAAAGTCTATATAACCATTCACAATGTAAATCTAAAAATATTTTTGGAGCTCTTCTTTTATCTCCTCCATATATATCAAAACTTCCACCAAGACCCATGTACAAAGCAGGGTGTATTTTTATAAGTTCATCCATCAAAAATTCTTGTCTAGGTGTTCCTTGTGCTACAAAAACTACATCTGGTTTTAGATTTTGTAATTTTTCTTTTAGTTCTATCTTTTGTTCTTCATTTATAAAACCATTTTGATAACCTAAAATATTTATATTTGGATATTCAAGTTTTAGTTTTTTTACAGTGTTTTCTATAACTTCTGTTGTTGTTCCTATAAGGTAAAATGATTTTTCTTTTTGGTATTTATTTACAATATCAAGCCAAAACTCACTTCCTGGAATTTTTACAGCATTTAATCCTTTTTTTTTCAATGCCATAACAGCCCCAACACCATCAGGATAACCAATATTTTGATTTATTATGTTTTTGAGTCGTTCATCTTCTTTTAGTATTTTTTCTGCATTTATAGCTATCAAAATATTTTTTTTATCATTTATAAAATCTAAAAATTCTTCCTTAGAGTTAAAAGCCGTTGTTTTAACACCATTTATTCTTATACTATTATTCATTGATTAATTTTCCATATTTAGTAGTTTTTATTCCAGTTTTAATGATTTTTGCAGGATTTCCTGCAACTATGCAATTTGATGGTACATCTTTAGTCACAATAGCACCAGAACCAACTATTACTTCATCTCCGATTTTAACTCCAGCCATAACAATTGCATTTGCTCCAATAAAACACCTTTTCCCAATAATTGTATCTTTATATAATGTTCTTGAAAAATCATGTGTAAATATAATTGCCCCAGAAGCTATGTAACTATCATTATTAATATAGATACCTTTAGGATAAGTCTTATCAAGTTTTGCACCAAGAGAAACTCTAGCTGTTTTTGAAATATTCATTTTATAAACTCTTGTTAATAAAATAAAATAAGGTTGAAGTAATAACCATCTAATAAAAGTTCTAATTTTTACAATCATCTTTTTGTTCCTTTTCTGCTAGTAAATAAAAACTAAGTCCATAAAACATCCAAGCTTGAGCCCATCTCATATAGGGTATTTTTGAAGGTACGCCACTATTTATTTGATAGTAGAAAAAGTCTTCTTTTTTATCTTGCATATTTTCAATTGTCCAAAGAAGTGTTTTTTCAATAATATCTTTTGTTTCTTCATAACTATTTAATCTATACATTGCTGCAACAAATTCTGCTGGACAATGAATATCAATTGGGTTAGTTTTGTGATCGTAATATTTAGGAGTACCATCTTCTAAAAAGAAATTATTTACGTAGTATTTTTTGCCAATTTCAATGTTTTCTTTAAAACTATGATCTTTTGAATATTTCTGATATTCAGCTATTGATTCTAATTTATATCCTGTATGAAAACTATCAACCCAAGTTTGTATTTTATCCGCTCCAAATCTCCACGCACCATCTTTTCTTTGAATTGAACTACAAGCTTTAATAGATTGTAAAGCTAAATCAATGAGTTTTTTATCTTTTGTATATGAATATACTCTTGATAATAATCTACTACCAAGTAAAGAAGCATTATAAACCTGCATGTTATCTAAAGGTGAGTATGAAAAAATGAATCCTTCTTTTGTATATGTTCTATTTAAATCATTAATTATAAAATCACAACTGCTTATAGCTTCATTAAGATAGGTTTTATTGCCTGTTATATCATAAGCATCTAAAAGACCATATGAAACAAATGAAGTTGCTACGACTGTTGGAGTTTTATCAGGCATAAATTCAAGTCTTGATTGCCAATCAAAATTATACCCCCAACATGATCCAGAATATCCTAATGTTTTTGTTTGAATTATTTTTTCTGCAAGAAAATTTATTTTTGTTAAGTATTCTTCTTTTTTTTCAACTTTATATAAATTACAGTATGCTGTTAAAAACAGTCCCAATCCTTTTGGATTGTATCCCTTTTCAACTAAAGTAATTTTTCTTAGATTTATTGGACTTCTTTTGAATACTTGTATCCATGCTAATCTAAAAAATCTAATTTTATTTAATCTGAAAAAACGGAAAACTTTACTATTTAATCCATCATAAGGATCCCAACCTTTAAAGTTTTCTTTTTCACAATAATCTTTTAATTTTTCAAAACTTTCTAAAATTAAGTTATTCATAAGTTTTCCTTATCTCTCTATGATATGATTTATAATTCTTTTTGTAACTACAGTATTTAATAATTTTTCATTTGCATAATCAAAATTAAATTTTGCGAAATCAGATATCTTATTTTTGTCTTTTATTAATAATTCTAATTTGTTAGTTAATTCAATTACATTTTTAGGTTTTATTAAATATCCCATTTCTTCATTTTTGAAAAATTCTTTTAATCCACCCATATTAGTAGTAATAACAGGCATTCCAAAAGCCATTGCTTCTAATATAGAAGTAGGTAATCCTTCTCCATAAAATGTAGGAAAAGCATAAATGTGACATTTTGTAAATAAATCAATTTTCTCTTTTCCCTCAACTCTTCCTAATACATGAATTTTTGAGTTAGAATTGGAAACTTTTTTTACTTCATCTAAATCTTCTCCGTCCCCAGCAATAAAAAGTTCTATATTATATTTATCACTTAATTTATTAAAAGCTTCAATTGTTTCAAAAACACCTTTTTCTTTGATCATTCTTGCTAGAAATAGTATTTTAAAAGTTTTTGTATTATCTATATCTTTTAATTTTTCTTTAAAATTAAAATCTTTAACTAAACTACTATCAACATTTGTAGTTTCAATAACAATTTCACCTTTATATCCCCATTCTTCTAATTTTATTTTAAAATCATTTGAGAGTACAAATATTTTTTTAGCTTTAGCGAAACTATTTAAAAAGAAATTTTGATATTTTTTTGTAACTTTTTTCTCAAAATCTAAATTCCAACCATGAAAAAATACTACAAAAGGAATATTTTTAGAAATCAATTGTTTTGCAAAAAAACCATCTCTAAAGAAACTATTAAATCCAAGAGATGGATTTAAAAAAACTAATGAACTATTTGTTATTCTTTTTTTAAAAGCATATTGTTCTTTTATAATAGCAATAAGATTTTTCCCGTGTCCACCAACTTGAAAATTTTCAAATTTAAGCTCTTTATTTTCTTTTAATAAAGGTAAAAGAGAATTCCAATATGATGCTACTCCACCTGAAATATGAAGTTTTGGAGTTACAATTGTAATTGAACTATTCATTTTATATTTTCCTGATATTTGATTATTTTAGCTGGAACACCCGCTACTATAGCATTGTCTGGTACATCTGTAATTACTACAGAACCTGCGCCAATTATTACATTATTTCCTATGTTAATACTTCCAATAATTACTGAGTTTGATCCTATGTTTACAAAATCACCGATTTTAGGACTACCTCCGCCAGCTTTTGAGTTTCCTATTGTAGTGTTGTGTCTGAGAGTTACATCATTTCCAATTATAGAATTTGGATTTATAACTAATCCCTGACCATGAAATAATTTGCAATTTTTACCAATTTTTACTTTTTCAGGAATTTCCACAGTCATAATCCATTCGATAAAAATTTTATAGAAAATTCTTATTGGCAGTCCTAAGATTCTAATTATTAATAAATTATTAGTAGCAAAAATATTACTTAATCTAAATAGTATTAAAATAAGAATAGATTTAATATTTCTTTTGTTGGTTTTTAAATCTTGAAAAATAAGCATTAAATAATTTCCTTTTTAGTTATTGTAAGTCCATGGTAAATACAATAATAATATAGTAATGTAACACCTGGACTATATAAAATTTGAGACGAATATGTAAAAAAGTCCATGAAGAATATTATTGAAATACCTAAAATACCTAGGAGAATAATATTCTTTTCTTGGTTTAAGTTATTCGACATAAAATTATTGTAAAGGCATTTAAATATATATATATGATACATTGCAAAAACAACCAAACCTAATAAACCTAATTGCATAAGAATCCAAACTTGACCAAGTCTGGCTCCATATCCCATATTATATTTTTCAAGTAAAGGGTTTTCATATTTTAATAATGATGACTGAACGATATCTCCTGGCCCATAACCTAAAATTAAATTAAATAATCCTCCATTAGACAATTTTGTTAGTGCAACACCAGGGGCATCTGCTCTACCATCTGCTTCAACTCTAGATCCTTTTAATTGTAATGTATTATAGTCTTCAGTGTATTTAGATAAATATTCAATGTCAATACTCCCTCCAACTTTATTTTCAGGATTTGCTCTAGGGTTTAATGAAACAAAAAGTCCAAAAATTACAACTAAATAGAAACCAATTTTCGACATGTATAATAAAAATGGTAAATTAAATAAATTTGAATTTGTTAATTTTTTTGTATATAAAAATGTTAATATAATAAATAATATAAAAATATAAAAAAGTATACCTAACTTATTACTTATCAATCCAATAGCCATAAATAAAAGTGTATAAACTATATATATAATTCTTTTTTTGAATAAATACATACTAATTAAAAAAGAAATTGCTAAGAGAGGCATAATAGTAGCTAAACTTCCTTCCATCACAGATATAGTTCCCACAATTTTTTCTTGTGTACCCCCCAGTACAATTAGTTTTATAAATGCAGCTAAAACTTGAATTGTAAATAAAACAATAAGCAGTTTTAAAATGTTGTTTTTTTGAATTTCATTAAAGTCAATATTTATAATAGAGTAAAAAAATATAACATAAATGAAAAATTTACGTAAAAAAAGTATTAGATGTGTAGTTGTTACATTATTTAGTAAATAAGAAATCACTACTATAATAAAAAATGTTGAAATTATTTTAAAGCCAGGAGCCACCATAGATTTCTTTTGTGTGATAAAAATTAAGGAAATAAAAAAAATGGAAATAATTATAAAATCTATAATAAGTTGTACCATACTTTCATTTATGCCTAAAAGTTCCCAAATACCTTTTGTAAAAGATATAAAAAATAATGCTATAGTTAATTGAAAGGCAATATTTCTCAATTTTTTCTCTTTATAATATTTTGAAATAAATGATCAACTTTTTTATTTACAATATTTTCCCATGTAAACTCTTTTATTGTATTTTTAATAATTTGACTATCATATCTTTCAAAGTTTATTAAAATATATTGAAGTGCTTCTTTGAATGAAGTTTTATTGTCTTCACATAATACGCCATTTGATTCATTAATGATTTTTGCATTTTCATTAGTATTTGTTGCTAAGCAAATCATACCACAATTAATATACTCAAAAGTTTTTGTAGGAGGTTGACAATTATAATATCCAGTAATTGGGACATAAGATATTCCTATATTACAATTATCAAAATAGCTTTTTAGTTCAAAATGACTTTTCCTACCATGAAATTTAACTATTCTTTCTAGATTACATTGAGAAATAGTTTGTAATAATTTATCAATTTCATTTTTATGACCATCTCCAAAAATATTATAACTAACCTCACATGATAAATTTTTATTTGAGTCTATAAATTCTTTTAAACCATATATTGTTTGATATATATTTCTATTATTTAATGCTCCAACATATAAAAGATTTAGTTTCTTTTCCTTAAAGTTTTTATTTTGTGTTGATAAAATATCTGACCCTAAAGGAATAATGTAACATTTCTTTTTATTATAATTTAAACTTTCTCTTAAAGACTCTGAGATTATTGAAATATTTTTAAAAAAATGAGATTCAAATTTCATTAGCCAGTTGAATTTAATTCTGTCAATCATTCTTTTATCAACTGAACCAGTTCTTATATCTAATATATAATTATTTTTTAAGAAAAACTTTACTAGAGAACAAAGTTTAAAATAATACACCATAACAATATTAAAGTTTTTATTTTTAATTAATGCTCTACTTTCTTTAATTAGGTTAAATACATTTTTTATAGAACTACCTTCATCTTGAAGATAAATTACATTAGTATCATCATTTATTTTTGTTAAGTTATTGTCTATACAAATATAGTACATATCATATTTTTGATTTAAATTAATACAATACTTATAACTATCAGTATGTTTGCCATATTGGGCAATATTAATAATTAAAATTTTATTTTTTTTCATTTTATAACTTTGTACAAATATATTTTTATATTTTTAAGTAACATAATGGAAGTGTACTTTATAGAATATAATATTTGCCTATATTTATAATTATTATCTATTGTTATATCTTTTTTCAATTCAATATAATATTTGGAAATTGTTTTAATAGGAAAATATTCCAGTTTTTGGGATATTAAATTTTCTTCACCAATAAACAAATTATTTATTGATGTTTCTACATTTAATCTTGTTCTTGCTGGTGGATTGTACCATTTGAAATAACCTTTAAGACATTCTTGTATTATTTGAAATGGATATTTTGATAATCCTGAATTCATAAATCTGTATGTATGTTCAGTGTGACCAAATCTTTTATACTTTGCAAATTCGGTATGAAAACCTCCAACTGTTTCTATCCCAAATTTTGTGAAAAAATTTACTTGAGCACTACCATACATGGCACTAATAATATTATAATTATTATGTTTAGTTATTTCTTTTTTATTTATAATACGATTCTCTTCAAATAATGAGAAGTGATGAATATTCAATTCTTTAGATAATTTTATATGTATATCAAAAACGTCAGTATTAATTAGTTTTACATCATCTTCAATAAAAAAGTAATATGAATATTCTTTAAACTCTTTTAAAACTCTATTTTTAGAAATCCCTACACCCTCGTTGCTTTCTGAATATATATAAGGAATATTGAATTTTTCACAATAAGTAATTGTATTCTTATCCTTTCCATCTAGACTTAATATAAAGTCAAAATTTTTATTTTTATTTGTAAATTTAATATAATCCCAGATAAAAGTTTTGACTAGGTTGGAGCTATTGTATGTATTTATGCATATTAATGATTTCATTTACTTCCTTTTGTATTAATTATATATTTTATTGGTGTAAAAAATGATTTTGACATCATATAAAATGCTTCTCTAGTTGATTTATGAATAAGAAGAGAAAAATATGAAGCTATGGCATATGATATCAATGTTGCATATGCAGCACCTATTATTCCATATTTAGGAATCATAAATAAGTTTAATAAAACATTTATAATACATCCTATTCCTTGTGTTATTAAAGAAAATATAACTATATTTTCTAAAATAATCCAATTACTAAATAAAGCTCTTAAAAAGATAAAGATGCCTGCCCAAATATGGATTTGTAATACATATGAAGATTCAATATATTCTTTCCCATATAGTTGATTAATTATTCCTTCCGCAAAAATAGTAGTTAAAATAGCAATTACAATTGATAAAATAAATAATAAATCATAAAATTGTTGAAGTCTCTTTTTGTATTGTAAATTGTTTTTATTTTTTAATTCTACAATTTTAGGAAATAGTGAAGATACTAAAATAGTTGGTATAAAATACCAAATTTCAGACAATGATGACGCAACAGAGTAGATACCTGCCTGTTTTGAATTTAAAAGATGATTAATCATTAAAATATCTATTTTTAAATAAATTAAAGTAAATAATGTACCCAACATCAATGGCCAACTTCTTTTGAAAAACATTTTAGCTTTTTCAGATGAAAAGCTTAAATGTTTAAGTTCAATATTTGTATATTTTTTAAATATATAAACAAAAGAAAATGTAATAATAATAAATTGAAATAAATTAGCAAATGCAAACCAGATAATATTCATACTAAGGAGAACAAGTAATATTTTAAAAATAGAACTGACTATTTGTGAAAGAATTTTAGCTAAAGATGAATATTTAAGTTTTATTTTTGCATTAAACCAAAATTCTATTACTTCAAAAGGTTTTAATAGAATTATAAAAGATGTTATTAGTAGAATATAAAAGTTTGTAGTAAATAGTTCTTCTGTAAGCAGAGCAATTAAAAATAATATAAAAAAAGCTATTAGAGAACTAAATAGTTTTAAATAGAAAACAGTACCTAATATTTCATGAGTTTGGCTAGGAAGAGTTACTATATCTTTAACAACAATTCCAACTAATCCTAAATGAGTAGCAACACTAAAAATAGATATAAGTGCCATTGCATAAGCTATTATACCAAAACTTTCAGGTCCAAGATATCTAGCAACTATAATATTTGTAATAAAAACAAAAAATAAATTTATAATTTTATCACCAAAAGCCCACGAAGTATTTTTCAAATATTTTGTATAGGATTGATTTAGTAATATTTTTTTTACTTTATTCATTTATATTACTTTTTATTGAGTATTTATTTATCATTGTTACTTATATTATCTAATCCAATAACTTCATCACCTCTTTGAAGAAGTTTTTGTGCTAGGTTATATTCAATAAATCCTGCTATCCCTGTTACTAGTATTCTCATTTATTTATTAACTCCACAAAAATCTAAAACTTCTTTACCAAAGATTCTAATACCCTTAAACTCTTTATGCGCTACAAGATAAACTATAATATCAGCATCGTTGATAGCTGTTTCAAAATCTATTATCTCAAAACTTTTATGAGATTTTAGATTTGGTTCAACTGCAAGTACATCTAGTCCTTGA
>Ga0193962_1001541_pt1 | contig 10736 bp, 8 predicted proteins | sample FB_5_MG_FD_140335 | JGI IMG/M metagenome (GOLD analysis project Ga0193962, IMG submission 140335) | Microbial mat bacterial communities from the Broadkill River, Lewes, Delaware, United States - FB_5_MG | ecosystem: Environmental > Aquatic > Freshwater > River > Microbial mats | place: USA...
CGTTGCTGTTGACCTAGTCTTTTAAGGAGTATGCAAATGAAAAGAACTCAATACGTTTTAATCGCCCTACTGTTATCCGCACTATCCACACTGGCTAGCGCAGAGACAGCGGTCATTGTCTCTGCTAGCAATGGCAATGGAGCAATGGATAGTACGACTATCAGTAAAATTTTCTTAGGAAAATCTAAAAGCTTTCCTGACGGCTCACAGGCTGTTCCGATCGACCAAGCTGATGGAAATCCTTCTCGCGAGGCGTTTAACGATAAGGTTTTAGGAAAGTCTGCCAGCCAACTTAAATCTTATTGGTCTCGCCTAATCTTTACCGGTAAAGGCACACCTCCTAAGCAGCATGCTAACGATGCAGCAGTGAAAGCAGAAGTTGCAGCCAATCCTAGTATGATTGGCTATATTGATGCATCTGCAGTAGACGGCAGCGTAAAAGTTGTCGGCAAATTTTAACGTTCACATAAATACCCATAACGGGCATTAGCATGATTTTAAAGGCGATGACTTATTATTAAGCATCGCCTTTTTCTTTTGCCGCATTTAGCACTACAATACCGACTTTACATTCTAACAAGGCAGATCCTGTGGCTCAGCAAGATAGCGCTACCCATCAAAAGAAAAGCTTCGGAATTCTAATGGTTAACTTAGGAACGCCTGAAGCGCCCACACCCAAAGCCGTCAGAGCTTACCTGAAAGAGTTTTTATCCGATGTTCGAGTTGTCGATGCACCAAGGCTTATCTGGTGGTTTGTACTTAGAATAATTTTATTGATTCGCCCCAAACCTGTTTCAGAAGCCTACCAAAGCATATGGACAAAAGATGGTTCGCCGTTATTGGTTATCTCTAAAAAACAGGCGGCAGCGGTTCAAAATCGATTACAAGAGATCACTGGTAGCGACATTCCTGTTGAGCTTGCCATGACCTATGGTAATCCTAGTATATTGAGTGCATCGAATGCGCTTCGTAGCAGAGGCGTTGAGCGCATATTAATTCTTCCTATGTATCCGCAATTTTCGTCATCAACTACCGCGGCTATTTATGACAAGCTCTCTGACCTGCTAAAACAATGCCCTCACCTTCCTGAAATGCGCTGGATCCGTGATTATCATGACAATGCCGATTATATAAATGCTTTAGCGAATTCGGTTAAACAGCAATGGGAACAAAATGGACAGGCTGAGAAGCTATTAATGTCATTTCATGGTGTACCAGAACGCTATACCAACAAAGGCGATCCTTATGAACGCCATTGCCGAAAAACCGCTGCGCTATTAGCCGAAAATTTGAATCTGTCTGCTGAACAATGGCAGTGCTGCTTTCAATCACGCTTTGGTCGTGAAGAATGGGTTAAGCCTTATACCGATCATACCCTGAAGCAATGGGGCAAAGAGGGGGTAAAAAGTGTCGACATTATTTGCCCAGCCTTTGCGGCGGACTGTTTAGAAACACTGGAAGAAATTCAGGTTGAGAATAAAGAGTATTTCTTAGAAGCTGGTGGCGAACGTTATAACTACATTCCTGCTTTGAATGATAACCCTGACCATATCGATATGCTGAGCCAGCTTATTATTAAGCACAGCCAAGGCTGGGATTAACCTCATAATAAGGCCACGTCAATCGACAGTGGCCTTATTAACGTACAACATTCTCAAATGTTAACGACCAAGTTCGAAGCCTGCCCTTTTTCTTTTCTAAAATAACGTTCAATCCAATAGTCAATACTGACTACTTTTCCTGCCCCAGTAAAAAACAGAGAAAGCAGCATGATTAAATACGTCACCCCAAATTCAATGCCATTATTAAGAATAACAAAATTTCCTTTTTCAGTTAGCCAAGCATAATTTCCATGCTCTTGCAGAATGCGCTTTGCGGCACCAACTCGATCAGCAATACCAGGATCTGTTGCACCATCAGCAATGGCTGCCCAGCCATACGGCCAATGTACTGAGAAAATAGCAACCAACATAACAATCATCAACGGTATGGTGATATAGCGCGTAGCAAAACCTATTAATAAGAAAACAGCACCAACCAGCTCGGTTGCCGTCGCTAGAAAAGCCATCACCAGAGGAAAAGGCAAACCTAGACCGTGATCAAACCAAGCTACAATGTTGTCAAAACCGTTAAATTTATTCATTCCACCCACCCACAGCGGAAAAAATAAATACAACCTTATGGCCAATGGCCCAAGCGCATCAAGTTTTCGAGCACTGTCCAGATAATCGTGCACCTTATTCATTATGACTGTTATCGACATAAGCAAACCTCTCCTATTATTTTATAACTATCGTGCTAGCGTTTAGAGCCAAAGATAAGCCCTAAGCTATGCCATTGTTGTAACGTTTCAATGCCACCTTCGTAGGCAGCTTGACTGCCTTCGAGACCTGATTGTTTTAATAAGGTATTAATCAAATCATTTCCCGTTGAAAGCTGATCTTTGAGCAATAAAAACAACTGCAAAGTAAAAGTATTAGATTCAATAAAACCAATACTGTCGTCAACCTTACGATAAACAATCAATGCACTAGGCGTCGGTTGAGGATTGGCATTTTCAGCGGATATTTTATGCACTGGGTATTGATATACCACACCTTCAGCAACAGGAGACAAAACAGGTATTGCGGATAAAAGATCCGTATCATCATCAAGCTCTACCGCCAACTCTTGCGGTTCTACATCCACAAATAGCTCTAGCCATTCATAGTGCGCTAACTCATACAGGTACTCTGGATCACCTGCTTGGGCCTCATATTCGCTTTCTAAATAACTCAAAAATTCTCGAGATATTTCGAGAAAATAAGGTGTTTTATTATGATGGCGTGAAAAAAAATCACGGCCAATTTCAGCCCAGCGCGCCTCCCCCATTATCTCGGCTAAAACAGGAAAAGTACCATTGAGAAACCCCATCACATTTTTAAAAAAAAGATCCCGATAAATAGCCATATGCCGATCATCAACATCTTTTGGGCGATCAATAACCTCTGGATTTTTAATATGATCAGCAAATGAGTGCTGAACGCGCACGAAGCTAGGCTGTTCTGACATGACCTACCTCTAACCGATGGCTATTTTGCACTTGTAACAATTTAATCTGGTCAATTTCAGACATTAAATCAGCAACACTTGGAAGATTAAAATCTCTTTCTAATAAAGTAGGAAGGGTTCCATGCTGCTGGTAGGTATAAGCCAGCAAGTCCCAAACATCCTGTTTTACACTTGCACCGTGCGTATCAACCAATAAATCATTGGCTTCTTCATAATGGCCAGCAATATGAAGATATGAGATTTTATCGGTGGGGATTTGATTCAGATAATCTTTCGCATCAAAACCATGATTGGTACTGTTGACGAACACATTATTAACATCCAGTAGCAAGCGGCAATCTGATTCATCAATAACGGCCTTTAAAAATTCTATCTCACTCATCTGCTTACCCGGCTCAGCGTAAGAAGAAACATTTTCAATAATTAATGGCTGCTCAATAATATCCTGAACAATGCGAATGCGATCTGAAACATGACGAACCGCTTCAGAAGTAAAAGGGATTGGCATCAAATCATACATGTGGCCTTCACTACTGCAATAACTTAGATGCTCGCTATAAGCCTTAATACCATGTACTTTCATGAAATCACGAACCTGCTTAACGAACTCAATATCGAGTTCATCAGGGCTGCCTATAGACAAGGACAACCCGTGGCACATGAAATCAAATCGCTCGGTATAATGGCGAAACTCCTTACCAAGACGGCCACCAACACCTATCCAGTTTTCAGGCGCAACTTCCATAAAATTAATGTGTTCAGGCGTCACAGACGACAACGGGCCCAAAAGGGCCCGTCTTAGTCCGAGACCTGCGCCACTAACAGGGTAGCTTGGCATTTAGATCTCCTATATAACAATCCGTAATGGTTGGCTTAACCGCCACACTTACCTTCGCCGCACTTGCCTTCGCCATCGGCTTTCTTATCTTTATCACCACCACACTTGCCTTCGCCGCACTTGCCTTCGCCGTCAGCTTTTTTATCTTTATCACCACCACACTTGCCTTCGCCGCACTTGCCTTCGCCGTCAGCTTTTTTCTCGCCACCGCATTTGCCTTCGCCACACTTACCTTCTGCTTTAGAAGCGACTTTATAGCCAGTTTGCAACTCTGTCGTTGCAAAAGGATTTTCAGCAGCTTGAGTTGCTGGAATCTGCGCCATTGCCGTTAAAAATGCACTACCCAAAAGGGCCGTTAAAGGTTTCATAGTTGATTTGGACATACATACTTCCTTAAATATTCGGTGTCAGTCTTATAGTAAAGCGAATCATTGGCAGCTAACAATAAAGCAGCGATGCTCACCTAGTTTTTTATTAGTTCAGCAGAAATCTAAAAAGTTCATTCTTTTTAAACCGTCTCCCGAGCCTGTACACATCTTTATTACGAAACGTACATCTATAAAGATAGATTCATTTTGATTTCATTCCACTTTTGGCGCAATCGTTTGTTCGATACTGGCTCATTTGTACCTAAGGGTTGGGCAAAAAGCGACATGCGCAATTCTTGCAAGAGCCAATAAAAATGCATTAAGTCAGGATTGGCATAATAAGGAATACCCAATTGCTTTACCCCAGCCTGATGCAGCGACGCCAGCTCTTCGACTTCTGCAATACGAAGTCGATCTCTTTGCAGCTGCCCTTGAAGCTTGTCCAATCGATATAAAATGCCATCCAAGTATCGAGGATAGTTTTTCAAATAGTGCCATGGTGTTTGCACAATAAAATGCTCAGCAAAAAGTTCACCTAGCTGAGCTTTAATATCACTATAAGCAAATGCTCGGTCAATGGTTGTCTGCCCCTTCATTTGTTTAAATATTTTATGCCGCGCGGGTAAAATACGCTTTAACCAGTCTATGATTTCAACAAGGGTTTTGTGCAATTCTGAACGACGTTCTAAACATTGATTAAACTCAGCTTCCGTTCTTGGTAGTTCATGATCACTAAGCAAACACAGGTTATAACACGCGTCTAAAACATCATTATAAAGTACCTGCTTTGAGGTTAGTCCTTGCGCATAAGGCATTACCGGATCTAACAATCTAAGCTCTTTACGCAAATCTTTATCAAGGCCAGGTAAAGACAATCTCAATAAACGAATAATACCCTGTCGAGTTGATAACTCTGCAATGCCTTCATCAGAATGCAGAGTCATATCAACATGGGTTTCTTTATCTATCAACATCGGATACATCCGAACTTTCAAACCATGCAGCTCACGTTCAGTAACCTTAGGTAATGAAGAAAAGTCCCATTGCGTTATGTCTAAACGATCAAATTCTTTATCCGTTAATACCGTTGCCTGCGCTTGGCCAACCCCCTCGTACTCTTCTAAAAGTAGAGAGAGATCTCGCCCCTGACCAATGACCTTATCGCCATCAATAACCTGGTAATTCATTTTAAAATGATCATCAAGTTCAATATTACGTAACTCTTCTAATTCAATTTTAATACGAAAGTTATTGTATAAAAATTGCACCATTTGTATTAACAAACCGCCATCGTTTTGCGACGCTTTTTTTAAAAACTCATCAACTGTATTAGGAACAGGAACTAACTGCTTACGAATAGGTTTAGGCAGCCCTTTTAATATCGCAATGCATTTTTCTTTAATAAAACCAGGAACCAACCAATCTGTTTGATCGATTGAAATCTGTCCTAATACCGATGCAGGAACCGTCATTGAAACACCATCATCTTTCGCACCAGGCGAAAACGCATAACTTAAAGGAAAGCTAATGCCCTCAAAGTTAAAATAACTTGGATAAAGTGCATCGGTAACGCTGTCTTCACTTTGCTTTAATAAATACTCTTTTGTGAGGTATAAAGATTTTTCTTCGGCGGGAGATTTTTTTAACCAAGCCCGTAAACTAATAACAGAAGCGACATCAGTAGGAATATGTTCATCATAAAAGTGTCCGACTACGGCATCTTCCACAACATAACTGCGCGTCCGTGTTTTCTCTTCCAACTCGGCAAGCTCAGCAATCAATGCAATATTATATTGATAAAACTTGGCTTTTAAATCGATATCATTCGTTACTAAGCCTTGCTGAATAAAAAGGTTACGAGCTTCAGGAAGATTTATGCGACTAAAATCAATCGCTCTTTTAGGATTAATAATTAACCCATATAAACTGGTTTGCTCAAACGCGATGACCTGCCCACGTTTTTTACTCCAGTGCGGCTCAAAATAACTTTTGCGCAGCAAAGGTTTAGCAAGATCTTCTAACCACTCCGGATCAATTTTAGCGACGGTTCTTGCATACAAGCGAGAAGTCTCCATCAAGTCGGCCGCAACAATCCACTTAGGACGTTTTTTATACAAGTTAGAAGCTGGAAATATCTGTAATTTACGCTGCCTTGCGCCTAAATATTCTGCGCCCTCGTCTTTTTGAGCAATGTGACTTAACAGCCCTGCTAATAATGATTTGTGAACATTTTCGTAACTTGCAGGCTCAACATTGAATTTGAAATCCATTTCACGGCATAAAATAGTCAACTGTTTATGAATGTCTCGCCACTCGCGCATACGCATATAATTAACAAAACGCTTTTGACACCACTTACGTAATTGCGAATTGGTTAACTCTTGGCGCTGTTCTTCAAAAGCATCCCAAAGATTTACGAACGATAAAAAATCAGACTCTTCATGAGCCAGCTCTTTATGTTTTTGATCGGATGCTTGTTTTTTATCTGCTGGGCGATCACGCGGATCTTGAACACTTAATGCAGAGGCAATAATTAATACTTCTCGCAGTGCATTTTGTTTCTTCGCTTGCAATAGCATTCGCGAAATACGTGGTTCAACCGGCAAGCGTGACATTTGGCGGCCAAGTTCTGTTAAGGCAAAAACAGACTCTTTACCTTGCGAGGTTACGGCTTCTAACTCTTGTAATAAATTATAACCATCTTTGATAAATCGAGAGTCTGGTGCATCAACAAATGGAAATTGATCGATATTACCTAACTTAAGAGAAATCATTTGCAAGATCACGGCGGCAAGATTGGTTCTCTGAATTTCAGGCTCAGTAAAAGCAGGACGAGATAGGTAGTCTTCTTCAGAAAACAGTCGAATACAAATACCATCCGCAACACGGCCGCAACGACCTCGTCGCTGATTTGCACTGGCTTGTGAAATTGCTTCAATGGGCAGTCGTTGAACTTTCGAGCGATAGCTGTAACGACTAATGCGCGCAACACCAGAATCAATAACATAGCGAATGCCAGGAACCGTTAAAGATGTTTCAGCAACATTGGTCGACAATATGATTCGACGACCAACCGATTCGGTAAAAATTTTACTCTGTTCAGCGGGCGTCAAGCGCGCATACAAGGGTAGAATTTGGCTATTGCGTAAATCACGATCTGTGACGATGACTTTGCGTAAATATTCTGCGCACTCACGAATTTCTCGTTCGCCTGGCAAGAAAACAAGAACATCCCCTGCTTGCTGGTTCATTCGATCTTGCTGAGCGAGCTCTTGTAAACCATGATAAATACCTTCTTGTACCGTTAAATCGGTATCATCTTCACTATCGCGCACAAGCGGGCGATATCGATCTTCAACGGGAAAGGTACGACCCGATACTTCAATAACCGGCGCATGATTAAAATGATCACTGAAGCGCTGCAAATCGATGGTGGCTGAGGTAATAACCACTTTTAAATCGGGGCGTTTAGGCAATAGTTGCTTAAGAAAACCTAATAAGAAATCAATATTCAAGCTACGTTCATGGGCTTCATCAATAATGATGCAATCATATTCTGAAAGAAACTTATCATGTTGAGTTTGCGCCAATAAAATACCATCAGTCATCAACTTAACCCGAGTACGCTCGGTTGTTTGATCACTGAAGCGAACTTGGCAACCCACCTCTTGTCCCATTTCAACTTCAAGTTCTTGTGCAATACGACTCGCGACAGATCTTGCCGCTAAACGTCGAGGTTGAGTATGGGCAATGGTTCCCGCCTGCCCTAGTCCCAATTCTAAACATAACTTAGGCAGCTGCGTCGTTTTACCAGAACCTGTTTCACCGGCAATAATAATAACTTGGTGAGCACTTAAGGCGGCCAGAATCTCTTCTCGCTTTTGGCTAACAGGTAATGTTTCAGGATACTGAATTTTTAACGGCGATTGTCGTAAGGCTAAAGCCCGCTGACTGCGTTCGATATTGGCAATCAACCTCGCCAGTTTTTGGTCAACTGGCTTACCTTGCTTTACTAAACTAAAAATAGCCTGCAAGTCTCGATTAAAACGAAATTTATCTTTGGCTAGACATTTCTGCACGGCTTGTTTAAGTGCTTGGCGATCAAACTCGTTATTCTGGCTCACATGCAACCCAATATTTTATTCATTCAAATACACATTTAAGAGACGTTAAAAATAGTAACGCAGAAACAAAAACGCCCTACTAATAGCAGGGCGTCATTCTAACAAAATATAGCGAAGGCGTAAGCTTTAGAAAAGCTATTTAGACTTAGCTATTTCTTCGTCACGTAATTCTCGACGCAAAATCTTGCCTACGTTTGTTTTAGGCAATTCGTCACGGAATTCAACATGCTTTGGAATTTTATAAGCGGTTAGACGCTCACGAGCCCACGCCTTAACATCGGCTGCGGTTAAATTTTCATTGCTTGATACAACGAATACTTTAACGGCTTCTGACGTTTTCGCATCTGGGATGCCGATAGCCGCCGCTTCTACGATGTCAGGATGAGTAACAATCTCATCTTCAACTTCGTTTGGATAAACATTGAAGCCCGATACGATAATCATGTCTTTCTTACGATCAACAATCTTCATATAACCTTCGTCATCAATTACGGCAACATCGCCAGTTTTCAACCAACCATCACTATCAATCGATTCTGCTGTTGCTTCTGGGCGCTGCCAATAACCTTTCATTACCTGAGGGCCTTTAACACACAATTCCCCAGCTTCTCCCACCGGTAACTCATTACCGTTATCATCGATCACCTTACAGTTAGTACTCGCAACCGGCAGACCGATGGTCCCTAATTTGATATAACCAGGAGGGTTGAAAGAAACAACAGGCGAGGTTTCTGTCATGCCAAAACCTTCAGCAATATCGCAATGAGTAACTTTTTTCCAAGAATCAGCCGCATCTTTGGTTAGAGCCATACCACCAGAGATGGTTAATTTAAGACCACTGAAATTCAACGCTTTAAATGCTGGTTGATTACACAAAGCAACAAACAACGTATTTAAACCAACAAAACAAGAGAACTTGGTCGTTAATAATACTTTGATGAAACCAGGAATATCACGAGGATTCGGGATCAATACGCTGTGATTACCGGTTTCAAGCAATACCATGCAGTGAACAGTAAAAGCATAAATATGATACAGAGGTAATGGCGCAATCGCAGTTTCTTTACCGGTATCCAAAGCCATTGAGAATAAACCATGACACTGCAACATATTCGCAATCAGGTTTCCGTGGGTAAGCATTGCGCCTTTAGCGACACCCGTAGTACCACCGGTATACTGAAGAACAGCAACATCATCTTGCTTTATTTCAGGTGTTGAAAACGACTTACCGTGGCCTTTTGCCAACGCTTTACGCAAAGAGATTGCATTAGGAATATTAAATGCCGGTACTTCTTTTTTAACGTATTTCACGACGCTATTAATCAGAATACGCTTAAGCGTCGTATTCATATCGCCCACTTCAGTGACGATCACCGTTTCGATAGACGTATTCGCTAAGATATCCGCGGCTTTAGAAGCCATGTTAGCTAAAACAACCAAAGCCTTTGCACCAGAATCATTAAACTGGTGTTCCATCTCGCGTTCTGTATACAGAGGGTTTGTATTAACAACCGTCATGCCTGCGCGCATTGCACCGAAGACAACAATAGGATATTGAAGAACGTTTGGCAGCTGAACAGCGATTCTATCACCGACGACTAAGTTTGTTTCATTTTGCAAATAGGCAGCAAAAGCAGCACTTTTTTCTTCAAGCTCAGCGTATGTCAACGTTTGGCCAAGACACGTAAATGCTGGATTATCAGCATACTTAGCAACAAACGTATTAAAAACCTCAATTACAGATTGATACTTAGTGGTATCAATTGTTTTAGCAAGACCTTCAGGATACTTATCCTGGAAAAATGCTTCGTTCATATCAACTCCCAATTAGATTCGTACAAAATTCGTACTAAACGCGAACTTATTATTTATGCTTCGGCTTCTTTAAAAACCCAAACACCTTTTTTTGGATGAAATATGGGCCAGAGACTACCAGTTTTTGCTAGTTCGGGCAAAAAACCTCGCTTAAAATATGCAAAAAAAGATGAAATAACAGTAATCTATCAGTGTATTGTATAAACCTATAATAAAGCCTCAAAAACGGGTCAAAACATGAACAATGAAACAACGATAGTCACAACTGAAGACGGTCGTCAGATTAAGGTAATTAGCTGGACCTCACCCCAAGCAAAAGCCTATCTCCATATTTGCCATGGAATGGCAGAGCACATTGAACGCTACAGTGAATTTGCACAGTTTATGGCCAATCAAGGCTTTATGGTTATTGGCCATAATCACCGAGGACATGGTGACCATGAAATACTCGGCCATTACAGCGACCATGATGGTTGGCTAAAAACAATCAGTGACATTGATGCCGTACAACAATCGATGTTTAAAGATTCAACATTGCCC
>Ga0193962_1001542_pt1 | contig 10736 bp, 13 predicted proteins | sample FB_5_MG_FD_140335 | JGI IMG/M metagenome (GOLD analysis project Ga0193962, IMG submission 140335) | Microbial mat bacterial communities from the Broadkill River, Lewes, Delaware, United States - FB_5_MG | ecosystem: Environmental > Aquatic > Freshwater > River > Microbial mats | place: USA...
GCATTACAAGAAAGAATTACTACAACTAAAAAAGGTTCTATTACTTCTGTTCAAGCTGTTTATGTTCCTGCGGATGATTTAACAGATCCAGCTCCTGCTTCTGTTTTTGCTCACTTAGATGCAACTACAGTTCTTAACAGAAAAATTGCAGAAAAAGGTATCTATCCAGCGGTTGATCCATTAGATTCTACTTCAAGAATTCTTTCTGCAGATGTTTTAGGACAAGAACATTATGAAACAGCTAGAGGTGTTCAGGCACTTTTACAAAAATTCAAAGACTTACAAGATATTATTGCAATTCTTGGTATGGATGAATTATCTGAGGCTGATAAACTTGTTGTTGAAAGAGCAAGAAAAGTTGAAAAATTCTTATCTCAGCCATTCTTCGTTGCTGAAGTATTTACAGGAAGCCCTGGTAAATATGTTGAACTTGCTGATACAATCAAAGGATTCAAAGGTATTTTAGATGGTTCTTATGATCATATGCCAGAGAAAGCATTCTATATGGTTGGTGGAATTGATGAAGCAATTGCTAAAGCTGAAGGTATGAAAGCTTAGTAAGCTGAAAAGGTAAAAATATGGATACAATTAAACTATCAATAGTTACACCAAATGGCGAAATTTTTAATAATGATGTAAAATCTGTAACTCTCCCAGGTAAAGAGGGAGAGTTCGGTGTTTTACCTAATCATGCTTCTTTAGTATCAGCATTAACTGTTGGTGTTATTGAAATTGAAAAGAAAGATGCTCTAAAAGAAGCAATTGCAATCAACTGGGGACATGTAAAAGTTTCAGAAGATTCAATTGATGTTTTAGTTGATGGTGCAATTTCATTATCAGGTGATGATGAATCAGATATTTCTGCAAAATTAGCATTAGCTAAAGAGCTAGTTAATTCTGTACAAGATTCAAATGTGTCTATGGCTGCAGTTGAATCAAAAATCAATTCATTTAGTTAATAATTAAATGATTGATACAACATTAAATTTTTTTAGTAATAGTAGTGCTATCTCTTTAGGAGTATTAGTACTGCTATCTATTTATTTTATACTAGTTTTCTGGATCTATTTATTTAAATATTTTCAATTAACGGGATTTATTTCTACTGAAATGAATAACCTTAACACTTTACTTTCAAGAGACTCTGTTATTAATCCTTTATCAAAAATTGGACAATGTCTAAATAAAGCGCCTGTTTCTAAAGAGTTTTTAAATGTTTGTGAAATTTCTTTAGTTAGAGAAGCAAGTACAGGTATTTCTTGGTTATCTATAGTTTCATCTACTGCTCCATTTATTGGATTGTTTGGAACAGTTGTTGGTATTTTAGAATCATTTGCAAAATTTTCTACAGCAAGTAAAGTAAGTTTTTCTGTAATTGCACCAGTTATTAGTGAAGCATTAGTCGCAACAGCAGCGGGAATTTTTGTTGCAATTTTTGCATACACTTTTCACCAGATACTTACAAGAAAGGTATATGAGTTTAATACATATATTAAATCTCAAATTGATATTATTATTGCAAGGGATTAATCATCATGTACGATTATGATCAAAAACCCGATTTAAATATTACACCTTTAGTTGATGTAATGTTAGTATTGCTAGCAATACTTATGGTTACTGCACCTGTTCTTGAATACGAAGAAAATATAAACCTTCCACAAGGAAGTAAATCTCAAAAAATTCAAGAACTTCAAAAAATTGATATCATGATAAATAATGCAAGAGAAATTAGTATCAATAAAAAGAAATACCCCTTTGATAATTTTGGGGATAATTTTATTTTATATGCTAAAAATAAAAATAGAGATACTTCTGTGCATATAAGGGCAGATAGAGGTTTGAAATATGAAGATGTAATATATATTCTGAAAACAGTGAAAGAAGCTGGATTTTTTAAAGTAGCGCTTATTACTGATGGATAGTAAACAAGAACTTATTTATTCTGCTTTTGGAGCTGTTTTTATATATATTATTTTGATTTTATCTTTCTTATTATATATTCAGACAAATGAAGTAGAAAAAATTGAGGCAACAGTACAAAATACGGTTTTACAACTCGATGTTATTCTTGAATTAAATGATGAGTCAGAAGAAAAGGTTACTATTAAAAATGAAGTACAAAATCAAAAAATTGCTAAAGAGGTTGTTAAAAAAACAACATCAACAAGTGTTAAACAAAGAAGTGATTTAAAATCTTTATTTGCAAATGTAAAAACAAAGACAAAAAAAGTTTCAAAAGAAAAAGTATCTAATGTAAAAAAAAGTACGATAGCAAGCCGTTTTAAATCAAAATTTGAAAAAGAAAAAAAGACAAAAAATATAGTGCTTTCTAAGCTGAGAGACAATGTTGAACCTAAAACCAGTAGTAAAAATGTTTCGATGAATAATTCAAAAAATGAACAAGATCCATACTTTAGTAAAATTTATCAAATTTTATCAAGTGGATGGCGACCTACTATATTTGAGGATGATCTTACTGCTAAGGTAAATATAGTTATTTTTAATAATGGGAAATTTAGCTTTAAGTTTATACAATACTCTGGAAATATTGGATTTGATAATCAATTAAAAGCATTTTTGAGTAATGAGACTCGAAAATCTTATCCAGTGAGTCCAACCAATAAAACAGTAAATATTGAAATCACATTTCAATCCAAAGGATAATTATGCTTAAAGTTCTACTATTTTTTATATTTTTTGAATTTGCATTTTCTTTAGATGCAACTATGGAGATTATAAAAAACAAATCAAGTCTTCCTACAATTGGTGTTGTAGTTGCAAATAATACAAGTAAAGAAAATGCACTTGACACAAAAATATTGAAGTTAATTCAAAAAGATTTACAAGTGAGTGGTCATTTTAATGATACTCAAATTACAATAGAAAGTGAATTTAATTCTCTCCCAAAATACAAGATTTTAAGAGAGAATGGGCTAGATTTATATCTTATTTTTAAAATGAAAGTTGATTTAAATAACCAATACATTATCGATACAAAATTATATGATGTAAATAAAATGGAACTTGTTTTAAGTAAAGCGTATAGTACTTCTTCGTTTGAAAGATACCCCTTTTTAGCGCATAAAATTGCAATTGATATAAATAAATACTTAAAAGCACCTTCTATTGAATGGATGGATAGGTTTGTAATATTTTCTCGTTATTTAGACTCTAAGACGAGTGAAATTGTAATTGCTGATTATACCCTGACATATCAAAAAGTCGTTGTTAGAGGTGGGTTAAATATTTTTCCAAAATGGGCTTCTTCAAATCAAAATGCATTTTATTATACAAGCTACAAAGGTATTGTACCTGCTTTAATAAAAAAAGATTTATATACAAACCGTTCAGAAACTATTCTTTCAAGTGATGGAATGATTGTTTGTTCTGATGTAAGTGAAGATGGGAAAAAACTTGTTTTAACAATGGCTCCAAATTCTCAACCTGATATTTATGTATATAACACAGAAACAAAAATTAAAAATCGTATTACAAATTATCTTGGTATTGATGTCGGTGGTAGCTTTGTGGAAAATGATTCAAAAATTATCTTTGTATCTGATCGATTAAAGTACCCAAATATTTTTGCCAAAAAAATTGGTTCTACTGGTGTTGAAAGAATGATTTATCACGGAAGAAATAATTCTCAAAGTACCACTTCTGATGATTATATTGTTTATTCTAGTAGAGAAACAGATAATGAATTTGGTTCGAATATTTTTAACTTGTATTTGATTTCGACAAAAAGTGATTATGTACGAAGATTAACAACAAATGGGCAAAATCAATTTCCTAAGTTTTCTGCAGATGGTGAATCACTTTTATTTATTAAAAGTACAGATAAAAGTTATTTAGGAATAATTAGATTAAATTACAATAAAAGTTTTTTATTTCCACTGAATGCTGGTAAATTACAATCTATTGATTGGTAGTTATTTTAATTTAAGTATCTATAGTGTAAAATGTTTATAATAAATTTAAAAGAGGAATTACTATGAAAAGTGTTTTAAAAAATACAGTATTAGGGATATGTGCATTAGGATTATTGGCAGGATGTGCTTCTAAAGATGTTGAATATGATGATAGTGCTGTAACTAATGTAGATCAACAAATAGATAGAGTAGCTGTTTCAGATGATAAAGCTCAAAGTTCAGCTTTAAATTCAAATACAGATTCTCAATATTCTACAGATTCTTTACAGAAAATTACAAATGCTTCTGTGAATGGTGTAAAAAGTGATATCAATGGAAAAGTTGTTTTACTAGAATCAGTACACTTCGGATTTGATAAATATAAATTGAGTGATGAAATGAGAAAAATTGCAAGTGCAAATTATATCAAAATTGATGAAGTAGCTCAATCTTATGAGGGATTAAAAGTTAAGATTGAAGGTAATACTGATGAGTGGGGAAGTGATGAGTATAACTATGCATTGGGATTAAAAAGAGCAAAAGCAGCAAAAGATGCTTTAATTGCTGATGGTGTAAACGAAAAAGATATCGTTATGGTAAGTTTTGGTGAAAGTAATCCAGTGTGTACACAAAAAAATACTGCTTGTTGGAAAATGAATAGAAGAGCAGATTATAGACTGCTTCCATAGTTAAGAGTTCTTTTTGAAGAGAATAGTTTTAGGAATATCATCTATTTTGGTTTCGGCAACTTTTGCCGAGACATCTATGTTTGGAGCGGGAAATCTTGACTCGGAAAACCCATATGGATTAAGTAAATCAGAGGAAGTGATAGTTAAAAACAAAAAGATTGTAGCTAAAAATGAACAAAAAATCAAAAAAACAACTACGCAAGTTCAAGACTTAAATGAAAGAGTAGGCGGGCTAGAATCTTTACTTGAAGGTGAAAGTTTAAAGTTAAATAAAACATTTATTTCTCTGAATAAACATTTAGAAGATTATAAACTTTATAGTCAAAACTCAACAAATGATATCAACAATAATAAAGATAAAATAGCAAGTATTGAATTAGAAATTGATAATGATATATCAAATATTAGATCTCTAATTACACAAAATACAAAAAATATGCAAATACTACAAAAGTCTTTTGATAAAATCACAAAATTGACAAATGAGATAAATAGTAAGTATGTTACCAAGAAAGAATTTGATAAATTAATCTCATTTTTGGATGATAAAGAAATAGCATCTAAAAAAAGCATTCCTAAAAAAACTGCAAAAGTAGTTTCAACTAAAAGTTCAGCGGAATTATTAGTTGAAGCAAAAGCCTTTTTCAAGAGAGACTATTTTACCAATGCATTACCAATTTTTGAAGACTTGGTAAGTAAAAATTACAAACCTGCCGAATCAAATTTTTATATAGGTGAAATTAAATACTATCGAAAAAAATATGAAGATGCATTGCATTATTTCAAAATAAGTATGACTTTATATGATAAGGCAAGCTATTTACCAAAGTTACTTTTACATAGTGCTATTTCATTTGAAAAACTTGGTGATAATGAAAATGCTCAAAATTTTTATAATACAATTGTAGATATTTATCCTGAGTCTAATGAAGCAAAAGAAGCTTCTAAAAAAATTAGAATAAAACAAAATTAAAGGAATTAAAAATGGCAAATAAAGTAATATCAATAGAATATACATTAAATGATGCAAATAGTAAAGAACAACTAGACACAAATGTTGGTGGAGCTCCATTAGAATTTATAAGTGATATGGGACAGATTATTCCAGGTCTTGAAAAAGAATTAGTTGCTTTAAATGCTGGTGATAAAGCTGATGTTTTAGTGCAGCCTGCAGATGCTTATGGTGAATATAATGAAGAAGCAGCGCAAGCACTTCCAAAAGAGCAATTTGCTGGAATTGAACTTACAGAAGGTATGTCTTTATATGGAACAGGTGAAAATGGGGAAACAGTTCAAGTTGTTGTAAAAGCAATTGGTGAAAATGATGTAACAATTGATTATAATCACCCAATGGCTGGTAAAACACTTATGTTTAGTGTAACTGTGTTAGCTACACGAGCTGCAACTGAAGAAGAGATTAAAGTTGGTGTTGTTGGTGGTATGGCTGCTGCTGGTGGTGGATGTTGTGGTGGAGGAAGTTGTAGTACAGATTCTGCTGCTGAAGATAGTCATGATCATGGAGCAGAAGGTGGATGTTGTTCATCTGAACCAACTGGTCAATCATCAGGTGGATGTTGTTCAAACTAAGTTTAGTTTAAAATAGTTTTATAAGACTCCTATTTCAAACGAAATAGGAGTTTTTAGTTTATAGTCAAAATTTAAAATAAGGACAAAAGATGAAGAAAGTAGCTTTTATATTTCCTGGTCAAGGTAGTCAAACAAATGGTATGGGGAAAGATTTTTTTGAAAATAGTGATATTGCAAAAAAGATGGTATCAAATGCAAGTGAGCGTTTAGGATTTGATTTTGAAGATTTACTTTTTAATGAGAGTGAAAATTTAGGAAAAACAGAGTTTACACAACCCGCTATATTACTAGTAAGTTGTATTGCTCTTGCTGTATTTAAAGAAAAATGTGATATCCACCCAGAGTTTGTTTTAGGACATTCATTAGGTGAATTTTCTGCTTTGGTTGCTAGTGGTGCTATCGATTATCTTGATGCAGTTGAATTAGTTCATAAACGAGGGTTATTTATGAATGAAGCGTGTGCAGGTGCTGGGGCTGGTATGATGGCACTAGTTGGACTTTCAGATGACATTGTAGAAACTATTACAAAAGAGCAACGAGATTTAGGTAAAAAAATTTGGGCTGCAAACTACAATATGGATGGGCAAATTGTTGTTGCAGGATTAAGAGCTGACCTTGAATCTTCAGTAGATACTTTTAAAGAAGCTGGAGCCAAAAGAGCACTTGTACTTGATATGAGTGTTGCGAGTCATTGTGAACTACTTCAAAGTGCAGTTATAAAACTTCAGCCGTATCTTGAAGAGTATATAACTGATGATTTTAAAACATCAGTTATCTCAAATGTTTCTACAAATTCTTACAATACAAAAGCAAATGCTATTGAACTACTTAGTTCTCAGCTTATATCACCTGTTAAATATAAACATTCTATAGTAACACATGCAAGTGATCTTGATGCGATGATCGAGTTTGGTAATGGTTCCGTTTTAAAAGGAATGAATCGGAAAATTATCAAGTCCGTTCCAACATTGAATATATCTGACATGAAAACATTAGAAGCTACATTGGAGACTTTAAATGACTAAGTTAGCGATAATGGGTGCTATGGAAGAGGAGATTACTCCTATTTTAGCACACTTTTCAGATATTAATAAAGTTGATTATGCTAATAACACTTATTATGAGTGCAAATTAGGAACACTTGATGTTGTTGTTGCGCACAGTAAAATAGGAAAAGTTTTTTCAACATTAACAGCATCAACAATGATACAAAAATTTGGATGTGATACTTTACTATTTAGTGGAGTTGCAGGTGGTGTGAATCCTTCTTTAAAGATAGGGGATTTGATAGTTGCAAATAAACTTTCTCAACATGATCTCGATATCACTGCATTTGGTCATCCTGCTGGATTTGTACCAGGTGGAGATGTTTATGTGAATACTGACGGCACTTTAAAAAACATTGCCTTAGAAGTAGCATCTGCAAATAATATCAAAATCATCGAAGGTATCATTGCTACTGGGGATCAGTTTGTTGCAGATGAAAAAAGAAAAGAGTTTATTGCCTCTACTTTTAAAGCAGATGCTTTAGAGATGGAAGGTGCAAGTGTCGCTGTTGTATGTGATGCTTTAAATGTCCCTTGTCTTATCTTAAGAGCGATCAGCGATACGGCTGATATGGATGCTGGGTTTAGTTTTGATGAATTTTTAGAAGATAGTGCTCAAAAATCTGCAAGTTTTTTGATGAAAATTATTGATAAAATTCAGTAGATAAAACTTTATTACAAAAGAAGGCTTTTCACAATGAAGAGTCTTCTTTATTGAAAAAATTTTAGACTAAAGTCTTAATTCTTCCTTTGCTTTTTCGATAGCTTTTGGAAGGGAGAGTTCTACTCTATCACAATCCTCATCCAAACAGCACCCACAGGCAGTACCTGCTGCTGTTTCATCCATGATAGTTTCTTCATCAGTTCCATGTTTTTGTACAGCTTCTTTAATCTCATCATAACTTACATCGTTACAGTCACATACTAACATTTGTATCCTTTTATTTTATTGTAGCTTTTATTATTTTTTCTTCTTGAAGTGGTTTATTTCCACTATATTTACCTGATGTTCGTACATTTTCTAGTGATTTTAGCACTTCAAAACTTTTGTCCCCTTTTACATATCCAAAAATTGTATGTCTTCCATTGAGCCACGGAGTTTGTGCTGTTGTGATGAAAAATTGACTTCCATTTGTGTTTGGACCTGCATTTGCCATAGCTAAAACACCTATTTCATCAAACATTGCTTTTGCGTTAAATTCATCTTTAAATTTTCCACCCCAAATAGATTCTCCACCTCGACCTGTGCCTGTTGGATCTCCACCTTGAATCATAAATCCTCTGATGATTCTGTGAAAAATTAAGCCATCATAATAACCATTTTTAATATGAGTTGCAAAGTTCTCAACAGTTTTTGGTGCTAAATCAGCTCGTAGTTCTATTTCGATAGTTCCTTTTGTTGTTTCTAAAACTGCTATGGGGTTGACAGCATAAAGATATGCAACACTAAGCATGATGAGTAAAATTTTTTTCATTTGTATCCTTTATATTTATTAAAGTGATAATATCAAAAGATAACTTAACACATCTATAGAAATAAAGTTTATATTATATACGAAATTCTAAAGTATTATTGACTATAATGTGGTATACAGATATGAGGATATTTACGATTTTAAAACATATATTTACAAATAGTGCTGGTATTTTAGTTTCAAGAATTTTAGGCTTTTTAAGAGATCTTTTAACGGCATCAATTTTGGGTGCAAATATATATAGTGACATCTTTTTTGTTGCCTTTAAATTACCAAATTTGTTTCGTCGTATTTTTGCGGAAGGTGCATTTACACAAGTATTTATTCCAGCTTATGCGAAACATAAACATAAAGTTAGTTTTAGTAGTGTTATTTTTTTACAGTTTTTGTTTTTTATACTTGCTTTAAGTCTAGTAGTCACTCTCTTTTCTTCTTTTTTCACACAGGCAATAGCCATAGGCTTTGATGATAAAACTGTTGCTATGGCATCACCTTTGGTGGCGATCTGTTTTTATTATCTTCCTCTAATTTTTGTGGTGACATTTTTAGCAGCACTGCTACAGTATAAAAACCACTTCGCTACTACTGCATTTTCTACTGCACTTTTAAATCTTTCACTTATAGGTGCATTGTTACTTTCTCAAAATATGGAATCAAAAGATATCATATATTATTTAAGTTGGGGGGTAGTTGTTGGTGGAATTTTACAAGTTTTTGTACATCTTTATTCGATAAAAAAACTCAAAATCAAATTTTTCACTACAAATATCAGAAAAAAAACACGAGATATAAAACAAAGCAAATTTTATAAGCAGTTTTATCCTGCTGTTTTTGGAAGTAGTGCTGCTCATGTGGCTGCTTTTTTAGATACTTGGCTTGCAAGTTTTTTAATCTCAGGAAGCATTAGTTATCTTTATTATGCAAATAGACTATTTCAGTTGCCCTTGGCACTTTTTGCTATTGCTACTTCCGTTGCCCTGTTTCCTACGATTGCAAAGGCGATTAAAAATAAAAATGAAGAAAAAGCGTTACTCTATTTGCGAAAAGCATTTTTCATACTTCTGATCGTATTAAGTATATCAACATTTATAGGTATAGTATTTAACACACTCATCGTTGAACTTTTGTTTCAAAGAGGGGCATTTACACAAGACGATACCCAAACAACAGCATTGGTCTTGACGATGTATATGGTAGGACTTTTACCTTTTGGGATAGGGAAAATATTTTCTTTATGGCTATATTCGTATGAAAAGCAAGCAATTGCAGCAAAAATAACGATGAAATCACTTCTATGGAATATTGTACTCTCATTGGCTCTTATAAAGCCATACGGTATTTTGGGATTGGCATTAGCGAGTAGTTTGAGCGGATTTATATTGTTTCACCTTACGATTAAAGAGTTTGGATATGAAAAGTTTTTGAAATTGGTTCAAAATAAGTTATAAGTTTTTATCTATTTCATCTATCCATTTATTTATGGCATTTTCAAAATTCTTATTAGTAGCAAATACAAAAGCATAAGGATTATTATTTTTTAAGAGTATTTTTTGATCATAGATAAAAGTATTGATATTTTTTCCATTCATCTCAAAATAAAATTTCAGTTTTAAAACTGCATAGGATTTATTTTTTTCAATGCTATTATACATACTTGTAACTTCTGTTTTAAGTTTGTAAAGAGAATCATTTTTTCTTTTGTCTTTGGATATGTTATTAAAAACTTCATTAGATTCAAGAGCCTCTACAAGGCTAATATAAATCATATTTGATGGTGTATCAATCCATTTATTTACAGCATATTCTTCAAATTGATATGCTTTTTTTGTGTATAGTATAGCGTGAGTATCAAATATTTTATGTACAATTGGTTTTTCTATATATAATTCTTTTTTTATTCTATTAAAGTCGTTTTTTTCTAAATTGAAATCTATTGTATATGTATTTGTTTTTAAAGAGGTAGGTTTTAAACTACAAGCACTTAGAAGTGTTATTAGGACTCCATAAAAGATTATTTTTATACTA
>Ga0193962_1001544_pt1 | contig 10729 bp, 14 predicted proteins | sample FB_5_MG_FD_140335 | JGI IMG/M metagenome (GOLD analysis project Ga0193962, IMG submission 140335) | Microbial mat bacterial communities from the Broadkill River, Lewes, Delaware, United States - FB_5_MG | ecosystem: Environmental > Aquatic > Freshwater > River > Microbial mats | place: USA...
AGTTACAATATAAGGACCAGATAAATACTCCCAACCATGTTTTGAAGATATATTTATTTTTTGATTTAAAAATAATAATATTGCAGAATGTGAAAAAAAGCCTTCATTACTAAAAAATGCTTTCTTCCTTTTATCTTCAAGAAGTCCAGCTCCACCTCCAATAATATTTGTATTAAAACCAATATTTTCAAAAAGCTTAATCAAAAAATTTTCACTATTTTCACTAAATCCATCAAAAATCGTAATAATAGATTTTGATTCAGAATATTTACTGTTAACAAATTTATAATCTTTAGTATTTTTAATAAAATCTAAATTTAACTCTTTTGTAATTTCAATTGAAATTAAACCTTTCTCATATAGTTTGTTTTTATAAATTATATGGGAAAAGATTGCTCCAAAAAATTCTATATTATTTTTATTAAAATCTTCTATTATTATATCAGTTAAAGATGCTACAAAAATTAGATATTTTATTTCTTTATTAGTGGCATATTTTAAAAATGACTCTTGATTATCAAAGTAACTAAAATTTATATTCATAATAAAACCTTTTTATATCAAAGAATCATAACATAAATAATTTAAGTATAGGTAATTAATACTCATAATATAGTTCTTTATATATAATAAAGATAACTAAATAATTTTTTTAATAATTAAGTCTATCATAAATTATGATAGACTAATTTTAAGATATTAAAAAGCTTCTACTATAGAACCTTGATATTTTTCATTTATAAATTTTTTAATTTCAGAAGAGTTTATCACTTCATTTAAAGCTTTTATAGAGTCTTTATTTTCATTTCCTTTTTTAACTACAACTATATTTGCATAAGGAGAATCTTTTGATTCAATAACAAGGGCATCTTTTAATGGATTTAAATTAGCTGCAAGTGCATAATTTGTATTGATAATAGCAGCATCAACTTCATCTAAAACTCTTGGTAATTGAGGAGCATCTAACTCTTTGATTTTAAGATTTTTTGGATTTTCTACAATATCAACAACAGTTTTAAAATCAACATCTTTAAATGTTAATAATCCCTCTTTTACTAAAATATCTAATGCTCTACTTTCATTTGTTGGATCATTTGGAACGGCAATTGTTGCACCATCTTCTAATTCACTTAATGCTTTAATTTTATTTGAATATAATCCCATTGGCTCCAAGTGCACATTTACAGTTTTTACTAAATCTGTATTTTTATTTTTATTAAACTCTTCTAGATATGGTAAATGTTGAAAGAAGTTAGCATCTAATTCACCTTCATTAACTGCAATATTTGGAGTAACATAATCTGTAAATTCAACAATTTGCAAATCATAACCTTTAGCTTTTAATAGAGGCTTAACAGCTTCTAAAATTTCAACATGAGGAACAGGAGTTGCTCCTATTTTAATAACAGTTTGTTTAACTTCTGTTTTTGTTTCTTTACTCTCTTTTGATTCTTTAGAATCTGTACAAGCTGCCAATCCAAGTGCAATTACACCTGCAAGTGTAAATTTTAAAATGTTTTTTATCATAAATTTTTTCCTTTATTTTTTTGTAATTTTATATAAATAATCGCCCAAACTTTGACATATTTGTACTAAGGCGATTAAAATTAGTACAGTATAAATCATTGTATCAGTTTGAAATCTGTAATAACCATATTTAATAGCTACATCTCCCAAACCTCCACCACCAACAGCTCCTGCCATTGCAGAAAAGCCAATTACAGTAATAAGTGTTAGAGTAATTGCTGAAATTATTGCAGGCAAGGCTTCAACTAACATAACTTTAAAAATAATCTGAAAGTCACTTGCCCCAAAAGATTTAGCAGCTACAATAACACCAATCTCCACTTCTTTTAATGCACTTTCTATTAATCTTGCTACAAATGGAGCAGCTCCTATTGTAAGAGGAATAATAGCAGCACTTGTTCCTATACTTTTTCCTATTAAAAATTTTGTAAGGGGAAACAAAACTATCATTAATATAATAAAAGGAAATGATCTTAATGTATTAATTACTACATCAAGTATTGAATAAACTTTCAAATTCTCTTTTAATCCACCTTTTGAAGTAAGTGTTAAGACAATTGCTAAAAAAAATCCGATTACAAGTGCAAAAAAAGTAGATACAAATGACATATAAATAGTTTCACCAAGAGCTGGGAATAAAATATCAAACATTATAAAACCTCCCAAATAATATTGTGTTCTTTTATATAAGAAGTTACTTTTTCTTTATCTTTTTCTTCAATATTTATAACCATATTTCCAACTATATGTGAGTTTATCTCTTCAAGTTTTCCCCATACGATATTAAAATCCATATCAAGTTCTCTTGCCATTTTTGTAATAAATGATTGAAAAGCATTATCTTTTGGAAAATATATTTTTATATTAACTCCAGTTTTAGGTACAACTTCTGTTTCACCTAAAAACTCTTTCATTTTATTATCAGGCTTTAAAAACAACTCTTCAGTATCATCAAAACCTATAATATTACCATGCTCTAATAAAAGTGCTTTTTGTGCAATTTGTTTTACAACTTCCATTTCATGAGTAACCAAAATAATTGTAATATTAAGTTTTTCATTTATCTCTTTTAATAAATTTAAAATAGAAGTAGTTGTATTTGGATCAAGGGCAGATGTTGCTTCATCACTAAGTAAAATATCAGGATTTAAAGTTAAAGCTCTGGCAATTGCCACACGTTGCTTTTGTCCTCCACTTAACTCTTTTGGATAAGAATCAATTTTTTCATCTAATCCAACTAAAACTAATAACTCTTTTACTTTTTTTGAAATTTCATCTTTTTTGTATCCCCAAAGTTGCATTGGTAATGCTACATTTTCAAATACTGTTTTTCTTTGGATTAATGAAAAATGCTGAAATATCATTCCAATATTTTTTCTAAACTCTCTTAACTCATCTTTTTTAAGTGTTTTTATCTCTTTATTATTTACAAGTAATGAACCATCAGTATAATCTTCAAGACCATTAATACATCGCATAAGAGTAGATTTTCCAGCACCACTGTGCCCTACTATCGCAAAAATTTCACCTTTTTTTATATCAATAGAAATATTATTTAAAACTTTTATATCACCATAGTGTTTATTTAAATTTTTTATATTTATCATAATCTATCCTTATCAAGCTTGGAATAGTATATAAAATTTTATAAGATATGAATTAAAGGAGTAATTTTTGAGTAATTTATTGAGATTGTTTTTATATAAAAAAGAGGGAAAACCTCTTTTTCTATTCGTTCATTGAATTAAAAAACTCTTCATTATCTTTTGTTTTTTGCATTTTTGAGTATAAAAATTTAAGAGCTTCAACTTCATCCATTTGAGAAATTGCATTTCTTAATATCCAAGTTTTTTGTAATACATCAGGAGTAAGAAGTAATTCTTCTTTTCTAGTTCCAGATTTTGTAATATCAAGAGCAGGATAAACTCTTTTATTTGCTGCATTTCTTGATAATACAACTTCACTATTACCAGTACCTTTAAACTCTTCAAAAATTACTTCATCCATTTTTGAACCTGTTTCAATAAGTGCAGTTGAAATAATAGTTAAAGAACCACCTTCTTCTATATTTCTAGCCGCTCCAAAAAATCTTTTTGGTTTATGTAAAGCGTTTGCATCAACTCCACCTGAAAGTACTTTTCCAGAGCTTGGAGTTACAGTATTATAAGCACGTGCTAATCTTGTGATTGAGTCAAGTAAGATAACTACATCTTTTTTCATTTCAACAAGTCTTTTAGCTTTTTCGATAACAATTTCAGCAACTCTAACATGATTATGTGCAGGTAAATCAAAAGTTGATGAATAAACTTCACCCTTTACAGATCTTTGCATATCTGTAACTTCTTCTGGTCTTTCATCAATTAATAAAACCATTAAAGAAACTTCAGGGTGATTTCTTGAAATTGCATGAGCTAACTCTTTTAATAACTCTGTTTTACCAGTTTTTGGAGGTGCAACAATAAGTCCCCTTTGACCTTTACCCATAGGAGCAAATAAATCAAGCATTCTTCCTGTCATTTTATTTGAATCAAATTCAAATTTAAATCTTTCAGTTGAATAAAGTGGAGTTAAGTTATCAAATAGTGGTCGATTTTTAGACTCTTTTACAGGTAAATAATTTATTGCTTCAATTTTTAGTAAAGCGTTATATTTTTCACTCTCTTTATTAGGAGGTCTAACTTGCCCTGAGACAATATCTCCAGTTCTTAAGGCAAACTTTCTAATTTGAGTTGCACTAACATAAGAATCATTAGAAGTATCAGAGAAGTTACCATCTATTGCTCTTAAGAATCCAAATCCACCCTCTTTTATTTCTAAAATACCAGTAAATAAAATAAATCCACCAGCATCAATTTGTGATCGTAGGATTGTAAACATTAAATCTTGTCGTTTTAATTCTTGAGGGTTTTCTACATCTAAATCATTTGCAATATTAATTAGAGCTTCTAAAGGTAGTTCTCTTAATTGTTCTATCTTATAACCTTCAACAGGTATATGCGTTCTTGCTTTTTTAGAGTTTGTGGTTTTTGTTTTTGTTTCTTCTTTAGACTCTTCCATGAGTATGTTTGCCTTTGATTTTACATAATAAGATATGTAGTTTTTTGTAGTTTTTTGTAGTTTCTTTAAAGTATTAGCATTATTGTAGTGTTAATTTTGAAAATTGTCAATAAAATAAGTTAGCATAAAAAAAGGGGATCAAAAAAATTGATTCCCCTTTATACATATATAATATAGTTAAATATTATAATTTTCCTTCATTTTTAGCTAAATATTCAGCAACACCAGCAGTGTTAGCTTTCATACCTTCGTCACCTTTTGTCCAACCAGCAGGACAAACTTCACCATGCTCATTTGTAAATAACATTGTATCTACCATTCTAATCATTTCATCAATGTTTCTTCCAAGTGGTAAATCATTAACTACTGAATGTCTTACAGTTCCATCTGCATCAATTAAAAATGAACCTCTTAATGCAACTGATTCTCCAAATAAAACATCATAATCTCTAGAAATAGATTTTGATAAGTCTGCTACTAGTGGATATTTAATTCTTCCGATTCCACCATTTTCAACAGGAGTTTCTCTCCATGCAAAGTGTGAGAATTGAGAATCAACAGAAACACCAATTACAGATACTCCTCTTGAAGTAAATTCATCTATTCTTTTAGAGAATGCAATAATTTCAGATGGACATACAAAAGTAAAGTCTAATGGGTAGAAGAATAATACTGCACCTTTTTCACCAATGTTTTCATATAAGTTAAAATTTTCTACAATTTGACCATCTGCAAGTACAGCTTTTGCTGTAAAATCTGGAGCTTTTTTAGTTACTAACATATTTAAATCCTTTTAATATTAATTTTTGTTATGAAATTATATAACAATATTTTGTAAAAATAACTGTTAGTTTGCTTAAATTGTGAAATTTATAAAAACTATTATCTTTTAATAAATATTATCCTTTGATTGTTTATCAAGCAAAATATTCACTTTGAAACACAAAATTTATTAAGAACGAATAATTTATAGTTTTTAAAGATAGTTTTATATTTACTGTGATAGAGTTTTCTAAAATTTATTAAGGAGAAATACTATGGCAGTAAGAATTACTGATATCTGTATTAGTTGTGATGCTTGTTTAGATGAGTGTCCAGTAGAAGCGATTGTTGATAACGATGAGAATCCAACAGGTGAGGATGTATATTATGTACATGCTGACAAATGTGTTGAGTGTGTAGGTCATAATGACGCACCTGCATGTGCTGATGCATGTCCAACTGAGGGTTGTATTGTATGGGACGAAGTAGGTTCAAGTGCTGTTGAAAGAGAAGACAGAGGAACTGTTGGTTCTCCAGTTGTTGAAGATTAATAATAAATAATTAACTATCAATTTATAGCAAAAAAGGCAAGTAGTTTTCACTACTTGCCTTTTTTTTATTTTTTAGGTATAATCCGCGACTTAAAAAAAATCGAGGAATATACATAATGGAACAAACATTATCAATCATTAAACCAGACGCTGTAGCAAAAAATGTAGTTGGAAAAATCTTAGACAGATTTGAAACAGCTGGATTAAGAATTGCAGCTACTAAAAAAATGCAATTAAGCCAAGCTGATGCTGAAGCTTTCTATGCAGTTCATGCAGCAAGACCTTTCTTTAAAGACTTAGTTGAGTTCATGATTTCAGGTCCAGTTGTAGTAACAGTTTTAGAAGGTGTTAACGCAATGGCAATCAACAGAGAATTAATGGGTGCAACTAACCCAAAAGAAGCTGCTGCTGGAACAATTAGAGCAGACTTCGCAGAATCAATTGATGCAAATGCAGTTCATGGTTCTGATTCATTAGAAAATGCAGCAAATGAGATCAATTTCTTCTTTGCACAAAAAGAAATTTGTTAATTATCTATTAATTAATTAGTTTTATAATGAAAATTGAATTTAGGAAAGTCCCACAAACTAGCAAAGAATTGGAAATTGATCACAATTCAGTTAAAATTGAAGGTACTTTTTGTAAAATATCGCAATCATTAGTAAAAGTTGACGCAGTACTAAAAGGCAGTACTGATATCGATTGTTGTAGATGTGGCATTACGGAGGTAATTGAAGTTGATGAAGAGCTTCATTTACTATTAAGTGATGGTGTTTACAAAAAAGATGAAAGTGAATATTTAGTAATTGAAGTGGAAAACGGTTTAATTGATTTTGATGAAATCATTGAAAGTGAATTAAACAGTATAAAAAGCGACTATCACATGTGTAACAATTGTTTACAACTTGGTGATAATTTTGAAAAAGAATTTTAAGGAGAATTAAAATGGCAGTACCTAAGAGAAGAGTATCTCATACTAGAGCAGCGAAAAGAAGAACTCACTACAAAATAACATTAAAAAAACCTGTAAAAGACACAGATGGAACATGGAAGATGCCTCATATGGTTAATCCAACTACTGGTGAATACAAAAACTAATGCTAAGAATTGCAATAGATGCTATGGGTGGGGACTTCGGTCCTGAACCTATAATAGAAGGCTTAGTATCAGCACTTAAAAAAAACAATAACTTCACTGCAATTGCAGTTGGTAAAAAAAATGAAATTTTACCACTTATCCCACAAAACCTTTTATCAAGAATAGAAATACTAAATACAGAAGATGTAATTAGTATGAGCGATTCTGCAACAGATGCTTTAAAACGAAAAGAATCTACTATTTATAAAGCTATCGAATTAGTAAAAGAAGGAAATGCAGATGCTGTAGTATCAGCTGGACATTCTGGAGCTTCTATGTCATTAGCAACATTAAGAATAGGAAGAATTAAAGGTGTAAATAGACCCGCAATTGCAACATTAATGCCTACAAGTGAAAACCAAAATACATTAGTATTAGATGTTGGAGCAAATGTAGATAGTGATGCTAAAAACTTATTTGAGTTTGCAGTTATGGGACAAGTTTATGCACAATATGTTCTTAGACTGGATGAGCCAATTGTTGGATTATTAAGTAATGGGGAAGAAGATAGCAAAGGTAATGAAGTTACTAAAGAAGCTTACAAATTATTATCAAAACTTCCTAATTTCGCTGGAAATGTTGAAGGTAGTGATATCTTCAAAGGAACGGTTGACGTAGTAGTTTGTGATGGATTTGTTGGTAATATTTTACTTAAAACAGCCGAAGGTGTTGCAGACACAATCGGTAAAATTATTAAGAAAAATTTAAAAAGATCTCTAATCTCAATTGCAGGCGCAGTTCTTATGAGAAAAGTTTTCAAAAACTTAAAAGTAAGAGTTGACTATGCTGAATATGGTGGAGCTCCACTTTTAGGAGTTAAAGCTCCTGTTATTATTGCCCATGGAAAATCTAATCCAAAAGCAATACAAAACGCTATATTTCAAGCAATTAACGCAGCAAGTTCAAATTTAGATAATATAATTGAACAAAGATTAGCAAAATATAGTTCTACTAATCTAGAAAACTAGTTTTAGTTCTATATTAAAATTAAGGATATGTAAATGACATATGCAGCTTTTAGATCTGTTGGAGCTTATATTCCTCCAAAGATTATGACAAATGCAGATTTTGAAAAAATTATTGATACTACGGATGAATGGATTACAAAAAGAACTGGTATCAAAGAAAGAAGAATTTCTGAAGTTGATGAAGCTTCATCTGATTTAGGAGCAAGAGCAGCATTAGTTGCAATTGAACGAGCAGGAATTACTAAAGAAGAAGTTGATTTAGTAATTTGTGCGACTGTTACACCTGATTATTTATGTATGCCATCAACGGCTTGTTTAATTGCATCAAAAGTAGGATTACCTCCTGTTATGGCCTTTGACATTAGTGCTGCATGTACTGGATTTGTATATGCTGTATCAATTGCTAAGGCATTTATTGAATCAGGTATGAAGAAAAATGTTCTTATTGTTGGAGCTGAAACATACACGTCTATATTAGATTATACAGATAGAGGAACTTGTTTCATTTTTGGAGATGGTGCAGGAGCTGCTATTATCTCTGCTACAAATAATAAAGACGAAGCTATTATTGATGTAAATTGTTCAAGTGATGGTAACTATGAAGATTTAATTAAAACTCCAGGAGGAGGAAGTAAACATCCTTGTTCTGCTGAAGTTTTAGAAAATAAAATGGCATGCATAAAAATGAAGGGTAATGAAACTTTCAAACTTGCTGTTAAAACATTAACATCAGATGTTCAAGTAATGATGAAAAAGCATAATCTTACAAATGAGGATATAAATCACTTTATTCCTCATCAAGCAAACTATAGAATCATAAAAGCTGTAGGTGAAGCTTTAGGATTTAATGATGAGCAAACTGTAGTTACTGTACATAAATATGGTAATACATCAGCTGCATCAATTCCTATGGCTATGAATGACGCATATGAAGAAGGTAGAATTAAAGCTGGCGATACAGTTCTTTTTGATGCCTTTGGTGGTGGATTAACTTGGGGTTCTGCTCTATTTAAATTCGCACCAAAAAAATAAATAAAATAGGTTTATCCTATTTTATTATTCTCTTATAAATAAACTTCTCTTATCTTTTTATAAATACTGAACTAAAACCATATAAAAAATCGTACCTGCGAATATAGAAATCAAATAGTTTTTAAGTGTTAAATGTAATACTGCTGTAAAAATTATTCCACCTAACTCTTTTAATCCATATGGAAAGAGAACAAAATCTACGTCTTTTAGTGTATAAACTATCAAAATAGTCATAATAACTGACGGGAAATATTTCTCAATAAATAAAATATAAGGTGGTAAGTCATTTTTTCTAAAAAATAAAAATGGGAAAAATCTAGTAAAATAATTAACTACACTCATAACAGCAATTGCTATATATATCTCATAATTACTCATTTTCAACTCTTTTTTTGAAAATAAACATTAATAACAATGCAACAATAATTGAAACAATTAACATCTTATCGCTAGGAACAAAACAAAGTGCAAAGACAGATGAAATTAAACCTATTATAAAAGGTGTTATATTTTGTAAATTTTTATATTGTTCAATACAAAGTACTACAAAAAGTGCTGTTAGTGAGAATTCTAAACCTGCTGTATTAAATTTTATATTAGATCCAACAATAGCTCCAAAAGTTGAGCCTAGAAACCAATATGACTGATTAAGTGCAGTTAAAAAGAAATAATACCACGGTTTGTTTAGTGAATCATCATCTTTTATAGTAGTTAGAAGTGCATAGGTTTCATCAGTTAATCCAAAAATCAAATAAGGTTTTAATTTACCACTATCTTTGAATCTTTTTAAAAGAGATAATCCATAAAATGACTGCCTTATATTTATAAACCAAGAAGCAATTGCAATATCTATCATTCCAGCTTTTAAATTGAAAAAATTTATTGCAACAAACTGTAAAGCCCCTGCATAAATAAACAAAGACATAATAGGAGCTAAATACCAAGGGTAATCAAAAGATACTAAGAGTAATCCAAAGGCAAATCCTAAAACTGCATATCCCATCATTACAGGAATAGAAACCTGAAATGCTTTTTTTAATTCAATTTCGTATTTCAATTTTTATTATTACTCTTAATTGAATTTTTTATTATTAGGATTATTTTTAAATACATTTAATGAATTTTTCTTTAAATCTTTATTGAACTTCTCAACAGTAGCCACAGAGTTTATATATAAAATTGATTCATCTACAATTATTTGAAAAACTGCATGTAATGGAATTTTCACTACTGAGCCAAAATTTTCATTTCCAAATCCTGCTTCAAAACTAACATATTCATTATCAACTTGAACTGTTGTATATGTATAATTACTCAAAATAAATAATGAGAATTTATGCATTTGATCTTTTATTGTTTTTGGAAGTTCTGGATTAAAAGAAATAGGTATAATATTAGCTGTTATTGAAAATTCTTGATTTTTATTTAATAAAAAAAGAATTGTCTCTTTTATTTGTATTTCTACTAATTGTTTATACTCTTCGCTTTCGATAATTTCGTTTATCATAATTAATCCCCATTTCAAAATTTTAATGTTATTATAGCCTATGAAACAAATAATTATCCTTATCTTTATACTATTAAATCAGGCTTTTGCCTATGAATTTAAACTCAATAAAAAAGATATTGAATATATTGATAACTCAAGTAAGAAATCTTTTATTTTAAATAGATTAGACAAATACCAAACCTTAA
>Ga0193962_1001547_pt1 | contig 10716 bp, 8 predicted proteins | sample FB_5_MG_FD_140335 | JGI IMG/M metagenome (GOLD analysis project Ga0193962, IMG submission 140335) | Microbial mat bacterial communities from the Broadkill River, Lewes, Delaware, United States - FB_5_MG | ecosystem: Environmental > Aquatic > Freshwater > River > Microbial mats | place: USA...
TCCTATGATAAAAGTAGGAACAATGACTTTAAAAGAAAATCCAAAGAACTATTTTAATGAAATAGAACAAGCTTCTTTTTCACCTTCAAATATAGTTCCTGGAATTAGTTTCTCACCTGATAAAATGTTACAAGCTAGAATCTTCTCATATCCAGATGCACATAGATATAGAGTAGGAACTCATTATGAAATGTTGCCTGTGAATAGACCCATTGTTGAAGTAAATACTTATCATGCTGATGGATCTATGAATTATGAAGTAAAAGAGCCAACAAATGCATATTATGAGCCAAATAGCTTTGATGGAGCTGTAGAAGATGCAAGTTTTACAGAACCTGCATTTGAAACAGGTGATGTAGCTGATAGATATAATCATCAAGAAGGTAATGATAACTTTTCACAAGTTACAACACTATTTAACTTAATGAGTGAAAACCAAAAAGAGCAGTTGTTTTCTAATATCGCTGAAGCAATGACTGGAGTTCCACAAAATATTGTAGATAGACAATTAGCACTTTTTGAACAAGTTCATAAAGACTATGCTTTTGGAGTAAAAAAAGCTTTAGGAATTTAAGATGCAAGTATTATTAGATGAAGAGGAAAAAAGATATGAAGAACTTCAGGTTTTCGCTCTTGATTTTGCAAGACAAGGTAAAACAGAAGATTTAAAAGCAATGCTAAAAGCTGGAATGCCTGTAAATTTATGTGACCATAAAGGCAATAGTTTAATAATGCTATCTTCATATAATGGAAATATTGAAACAAGCCAAATGCTAGTTGATATGGGTGCTAATGTTGATAAAAAAAATGATAGAGGACAAACACCACTTGCAGGTGTTTGTTTTAAAGGTTATTTTGAAATAGTAAAAATATTAGTAAAAAATGGTGCAAATATCTATGAAAACAACGGAATGGGAATGACACCTATTATGTTTGCATCTATGTTTGGAAACAGTGAAATTGTAAAATATTTAAGTGAGCAAAATAATAGTTTTAAAGGCAAAATTTATTTACTTATTTCTAAACTATTTGCTATTATAAAAAACATATTTAAAAAAGGAAAATAACATGAAAAAATTAATTATATTAAGTACATTAGTAGTTTCAGGTTCATTATTCGCAAATGATTTAAGTGTTCAGTTTTCAGATTCTAAATGGGATGGAATCACAGTTCCAAAAGATGAAGTTTGTTCAAACTATAATACAAAAACTGGTTCAACACCACCTTTAAAAATATCAAATATTCCAAGTAATACAGTAAAAATAGTTTTTACATATAGTGATAAAACATTTACAAAAATGGATAATGGTGGTCATGGAATATTATCATATAAAGTTGATGCAAATGAAGTAGAAGTTCCAGCACTTATGGGTGAAACATTTGAATTAGCAGATGGTTTTGAAGTTGTAACTGCTCATACGGGTACTAGATTCAAAAAAACTCCAGGAGCTTATTTGGCACCATGTTCAGGTGGAAAAGGAAATACTTACAAAGTTGAGATAAATGCAGTTGATTCAGCTAATAACTCCCTTGCTACTACTGAGTTAGTTTTAGGTAAGTACTAAAAATTTTGGTGAAGCTTAAAATAAACTTCTATATATAAAATATTTAGAAATTTATTTTTAGAGGTTTATTCTACGTAAGAAAATTTATTTTTTACATTTTAAAAGAATCAGAAATTCCTTTTATTAATGTCTTTCTTTGTTCTTTATTAAAGGAAAAGTATTTTATAAATCTAGTAAAAAAGAAATAACACAAGCTAATATTCTTATATATAAAAGAGAAATTTTTTCTTATGAAATATAGTCTATTTCTATTTACATAATAAATTGAAAATAAACTCTCACTTCCTCCTGTACTAATACTTACTTTGTGATAAACTATGGCTTTTGGGAAATATACAATTTTAAAACCTTGTTTATTAGATCTATAAAGAAAATCACTATCATCATAATAAACAAAATATTTTTCATCCATTAATCCAACTTTTTCAAAAACTTTTTTATCTAATAACATAAAACAAGTAGGTGCATAGTTTATTTCTTCAATATTTTCATATTGTCCAACATCAACTTCGAGATCACCTCTATGAGGTGTAGTTCCTTTAACCTTAGATATATGTCCACCTGCCATCCACAGCTTATTTGTATTATAATAGTATGTTTTTGGTACGATTATTGAGATATCATTTTTCACTGTATAATTAACAAGATCTTCAATAGTATTTTGATTAAATTCAATATCATTATTTAACAGTAATATATATTCACATTTATCTTTTAATGCTTGTTCAATACCTTGATTATTTCCTTTTGCAACACCAAAGTTATCATTGTTGTTAATAAAAATAGAATTAATACCAAAGTTATCTGATAATTTAATAGCTTCATTAAGGGCATCGTCATTTGGTGAGTTATCAATAACATACAAAATATAATTTTTGTATGTTTGATTATTAAGGCTTTGAAAAAATCCTTCTAAAACTTCTACACTATTGTATAAAACAGTCACAAGTCCTATTTTTGGTTTATTAGTTAGCACTTAAATTCCTATAATAATCTTTGTATGTTTGAAATAGTTTTTCTTTAAATTCATTGTTTATTATTTTATAATTTTCATTTAAAATATTTAATTTGAATTCATTTATCAAATCAACAACTTCTCCCAAAGTAGTGTCAAATATTACTTTTGGTTCAAAGTATAATTGTTTAGAATCTTTCTTTTTTAAAGTTGATAGAAATTCACATACTACATCTTGAACATAAGCATAATGCATTTTAATATTTCTATCAAATACATTTATATCTAAATTATTTATACTGTTATATATCCAAGTACTTATCCCTGAATTATAATTTTCTTTACATCCTTCTCCAAATAAATGAGGGAGGGTATATATAAAACAATTAATTTTATTTTTTTCTGAATATTTTTCTATTAATATTTCAGATTCTCTTTTTGTTTTACCATACTCATTTTTTAATAGTTTTGCATGGATTGAAGAAGCTAATAAAATAGGAACAACTTTATTTTGTTTTTCTAAAATATTTAATATTGATTTAGTTAAATATATATTAGAATTTGCAAAATCTTCATCACTACTATTTGGTCTTACTTCTCCAGCTAAATGAATGATAAAGTCACAACTAGAAATCAAAGTTTCTAACTCTTCAATTGTATTATTTCTAGTAAATTCTAGAATATTAATACTTTTATCATCTTTCATACATTTAAGTAAGTTTTTACCTATAAAACCCTTTGAACCGGTTACTAAAACGTTAGACACAATAATCTACTCCAAATTTAAATAAGTCATCCGTATCTTTAAGTAGTTGCTGTATTTTGTCTTTCTTAAGTAGAGGTGAAAGACTCATAATTAATGGCTACATATTGAGTATCATATGCTTTTGTTTTTTTATATTACAAGCTGAAAAATAATTTCTTCGATGATATAATAGCATCTTAATTCTTTATAAAAAATTAAAAATATAAGAAAAAGATTACATCAACATATATATAGAAAGTTTGGAAATTTAAGATTTAGAATTTTGTAAGTAGCCATTCAATTTAATGAATGGCTAGTTATGAGTTTATTTTATATAGTTGCTTTTTTTATCACTTGTATCTAACTCTTGGCCAATTTCTTGGTATCTTTTAAAATAATCTTTTACAAATGAGTTGATTTTTTGATTATTTGGCATAAAATATTTTCCATTTTTTGTAGCATATAAATTCAAAAATTTACTTGCATCTAATTTGTCTAAATAGTGTTTTGCTAAAGCTGTATAATTTACAAGATACCACTTTTTTAACTCTTCGTATTTTTTATCACTTAAATCAATATTTAACTTTTTATTCTCTTCATCCCAAGTTAAAACACCTGTATCAAAAAGACCACTTAAGTGAATTAGCCCTTCACAATAATATGGTTGAACTTCATCAACTTCCATCCATCCAATAAGTCCTACACTTCTTTTAACTAAATCTATTAAAACTTGATCTTTTAGGTGTGCTTCATCTGTGTCTTGATCTAAAAAGAATGAAATCAAACCACCTGTTGTTGCTTTAAACTCTTCAATATTTTTGAAATTTCCAGTTTTGTTCATTACCGATTCTGTTTGCTCATCACACCATAAAATATGTCCGTATTCATGTCCAATTGTACTAATATCATAAACTTGGTGCCAAGATTGTGTTTCATTAAAAAGGAATGTTCTATCTTTTGTCAAAATTTCTTGACCGAAAATTTCAGCGCTTAATTTTAAAAATGGTTTTGCCCTGCTACTTTGTAAAATCTCATCTGAAAATGCAAAGATTTTTTTACCTTCTTCAAGGCTTACTATTTCATCATTTGGAACAACTTGTGCTGAGAACATACCATTGAATTCAGCTCCAAAAAATAGTGCTGGTCGTCCTACATAAAGCTGAACTTTATCTAAAGATTTTAGTGAAAAATCATATATTTTTTTGTAGTTTTCATTTGCTTCAAAACTATTAAATATTTTTCCAAAAGCTGATTTGATTTTTCTTACTCTATGATCATTTTGTGCAAATTTTGGATTTGTTAATCTTATATCCCACTCTAAAGCAACAGCTTTTCTAAAGTGATCTTCATAATACTCAAGTGGATGTCCAATTTGAATAGGTGTTTTTATTTTCATCCAAGCTCTATCTACATCTGCCCATTTAGAGACTAACTCTTCTGTTCTATCTTCAGAAAATGCTTTGATAAGTGCTTGAATATATAAAATGTAATCCCATTTTTGGCTATAAATTTCATCTTCTAGTTCTATTAATTTATCTGCAAATTCTTCAAGAGCATCTACAACTTCAGTTGTTTCTTTTTTGAAAGCTTGTATATATGCTTTTGATGTATATTTATCAGCATCTTTAATTAGTGCTGAATAACATCTATCCGCAGTAATTCCACCATGTCCTAGATCTAGAAGTTTTTCATCTTCTAAATATTGCATGATTTTTTCTTCATTTCCATCAAATTTAGCCATTAAATCTTTGTTAACACCATTTATAATATGAGCTGTCCAAGATGTTTGCCAAGCTGTCATTTGAAGACCAACATTATAAACACCTATGAAAACTTCCCTATAAAATGGAGTTAAAAGATTGTCTTGTACTATTAAATCAATAAGATTTGTGTGTCTTTTTTGCCAATAATCTTTTATAAAACTATAAGCTTTTTCTTGAAGTTCGATTATTTCTTTTTCATTTTTTCCAAGTTTTTTTAAAACTTGAACTAAAGAATCATCCCTTAAATTCACAAGTCTAGTAACGAGTGCAAATCTTAAATCACTTGTCATTTCAAGTTTTAGAGATTTTGCAAAATCATTTATGATTCCTAATTTATCAAACTGCTCATCTTCAAGATAAGCTATTATTTTATTAGTTTGTGTTTTTTGTTCATTTAAAAAATCATATATTTTTTGTAAGTCGTTTAAAAAGGTCTCTTTATTCATATTTTAATCCTTAATTTGATGATAATATTTTATCTATTTTGTACTTCTTTTTACTTAAATTAGCACTCAAATGTAAAAAGTGCTAGTTTTTATAAAAACTTTAGCTTCCTTTTATAAAGTTTTGATAAAATTCTCTTCTAAAATTAAATAAATTATAGGAGAAATGAAATGGCAAAACATCAATTTCAAACAGAAGTAGGACAATTATTACATTTAATGACGCACTCTTTATATTCAAATAAAGAGATTTTTATAAGAGAACTTGTATCAAATTCAAGTGATGCAATCGATAAATTAAACTATTTAAGACTAACAGAAGAAAATCTTAAAGATGCATATGCAGACTGGAAAGGTGAAATTAACATCACTTTTGATGAAGCTGATAAGTCTTTAACAATTATTGATAATGGTATTGGTATGAATGAAGCTGATTTAATAGCTTCAATTGGAACAATTGCAAAATCAGGAACAAAATCATTTGTTGAAGCATTAACAGGTGATGCAAAAAAAGATTCAAACCTTATTGGTCAATTTGGTGTTGGTTTTTACTCAGTATTTATGGTAGCTGATAAAGTAGATGTTATTTCTAAAAAAGCTGGGGAAGATATAGGATATAAATGGACAAGTGATGGAACAGGTGAGTTTGATTTATCTCCTTGTACGAAAGAATCATCAGGAACTGTTATCTATATCAAGTTAAAAGATGAAGAAGTAAGTGAATTTGCAAGCAAATATAGAATTAAAAATATTGTTGGAAAATACTCAAACCATATTGCATATCCAATTTTCTTAAACTACAAAGAAGAAGTAAGTGAAACTTTAAGTGAAGAAGATAAAAAAGCAGGTAAAGAGGCTAAAAAATCAATAGAAGATAAAAGAGAAAAAATCAATGAAGCAACAGCTTTATGGATGCAGCCAAAAGCAAAATTAAAAGAGCAAGAGTATAATGATTTTTATAAATCAATTTCTCATGATTCAACTGATCCTATGCTTACAATTCATACAAAAGCAGAAGGTGTAAATGAATATACAACACTATTTTATGTTCCAAAAATGGCACCAATGGATATGTATAGAGCAGATTTCCAACCAGGTGTTAAACTTTATGTTAAAAGAGTATTTATTACAGATTCTGAAAAAGAATTATTACCAACATACTTAAGATTTGTAAGAGGTATTATTGACTCTGAAGATTTACCTTTAAATGTTTCTAGAGAAATTTTACAAGAAAATAGAGTTCTTGCAAATATCAAACAAAGTTCAGTTAAAAAAATTCTTTCTGAAATTAAAAAACTTTCAAAAGATGAAGAAAAATATGCTGAGTTTATAGCTCAATATATTAGACCTTTAAAAGAGGGTGTTTATCAAGATCATATGAATAAAGATGCAATTTTAGACTTATTAAGATATAAATCTACAAAAGCAGAAGCTGGAAAATTAACTTCATTAGAAAGCTATAAAGAAAGAGCTGATACTGAACAAAAAGCAATTTTCTATATCGTTGGTGAAAATGAAAAAGTATTAAGAAGCTCACCATTATTAGAATCTTATAACAAAAATAACATCGAAGTTTTAATCTTAGATGATAAAGAAATTGATGAAATTATCACTCCAACAATTGGTGCTTATAAAGAATGGGAATTCAAAGATATTACATCTTGTGAGCCTCCAAAAGTAGAGCAATCTGAAGAAGCAAAAAAAGAAGTTGAAGAAAAATTTGAATCAATAACTAAAAAAATCAAAGACAAACTAGGTGATGCTGTTAAAGATGTAAAAATTACAAACAGATTAAGTGAATCTCCATCTTGTGTAGTAAAAGATGTTGCTGATGCACAAATGGCTCAAATGATGCAAATGATGAGAGCAATGGGGCAAGAAATGCCAGCATCTGCACCAATTTTAGAAATCAATCCAGAGCATGAAATCGTAAAAAAATTAAACGGTTGCCCAGATGATTCTACTATTGAAGATGTATCTTGGATTTTATTAGACCAAGCAAAATTAAGCGAAGGTATGGAAATTACTGATACGGTAGCGTTTGCAAAAAGATTATCAAGAATCACAGCAAAAGCTTTATAAAATAAAAGAACTATTTGCGCGCAACATCTTGCGTTGCAAATAGTTTTTTCCTCAATTACGTACTTTTTATGTACGCTCAATCAAAAAAAGCTCTTTGCACCTTGAATCTACATACAACTAGCTCTTTTATTAGGATATAAAATTATTTAATAATAAGGATTATTTTAACTATTAAAAATTAATCAAAAGATAATTTGTTAATTCTTTTCCAACTCTTGAATACTTTTTAATATTGCATTAGCTAGTTTATCTGTTATGATTTCTTTCCATTTTGATTTTTGTTGTTCTATATTTTGATCACAAATTACTTGCATAGCTTCATTAAAAAAAATACCATTATTTATATGATTTACAATGTCTTCAATTTTTATGTCACCATTTTTTAGTATTTGTAAGTTTTTATTTGCAAAATATTGAACTGCATCCATTGCTGATTGTTTTTTTAATTCTTCATCAAAAGAAATAGAATCATCATTAAGTGTTCTTAAATCCTTTAATAATTCGTAAATAGAACCTAATGCTAATTGAAATTCAATTTCATAATCTATATCTTTTGTATTAGTAATGCTAATTAAATTTCCCAATGTTACTTGATAAAAAAGTTCATATTTTGCTAGTTTATTAATAATTTCATTTTTTTGAAAATGTTTCTCTATATTCATAGGTTTCCTAAAATATTTAAAGTATTGTATCCAAAAATTATATTTCAAATCCTGTATAGTTTTGTATATAACAAAATATATAAAAGAATTTCAATTACTCTTTTATAACAAATATTCTATCCACAAAAATATATTCAACACTTTCATCATTTGGTGGTCTAATCCAAATTTGGCCTTTTTCATTATCTTCTATATTTATTGTTGCAATTTCAACTTCATGATATTTTTCATCTTTTAGTGTATTTATAAGTGAACCATTTTTTATATCTTTTCCATGAATGCCATAATAAATAGCAGGTTTAATATAATTAATTGCAGATAAGTTCTTTTGTTTTGTTATTCTAACATTTGCATAAACTTTCCATTTACCTTTTGGAATAGCGTTTAAGTCAAGTTGAATTCCCCAATCAGAACGATTACCATCCATTCTTACAGCACTATTTGAAGAAGCTAGATCATCTTGAACTAAAGTTGAACAACACAGTTTTAATGAATATTCTTGAAAATCAATCCATTTTGTATTTTGATTTATAATATTTGGAAGAGTTGGTTTTTGTCTTTGTATATCTAAATAATTTGAAATAGAATTAACATCCAATCCTTCAGCAAATTGTAGAATATTATTCTCTTTAATAAAAGTTTTAAAACGTTTTTTATCCTCTTTTGAAATAGTGCCTTTCATAAATTGAATATAATCAATTCCTGAATATAACTCTATTAAATGTTTATAATAAATACTATTTTTATTTGTATTTTCTAAGGCTAAATCTAATATTTTTTTTGCTTTTTTTATAAATTCATCATTTAAATATTCTGAATTAATTGATGTTTTAACTTTTAAAATAGAATTAGTATCATCTATCGACTTTTCTAAAAGTTCAAAATAACTAAGTACATATTTATAAGCATCTCCATAATAATAGTATGAAAATTCCTTTATAAGTAAATCAATATCAAGATTTGGATTCCAAAGTAGTTTTGATAATGTCCAAATACGTAAATTTGATAATTCACTATATTGTGTACCATATGCCCCTTGTAAAAAAACACCTTTTATGTTTTTGATATTATCAAATATTTTGATATTTGAGGCTGTTGTTTTAATATTTGGAAATGGCTGTAAATAAGCATTGAAATTTGTTATATAGTGCCAAATAAATATCTCATTTGAATATTTTTGCCATGATTTTAAATCATTAAGTATTTCTATATTTTGACTATTATCTAAGGATTTTGAAAAATCCGATTCAATATCAGAGAAAAATATTCCTAGATTATCAGATAAAGTAGGGAAGTTTTCAGGAGCTTTTCTACTCCATTGATAGGCTTCCATATAAACTTTTGAATTTGGATAGTTTAGGTTTATATCTTTTGCAATTTTATGTGTATACTCTAAAAAAGGTGCAGCTTTTGAGTTGTATTTGTTTATTAATTCATTACTAAATACTGATGTACAGTACTCTTCTATGTCTTCGTGTGCTATATAAAATAGATTATTATCGTCTAAATTTTTTATTTTTCCTTGGAAACTTGAACTTGCTTTTTCTTGTACTTCTTTTAGTGCAAAATCCAATTGTCCAGCACAAAAATATTCAGGAAAAAGATTTTCTTTATCTTTTGAAATTAGTTCATAAGGAGTGAAATTATTGTACATATTTAAAAATAAAGTATTTGATTCTTTTGCTCTATGTCCAAAATTACCATTAAGAGCTTGTTTTAATGCAAACTCTTTATCATCAAGTTCTTTGACAAAGATTTCTCTATATTTAAATCTTGATTCAGATTTTAGATATATATCTTTTATAAAAATTGTTGTTTTTGAAGGAATAATTTCAAAGTTGTTTGATAAAAACTTACAATGTAAATACTCTTCTAAAAAAGCATAAACTCCATAGATTAAACTTCTTTGATTATTTCCAATTATATAGATTTTATTATTTTCTAGTTTTATAAAATAAGCATCATTTTTTAATTGATTAATTTCATTATAAATATTTGAATTTGAAATTTTTATATTATCTTTTGTGGATAATACAAACTCTATTTGTGTGATTGATTCTTTTGAAGAACTATCTTCAATATCAAAATCAATTTTTTTTAGATAGCTAGCTAAAATATCACTAGCCTTGTTATTAGAACTATTTTCAAGGGAGCTTATTTTATAATTTGTAGCAAAAACATTAGTGCTTAAAGCTATAAATAAAGCAAAAATAATTGTTAGTTTAATCATGGTGCTTTTTTTAGTAAACATCTTATTTTATGTTTTCTAAGAAATCTATATACTGATGTTAAATGCATTAAAAAACTTTTTGAAAAAATTTTTCTACTTGCCATTTGAGTTTCATGAATTATAAAATGGCTTTTATCATGAGAGATGGGAATATTAGCTTTTTTTGCTCTATAACAAAAATCAATATCCTCTACATATAAAAAATAATCTTCATCAAAACCATTTATTTTCTTGAATGCTGATGCTCTTGTAATCATAAATTCACCTGAA
>Ga0193962_1001548_pt1 | contig 10716 bp, 7 predicted proteins | sample FB_5_MG_FD_140335 | JGI IMG/M metagenome (GOLD analysis project Ga0193962, IMG submission 140335) | Microbial mat bacterial communities from the Broadkill River, Lewes, Delaware, United States - FB_5_MG | ecosystem: Environmental > Aquatic > Freshwater > River > Microbial mats | place: USA...
AATCATAAGATAGAGTAAAAAAAAATGGCTCATTATCTGAGCCATATTTATTTATTTCTTCTTCTATAAAATACTTATTCAATATAGTTTTTATTTAATTAGTTTTTTAAGTATTGCCATTCTAACAACAACACCATTTGTAACTTGTTCTAAGATTTTATTTCTTGGATCCACTAACATTTCATCTGAAATATCAACATTTCTATTTACTGGACCTGGGTGTAAAAGTAAGATATCTCTATCTTCAAAAGTATCTTTAGTAATACAATAATCTTTTGCATAGTCATGTAAAGATTGGAAATAAATTTCATTATGTCTTTCAAGTTGAGTTCTTAAACTCATAACAACATCTACCTCATCAATAATTTCATTAATATTATCGTATTGTTTATGATCATCTGATTCATGTTTAAAACAATCAGGTGCAACAAAACATACTTCCATACCAAATCTTGGAAGAAGTTTTCTATTTGATCCTGCAACTCTTGAAGTTCTTACATCTCCAACAATTGCAACTTTTTTACCTTCTGTTTGACCATTAAAATGCTCAGTAATTGTAAATAAATCTAATAAAGCTTGAGTTGGGTGTGCATGTTTACCATCACCTGCGTTGATAATAGGACAATCAACTGAATCAACTAAAGTTCCAGGTAATCCACAATCACTATGTCTCATAATAATTGCATCAGGTTTCATTGCATTGATATTTGCAACAGTATCAAAAATAGTCTCACCTTTAGATCTAGATGAAGTTCCCACATCTAAAGATACTATTTCAGCTCCTAATCTTTTTGCAGCTATTTCAAAAGCACTTCTTGTTCTCGTTGAATTCTCAAAGAATAGAGTAACAATAATTTTACCTTTTAAAACATCTCTAGTTTTCATATCCAAAAATACTCTAGCATCGTCAAAAAGCTCTAAAATTTCTTCTTTACTAAAGTCTGCTGTCCTAATTAAGTGCTGCATTTTTTCCCTTTAATTTTAGTTTGGATTTTAGCAAAAAGCTCTTTAAAATATAGACTTTTGAGGTATAATACAAAACTTTATTTATGGAAAATTACAAAATGAAATATCAAGTATTACTACTTACAATTATAACTTTACTTTTTACTGCATGTTCAGTAAAACCCCTGGAACCTATTAGCTTTGAGAAAGTAAACAAAGAGATATCTTTTAAAAACGAAATTAAACCCTTATTAGATAAGAGATGTGTATCTTGCCACTCTTGTTATAACTCTCCTTGTCAATTAAAGCTATCCTCATATGAAGGATTAAAAAGAGGTGCTTCCAAAAAAGATGTTTATGCAAATAGATTAAGTGCAGAAGATCCTACAAGATTATTTACAGATGCTATTAATGAAGAGCAATGGAGAGAAAAAGGTTTCTTCTCTGTTACTAAGAATTTAGAGAATGAAAATAAATCTATTATGATGCAATATTTAAATCAAAAAATGAACAACCCTTTAAGTATTGGTGAGTATTCTCCTGAAACAGATGAGCTATCTTGTGTAAAGGATAAAAAAGAATTAGAAGAGTATTTTGACGAAAACCCACATAAAGGAATGCCTTATGGATTTCCAGCTCTTAGTAAAAAAGAGTATAACTTACTAATGACTTGGTTGAAACAAGGTGCAAAAAGTGATTTAAAAAATCAAAAACTTCCTAGTAAAGAAAAAAGTCTAATAAACTCTTTTGAAAAGTTTTTTAACGCTAAAGATATAAAACATAAAGTAAGTGCAAGATATATTTATGAACATCTATTTTTAGCACATATTTCTTTTGATGATAAAAGTGAAAACTTCTATGAGTTAGTAAGATCAAAAACTCCAAGTGGAAAAGCTGTTGAAATAATAGCTACTAGATTCCCATATGATGAAATAAAAGAAGAATTCTATTATAGATTTAGAAAAATAGAATCTACAATTGTTCATAAAACACATATGGTTTACAAGATGAATAAGCAAAGGCTCAAAAGATATCAAGAGCTATTTATAAAACCTAAATGGGATGAGAATCCTTATATGGCTACTTATGATAAAAGTATAGTTGCAAATGCACTAAAAGTTTTTGAACAAATTCCTGCAAAAAGTAGATATGAATTCTTACTTGATGATATTCACTATATTATTATGACATTTATTAGAGGTCCTGTATGTAAAGGACAAGTTGCACTAAATGTAATACAAGATCATTTTTGGGTTATGTTCTTAGATCCTAAATATGATGTATCACTACATGATAGATACTTTTTACATGATAACTTAGATAATTTAAATGTCCCTAACCAATATGGAGATGATCCAAGTATTCTAAAAACTGTTAAGATATTAGAAAATTATGATCTTGCAAAGGCTTATAATAAAAGTAAGTCTAATATATACAAAAGATACTACCCTCAAGGTTTACCTTTAAATGCTTTATGGAAAGGAAACAAACAAAGTAAAAATGATTCTATACTAACTATATATAGACATTTTGACTCTGCTTCTGTACATAAAGGCGCACTAGGAAATATTCCTAAGACCTTATGGCTTATTGATTATCCTTTATTAGAGAGAATTTATTATTCACTAGTAGCTGGTTTTGATGTTTTTGGAAATACACCTCATCAATTATTAGTTAGAAAACATATGGATAGACTTAGAATTGAAGGAGAGAGTAACTTCTTAGAGTTCCTTCCAAAGACTTCAAGAAAAGAGTATTTTAATTCTTGGTACAAAGGTTGGTTAGCTTCATATTTAAGTGTATATAATCCAAGTGAATTAAAAAGTAGTATTATATACGAAAGTAAAGAGTATAAAAAAGAGTTTGTTCAAAAAGCATTTACATATTTAAATATAAAAAAAGATCCTATTAATTATATAGAAGACACATATATTCCTAGTACGCTTAAGAATGAGTATAGAACTAAAAGAGAAATAGAGAATACGCTTAAATCTTTAAGTATAGAAAATAGTATGAAAATCATTAAACAGTTTACAGACTCACAATCAAATCTAGCATATTTAAAAATCAAAATGAATAATCAAAAAGATTTAGTATATTCTATGGTTGTAAATAGATGGCATGAAAATGTAGCTTTACTTTTTAATGAAGATTCTAGACTTAATAGTAGTAAAGATACTGTTGACTTTATAGAAGGATTTGTAGGTTCTTATCCTAATATGTTTTTAGAAGTAAAACAAGATGACTTAGGTGATTTTTTCCATGTGATTAAAAATTTTGATAACTCAAGAGATCATTTAAATAAAATATTAAAGTATGCAATAAATAGAGCAAATCCAAAGTTTTGGGACTATTATGATTGGTATGATAAGAAGTTTAAAGAACAAGATAGTTTAAACTATGGAATATTTGATTTAAACAGATATGACAAACAAGCTATTAATAATTAGTCATTAATATAGCGTTTAAATAATTTTGATATAATCTGCGCAATATAAAGCAAATTATTTAGGATAAAAAGATGATTGAACAATTAGATAAACAATATGTACTACAAACTTATCCAAGAAATTATGTTAATTTCAAAAAAGGAGAAAACGCTACATTATTTGATGAAAGCAATAATGACTATATTGATTTTACATCAGGTATTGGAGTAGTTTCTGTAGGACATGGAAATAAAAGAGTTGCAGATAAGATTTATGAACAAGTAAGTAATATTACTCATATCTCAAATCTTTATGCAATAGAACCTCAAGCTAAACTTGGTGAAAAAATAGCAAAACTTTCAAATATGGATGTTTCTACTTTTTTTGCAAACTCAGGGGCTGAAGCAAATGAGGGAGCTATTAAATTAGCTAGAAAATATGGTGAAACTAAATTTGAGAATAAAAGATATAAAGTTATCACATTAGAAAATTCTTTCCATGGAAGAACTATTACAACAGTAAGAGCAACAGGTCAAAGTTCAATGCACTCTGATAACTTTGCACCATATCCAGAAGGGTTCTCTTACCACAATGATATAGATGATATTTATAATGCAATTGATGATGAAACTGTTGCTGTTATGATTGAACTTGTTCAAGGTGAAGGTGGAGTTCAACCCTTTGATAAAAAAGAGATTCAAGAATTAGCAAAATTCTTAAAACAAAATGATATTTTATTAATCATTGATGAGGTACAAACGGGAGCTTATAGAACTGGTGAGTTTTTAGCTACAAATGTTTATGAAATACAACCTGATATTATCACTATGGCAAAAGGTTTAGGTGGTGGTGTTCCAATTGGTGCAGTAATTACTACTCATAAAGATTTATTCACTGTTGGTGATCATGGTTCTACATTTGGAGGAAACTACTTAAGTTGTGCAGCAGCACTAGAAGTACTTGATATTTTAGAAGAAGAACAAAAAGCTGGAAATATTTTAGCTACAACTAAATACTTCAATGAAAAAGTAGAAGAAGTTTTAGCAAATAATTCTGATATTTTTACTTCAAAAGTTGGTCTTGGACTAATGTTAGGACTTAGAGCAAAAGATGGTGATATTTTAGCAAATATTATAAAAGCTTCTTTTGAACAAGGTTTACTAATTTTAAGAGCAGGAAAAAATACACTAAGAATGTTACCAGCACTTACAATTACAAATGAAGAGATTGATAAAGGCTTTAAAAGGCTACAAGATGCACTTGATTCAATCAAATAAGATTAAACTACTTTTATGTAGTTTAATCACCCTTAATCTTTATGGTGAATATGAACTAGATGAAGAAATTTTATCAGACCCTAGAAAAAAAACTTTTGATTTAAACCAAAAAAAAGCCAATGAAGATAGTTCAACTCTAAAAAAAGATTGGATTAATCCAATCACTTACCAATATAGTAAAAACTTTGGAGAAGAGTATAAAACTGAAAAGTCTGTAGTTACTATAAATCAACCTATTTTTCAAAGTGGTGGAATTTATCAAGCTATTAGATATGCAAACTCTACACATAGATATTCAACACTAGAAATAGAGCAACAAAAAAAGCTTCTTATTAAAGATGCAGTTAAAATACTATTTCAAATTAAAAAAACTGAGTTAAATATTCAAAAAACAAGACTTACTGTAAAAAATGCAGATATTGATGTAATTAGAAAAAAAGAACAAGTATTAAATGGTTTTTTAGATAGCTCATTTTTAGATAACGCTTTACTTACTTTAAATACAGCAAAAAACTCTTTAGTAGATTTAGAATATCAAAGAAAAGAGTTAATTAACAATTTTCATAATATCTCATCTAAAAAGTATACAGAGTTTTCTCTACCAAAACTAGAACTTTTTAATGAAAAAGAGTTTTTAGAAAATAATATAGAAATCAAAAAAGCAAAAGCTGATATTCAAAGAAAGGGTAACTTTTCACAAATGACAGTTTCTAGATATCTACCAAGTGTAAATGCTTTTTATAACTATACTAAAAACCATTTTACAGATGGACAAGCAGGTATGGATCATGAAGCTGACCAGAAATTTGGTTTATCTATAAATGTACCTTTTGACTCTAGAACTTTTAATGAAATTGAATCTAAGAAAATTGATTATCTAAAATCTAAAATAGATTTAAAAAACAAAGTTACTGATGAAAAAACTTTTTTCAAAACAAAATTAGATAAGATAGAGATGTTGAAAAAAAGAGTAGAAATTACAAGAGATGACTTAAAGGTCTATGATTCTATACTTTCTATTATAAAAGAAGAAAAAGAAGCTGAACTTAAAACACAAAGTGATGTAGATACTTTAGAAAATTCACAAAGAATAAAGTCTATTGATATTAATATATATGAATTAGATGAACAAATGGAGTTATTAGAGATATATGCTAAACTTCATTAGATAGGTGCCTTATGATAAAAAACAAAGATTTTACCTATTGGATTATAATACTTCCAATAGTAGCTATTATCTTAACATCTACTATATTAACTTATAAATTCATTTCTTATGAGCAATATGAGTTTGAAGAAGAGAGTACAAATCTAGAAAAAGTTTATACAGCTGAATTGAAAAATACTATTAAAAATCGAATAAATAGAATTATTGATTTAGCTGAAACTAACATAGCAATTACAAAAGAAGAAGAAAAAACCAATATAAAAAATATTGTTAATATTGGTTATAAAACTATAGAAGAAACTTACAAAGAAAATATTAATCTTCCTAAAGAACAAATAATATCATTAATAAGAAAACGTCTTAGAAATCTAAAATTTTACGATAATGGAAGTGGATATTTTTTTATTATTGGCTTTGATAATAAAGTACTTATGCAAGCTCAAACCCCAAGTCATGAAGGAAGAATTCTTAGTGAATTAAAAGATAGAAATGGCAAGTTTTTTATTAAAAGTTTTACAAATATTGCTAAAACAAAAGGTGAAGGCTTTGAAACATGGAGTTGGTATAAACCTAAAATAAATCAAATAAAAGAAAAAATAGGTTATATCAAAAGTTTTCCAGAACTAAAACTTTATATTGGTACTGCTAAGTATATTGAAGATATAAATCATAAAATTAAAAAAGATATTGCAAAAATTCTAAGTATAATAAGATATACAAAAAATGAATATATATTTGCAATGGATAAACAGGGTAAAACATTAGCACATATAAATAAAAAATATATTGGTAAAAGTTTAGAAGAAGTTTCAAGTACTGAAAAACTAATTCTTCAAAATATTCTAATCAAAGCAAATAATAAAGATGGTAGTTTTATCTACTATACACCTACTAGTTTTAATACACATAAAAAACTATCTGAAAAAATATCATTTGTAAAAACTATTCCTTCTTTAAATTGGATTATAGGAACAGGACAATATACAACAAAAGTCAAAAAAGAGATTGCTAAAAAAAGAACAGAATTAAAAGAAGAACTACATAAAACTATCAATGATATTCTAATTATTTCTATAATAATTTCAATGGTATTAATTTTTATACTAGCTTATATTGCAAATCAAATTCAAAAAAGCTTATCTAAATATGAAAAAGAATTATCTATAAAAAATCAGAAATTAAAAGAATTAAATGAAACATTAGAGAAAAAAGTTCAAAATCAAGTAATAAAAAATAGACAAAAAGACCAAATACTTCATCAGCAATCAAAACTAGCTTCAATGGGTGAGATGATTGGAAATATTGCACATCAATGGAGACAACCCTTATCAGCTATTAGTACAGCAGCATCTGGTATAAAATTGCAAAATGAATTAAAGATATTAAATACAGATACTATGAATTATTCATTAGATTCTATTGTTCAAAATACACAAACTTTATCTCAAACAATAGATGACTTTAGGGATTTTTTTAAAGAAGATAAAACAAAAATATATTTTCAAATTGAAAATACTTTACAAAAAGTATTAAATTTATTATCTGCTAGTTTTAAAAATAAAGGTATAACAATTGTTCAAAATGTAATACCTTGTAATCTACATGACTTAGAAAATGAACTAACACAGGCTTTATTAAATATTCTAAGTAATGCAAAAGATGCTTTAGAAAAAATATCAGATGAAGAGAAATATATTTTTATTGATATTTATAATGACAATAAAAAAATCTATATAAAAATAAAAGACACAGGAGGAGGAATAGATAAAAATATTATAGAAAAAATATTTGAACCTTATTTCACAACAAAATTTAATTCCCAAGGTATTGGTATTGGTTTATACATGACACAGACTATCATAGTAAACCATATGAAGGGGGAATTAATAGTTTCTAATCAAATAACAACCATGAATAATATAAAGTACACAGGTGCACAATTTGAAATAATATTAGATATATAAACTAATTATCATAATCTTTACTAGATAAAATTATTAGTTAATTGTAAACACTATAAAAAAGAAGTTTTATCTATTATTTAATATTTATTGATGTATTATTAGTAAGAGTAAAATTATCTTTTTAATAATTTGAAAGAGAAAATGAAAAATTTAAAACTATCTAATTACATAATTATTTTAATAGTATTATTTATTAGTACAAATATCTTTGGGTATTTATATTTAATAGAAAACATTAAAACTAATCATACAAAAAATCAAGAAATACTAATCTACAAAATTAAAAACTTGTCTGATAATTTACTAGATGATAAGATCACAAGGCTTTTAAGGGAAAATAAAAACCTAGATTTAAAAGCATATTTAATTCCAGATAATATTTATAACAATAATTTATTACTTAAAATTGATAACCTATCATTAAATAAAAGTATTAATATTAATCAATCTTTTATTGACAATATACTAAACAATAAAGTTTTAATAAATGAATTTGTTTTAAATCAGAATCCCTATAGAGAATACAATTTTATAAAAAACTCTTTAGTTTTAAACAATGCACAAATTTTATTTAGTTTAATATTTGACGAAAATGAAGTGGAATCAAAAATTAATAATATTAATTTGATAATTATACTTTTAATTTTGACTACTTTTTTATTAATTTTCTTATTACTAAAAATTAGAAATAAAGAAGTAATGTTATTAAATAAAGATATGTTTATTAAGCATTCAATACATGAAATCAAAACTCCACTTAGTATTATTTCTTTAAATAATCAGTTAAGAAAGAAATTTATTGGAGAAGATGAATATACACATAAAATAGATAGTGGTATAAAAGTATTAAAAAGCTCCTTTGAAGATATTTCATATTTACTTAGTAAAAGTAATATTCATTACGATAAAGAGATACTAATTTTAAGTGAAATAGTAGAAGAAAGAATAAAATATTTTGAAAGTATTATTCACTCACAAGGTAGAAAAATAGTGTATTCTTTAGGTAATTCTAAAGTCTTAGTAAGTATTAGTAAAGTTGAACTTATTCGATTAATTGACAATAATATTTCAAATGCAATCAAATATAGTAAGATAAACTCGACAATTATTATTAAAATAGAAAAATGTTCTTTAAATTTTTTTACTAAAGGGAAAATTATAATCAATAAAAAAAATATATTCAAAAACTTCGTAAGAGAGAACAGAAAAGAGGATGGACTGGGATTAGGTCTAAGTATTGTGGAAGATATATGTAAAAAATATAATATAACAAAACGTGTAATTTCTGAAAAAGAAACAAATATTTTTGAATATAATTTTAATTGCCACATAATTGACATAGAATAAGAATAAAATTTTAAAATGAATATTTTATTATTAGAAGATGATTACAGTTTAAATCAAGCTATCAAAAATAGCTTAGAAGCATATGGACATAAGATCGATACTTTTTTCGATGGAGAAGAAGCCATTGAAAATGTTTCAAATAAATATCATCTATATATATTAGACATTAATATTCCAAATACAACTGGTATCAAAGTTCTACAATATATTAAGAAGATCAACCTTAATTCAAAAGTGATTATGATAAGTGCAAGTGTAGACATAGAAAAAATTAGAGAAGCTTATTTAAGTGGTTGTGACGATTATATAAAAAAACCATTTGATATAGAAGAGCTTATTTTAAAAATTGAAAGATTTGATACAAGTAGCTATAAAAAAGTAAGACTATCAAAAAATATTAAGTATTGTACTTTAAATAAAGAATTATACGTTGATAATAGAGTTTGTGACCTTACTAAAAATGAGAAAAACTTTTTAAATCTTTTAGTTGAAAATAAAGGTTCTAAAATATCATATGATCAGATTGAAGACTTTGTTTATCATGGAAGCTCTAAAAGCAATAATGCGATTAGAAGTATGGTAAAAAGATTAAGAAAGAAATTACCAGACAATTTAATTCAAAATAGTATGGATGAAGGTTACTTTATCAAAAGTTAATTTTTAAGTTGAAAAGTAAGATTTTAATCTTACTTTTTCTTCACTGTTGGAAAATTTAAATAATATTCTATTTCAGACTCACCTAATATTTTAATAGTATTAGTACTACCTGGCATTCCAACAGGATATCCTACCGTTGCCACATATGGACCTTTTCTATCTAATAAATTTTTATCATCTAAATTTTTTAACATTTTTTGGAACATTTTAGAAGCTTGACCTTCTTTTATTGTACCTATTGATTCTACACCCCACACTGCTGTAAGAGCATTTAATATTTTCTTTTTATGTGTAAATGCTAAGATTGGAGTTTTAGGTCTATATCTAGACATTTTAAGAGCTGACTTACCTGAACTTGTAAGGGCTAAAATACCTTTTGCACCTAAATCATCGGCTAGTTTAGTAACAGTTGCTTGAATAACATCAAACTCATCTAAATAATCAAATTTTGATTGTTTATCATAGTTATAAATATCTTCAGTTTTTGCAATAATATTACTCATTGTATCAACAACATTTACAGGATCTTCACCAACTGCACTCTCTTCAGAAAGCATAACAACATCAGTACCATCAAGTACAGCATTTGCTACATCAGAAATTTCTGCTCTTGTTGCTCTTTCATTTTGTGTCATTGATAAAAGCATTTGAGTTGCTGTGATTACTGGCATACCTTTTGCATTTGCTTTTTTAATAAGCATTTTTTGAATTGTAGGAACATCATAATATGGAACTTCAATACCAAGATCACCCCTTGCAACCATTAAGCCATCACTCTGCTCAATAATATCATCAATATTTTCAACTGCATCAAATTTCTCAATCTTTGCAATTAATTTACCTTTATATCCATTAAGAAGATTTCTAGCTCTTTTCATATCACTACCATTTTGAACAAATGAAATAGCAAAGTAATCTACTTGGTTTTC
>Ga0193962_1001550_pt1 | contig 10709 bp, 7 predicted proteins | sample FB_5_MG_FD_140335 | JGI IMG/M metagenome (GOLD analysis project Ga0193962, IMG submission 140335) | Microbial mat bacterial communities from the Broadkill River, Lewes, Delaware, United States - FB_5_MG | ecosystem: Environmental > Aquatic > Freshwater > River > Microbial mats | place: USA...
AATGTTCATTTCAGAATGGCAGATCTATTAGAAGTGAACACCAATACTCAGGAGATTTATACAACATTGGGAAAGTTAACGTATGATCATTTAGTTTTGGCCACTGGTGTTGATACAAATTATTTTGGGAATAAGAATATTGAGGAATTTGCAATTCCAATGAAGTCGGTTTCTGAGGCAATATTCTTAAGGAATTCAATTTTAAGAAACTACGAAAAAGCTTTAAACGAATCGGATCCCCAAAAGGCAGCAAATTACATGAATATTGTATTGGTGGGAGGAGGTCCAACTGGTGTTGAGTTAGCTGGAGCTTTGGCTGAAATGAAAAGTGAAATCTTACCAAAAGATTATCCCGAATTGGATTTTAGCTTGATGAATGTTTACCTCTTTGAGGCATCGGATCGATTATTGAATGGTATGTCGGACAAGGCATCGACTAAAGCAAAAGCTTATTTGGAGAAATTAGGCGTAATTGTAAAGACAGAAGCAAGAGTTGCCGATTATGATGGATTAAAAATTAGTTTGGCGGATAATGAGGAATTCTTTTCCTATACTCTGGTGTGGGCAGCAGGAGTTATAGCTCGTCCAATAAGGGGTATATCCGAAATTGCAGCAACAAGAGGAGGAAGACTTCGTGTAGACTTATTTAATAAGATTGCTGGATTCAAAAATGTGTATGCAATAGGTGATTTAGCATTTCAACAGGAAGGTGATTTTCAGAATGGACATCCACAGGTTGCACAGGTTGGCTTACAGCAAGCTGGAAATTTGGCTAAAAATCTTAAAAAAATAGTGTCAGGTGAAAAGATGAAGCCTTTTCATTATATGGATAGAGGATCATTAGCTACAATTGGGAAAAATTTAGCCGTTGCAGATTTACCTGGAATGAAAATGCAAGGATTTATTGCTTGGGTACTTTGGTTGTTCGTTCATTTAATGGCAATTGTTGGTGTGAAAAACCGATTCTTTATTTTAATCAACTGGGTTTGGAATTATTTTACTTCCGATCAGTCATTACGAGTATTGATTCGACCCAAAAAAAGAAGTTTTACCGATAGAGCTAGCAAAAAGCATAAGAAATCAACTACAATCAATTTAAATTAGAAAATATACAAGTGTGAAAAGCATTGAATTCGAGAGGATTTGATGCTTTTTTGTTTTTGGCACAAGCTTTGCAACTTCTTCGTTAAAGTAAACCGGTAAACTACTTTACAAGATTCATCCCTACCAGAGGATGGCACTAAATTTAGCCTTAAACATTTACATTGTATCTGTTTTACTCTTGTTCTGCAAGAACACATTGGCTTTTCACATTTAAAAGTTAACGCCATGAGAAAATCCGCATTTTATAAGATGATAACCGGTATAGTACTGGGATCAGCAATAATAGCATCGAGTTATACAGTTAGTGCGCAAAGAAGATCGAATGATGACAATAAATATCGATACGAAGAGCGTAATAAAACAAAGCGATTAAGAGAAAACAATCATAAGGATAAGCACAATAAGAGTAATTATTCTGATAGAAAACGACATTCTCATGATCATTCATACAGAGGAAAAAAGAACAAATCTAGTCATTACAGGCACTCTCAATCAAAGCATTATAACAAGCATCATAAAAACCATGATTCCTATAATAATGGACATTATTCCAGTAAGCATTATAGCAAACATCATCACGGGTACCATTATAAGCACAATCATAAGCATCATTACAAGCATGTTTATCCACATCATAAGTATCGTCATTATTACAATGATTACGGTCACAATTGTTATCATCATTCAAGATATGGTGATGTTGTTGTAAGATTTGCCTGTGAACCAGTTGTGATTCGACACAGACATGGAGATTTCTATTTTTCAGATGGTTTTTATTATCGATTTTATCCAGAAATAGGATTTGTAGTGGTTGATCCTCCTAGTTCAATCTATTTTTCTAATATCCCGGACAATTGTCACAGAATTACTCATCATGGGAATGTTTACTATTCGAATGGAAAACAGTGTTTTGTGAGACACAGAAAAGGGTTTAGGCTAGTTTCTGCACCTTCGGGGATACATTTATCATTTAGATTTTAAAAAAAACAATAAAACTTAACAGTATTAAAAATGAAAATAATGTAATGGATTCAAAAATGAGGGGTGTGGTTCTAAAATGAGTAAAAAATCTCTTTAAAAAAATCAAAAATACACCCCTTGAGATAGAAAAATGACGTTTTGAGGATAGGTTGGGTTAAAATGGGGTACTTTTGAAAAGTAATTTTTTCTTTATAGATCATACTCCTCCATTTTAGATGGTAAGATTAGAAAAACAATACTTTTTAATTTCGATACTATTCTTAATTTGGGGGTGTTGTGAAAATCTTTAAATTTTACACTTGAAAACGTTTTCGGAAAGCTGTTGCAAAACAGCTTTTTTTAGTTTCTAAAAGTACGGTATTATTCGTGTAAGTGTCTGATATTAATGATTTTTCGGCGATTTTGATAGCTTGAATCTAAATGTTACTTACTTTTTGGAAATCCGCTTTAATCTCGGCTATTTTATCCTCAGAGAACTAAAAATTACAACAAACATTATAAATAGGGATATCATGACAAGTGAAAATTATTTATTGGACCCGAACAAGCTAGTTAAATATTTACAGAAGCCAAGTTGCGAGTTTACAAAGGAAGATTTGATTAAGTATATTGTTGAGAACAATATTGAAATGATCAACTTTCGATACGTGGCTGAAGATGGTAAATTAAAGACCTTGAATTTTATTATTACAGGTGCTGATCACCTTGATAGTATATTATCAACAGGAGAAAGAGTAGATGGATCGAGTTTATTCTCATTTATAGGTGCAGGATCGAGCGACTTGTATGTTATTCCAAGATTTAAAACTGCATTTGTGAACCCATTCTCAGAAACTCCAAGTTTGGATATTCTTTGTTCATTCTACACTGCAGAAGGAAAACCTCTTGAAAGTGCACCAGAGTATATTTTAAAGAAAGCTAACAACTCTTTCACCAAAGCAACTGGATTAAAATTCAAAGCTATGGGTGAGTTGGAATACTATATTAAAAGTGAAAACCACACATTGTATCCTGATGTGGACCAAAAGGGATACCACAGCTCTCAACCATTTACTAAATGGGAAGCTTTGAGAAAAGAGGCAATGGTTTTAATTGCACAATGTGGTGGTAAAATTAAATATGGTCACTCTGAAGTAGGAAGTTTTACAACAGGAGATGATGGTTACGAGCAGCATGAGATTGAATTCTTGCCTGTTGATCCTGAAGAGGCTGTTGAGCAATTGATTATTGCAAAGTGGATCGTAAGAATGCTTGCTAATCGTGAAGGTGCTTTGGTAAGTTGGGCTCCAAAAATTACTGTTGGTAAGGCTGGTAGTGGTCTTCATATTCACATGTTGGTTGAGAAAGATGGTAAAAACATCTGTATTGAGAATGGAAAATTAGGTGATACAGCTAAGAAAATGATTGCTGGAATCATGGATCTTTCAGGTGCATTAACTGCTTTTGGAAATACTATTCCTACTTCATATTTACGTTTGGTTCCTCACCAGGAAGCACCAACTTACGTATGTTGGGGAGATCGTAACCGTTCTGTATTGGTTCGTGTACCTCTGGGATGGGTTGGAGCATCGGATATGATTAAGGATGTTAATCCACAACAAGCTGCTGATCCAAGAGATTTCTCAAGTAAACAAACATTTGAATTTAGAGTGCCAGATGGATCTGCAGATATCTATTTGCTAATGGCAGGTTTAATTGTTTCATGTCAACATGGTTTGGAAATGCAAGGAAGTCTTGAGATGGCTGAACAGTTGTATGCAGATGTTGATATTTTTGCTGCAGATTATAAGGAGAAGTTAGATCAATTGAAGCAATTGCCGACTTGTTGTTGGGAAAGTGCAGACTCTCTTGTAGAGAAGCGTGAAATTTTCGAAAAGAATGGAATTTTCCCTGAAGGAACAGTTAATGCTATTGTGAAGAATCTTAAAAAGTATGAAGACAATGGCTTGAACGACCGTATTCTAGGAAAAGTAGATAAGATAATGGAGATTGTAGACAAGTACATCCATTGTATGTAAGAATTTAGATTAGATATTAGTTATACTTTGAAGGTCCTGTAATTATTTACAGGGCTTTTTTTATATGGAATACATTTTAATAAAACAAATTAGTATAAAAAAAGACCCCAAAAAATTGGAGTCTGTAATTTTAATCTTTTTCGATATTCAATTGATGGACAATGAATTTTCCATTTTGATTTTTAAGTAGAAAACTAACTCTAAATTTTCCTTTCCTGGTTTGCAGATCTCCCGTAACATATCTTGCTCCAGGTTTTCCACCAGTATGTTTTCGGTTAAATCCTGTAGGAGGAAATTCTCTAAAGAATTTCGCCATGATCTGTTTTGCCTGCGATTTACTATAGCTCGCTTCCTTATCCTGAATAGATAATGCAACTCTGTCGCCAAAGAAATTAGCAAGTTGATTGCTATTGCCCTGCTTAAATGCAGATATCAACTCTCTTGGTAAATCATTTTGATTCTGAGATAAAGCATCAGACAAATTGCCTAATATAAGAATCCCAATAAATATGTATTTAATAATTCTCATCTGAATAGTTTTAATCCAATATCATTTACCTTTACACAAATTCTGTGCGAAAAACATATCGCAAGATAAAAAAAATCTCATCGCCAACCTGAATGTGTGAGAGTTATTCATTATTATGATTCTCATTTTGATTGTATTTTTATTTGAATACGGATAGGTGATGGCTTTTTATTTGATCATAAGTGTTTGTGTTGAGCTTGTAATGAAAAATAGTAAAATTAGATAGAAATGAAAATTACACTTCTTGTTATTGGTAAGACTGATAAGGATTTTGTTAAGAAAGGGATAGAGGAATATCAAAAAAGATTGGTGCATTATCTTCCTTTCGAATTGAAAATAATTCCTGATTTGAAGAATACAAAAAACTTATCTGAAAATCAGCAAAAACAAAAGGAAGGAGAATTAATATTAGATAAAATAAAATCTTCTGATACCTTAATTTTATTGGACGAAAATGGAAAAGAATTTTCTTCGGTAGGTTTTTCGAAGTATGTTGAGCAAAAAATGATAGGTGGAATAAAGAATCTGATTTTTGTAATTGGAGGACCTTATGGTTTCTCTGATGAGGTCTATAAAAAAGCTCAGGGGAAGATTTCCTTATCGAAAATGACCTATTCTCATCAAATGATTAGAATGATTTTTATTGAACAGTTGTATCGTGCAATGACAATCATAAAAGGAGAACCTTATCATCATGTTTGATGATTTGAATGAATTATGCTAATTTGTGAGTGGTTTAGCATGAAATTTGTAAATCATATCAGGAATTTCAAAAACTCTCTCAATTGAAAAAAAATAAACTTCTCAAATATTTATTAGGATTTTCTGCGCTGGTATTTTTATTTCTGGCCATTTCAACAACATACTTATTTAATCGACAGGATAGCCTAAAACTATCGGCGGAGCGTATACAGCAAGTATTTAACAAGAAGGAACGCTTGTTAAAAAAAGACCTGCGTGAACTTCAAAATGGAATAGGCGGAGGAGGTAGCTTAAGTAAATATGAGAATTTTTCGGAATTTGAGAAGGATCTTAAAAAAGATGGTTTCGTTCTTCTCGGAATGAAACAAGATAGTTTGGTTTTTTGGAGTGATAATTCCTTTATACTTCCACGACATTTTGATCTCAAAAGCATAAGTTCACCTGTGGTTCGTATGCCCAATGGATGGTACTTCGTGCAAAAGAACAAACAGGATTCCATTGATCTTTATGGATTACTTTTACTTAAAAAAATCTATCCATACCAAAATAAATTTCTAAGAAATAGTTTCGATGAGGAGTTTAAAACACCAGCAAAGTATTCTATTTCATTAGACAAGGAGAGTGGTGAGCCAATTTTTGATAATTCTGGAAAGTATTTGTTTTCGTTAACGAAAGGAGATTTTGGTTTTGAACCCGAAAAGGTTAGTAATAAAATAGGAGCTTTATTTGCTGCATTTTTCTGTGTATTGTTAATTTTCTTAAGTGTTTTGATTCGTGATATTCGAAATGTTAAGCTTGGATTTACAACTCTTGCAGTTTATGGTATTGTGTTATTTTTATCGCGCTATTTCATGTTGCTTTGGAGTTTTCCAAGTGTGCTTTCCGAACTTGAATTATTTTCTCCTCTTCATTTTGCCAGCTCGTTCTTTTTTCCATCATTAGGCGATTTTGTGATTAATGTTTTATTTCTGTATGCCTTTGTTTACACCTATTCTGCTTACTCGTTAAAGAATAATATAAGCAAAGGATTAAAACAACATTGGTGTTTCATTTATATTATATGTCATGTTTTGTTGTTTTGGATTTTGTATTGTTGGAGTGTAGAACAAATTGGCAGTTTAGTAGTTGATTCCAGTTTTAGTTTGCAGATGTTTGTATTCCAGGATAAAGGAATATACGTTTTTACAGGCTTTGTAATACTTATTTTACTGTTGTATTCATTGGGACATTTTGCATATCTGATTGGAGAAATGGCAAAACACCAATGGAGCAGAAATAAGTATTTTGCCTTTTTATTTTTAATATCTGTTCCAGCAGGTATTATTTCTTATTTTTTCGAAGCGGAGAATAAGGATGTGATCTTTTTTCTTTTCCCCGTTGTCTTATTGCTTTTTACCGGATTTGTTGCCTACCGGGAGGATAAAAATGGAAAATATTCGTTTTTCATTTTATTATTGTTGCTGGTTTCCATAGCAATTAATAATCAGATTAATGTTTTTTCGGAGAAAAAGGAGGTGCAAAATAGGTTGGTTGCAGCCATGAATTTATCAACCGAATACGATCCTACCTCTGAAAACCTGTTGGTTGATATGCAAAGTAAAATGGATATTGATATTGAGCTAAGAATGCTTTGTAATCGACCATTTAGGAACGAGATGCAGATCATGAAGCATATTCAAAATAAATATTTTTCAGGATTTTGGGAGCAGTATCATTTGCAAGTCACAATTTGTAACGACAGTGATGATTTGAATATAGAACCAGATAATGAAATTCGAAACTGTTTTGATTTTTTCCAGGAAATGATTCTTAAATCTGGTGAGTCCATTCCAAATACCAATTTCTATTATTTGAATGAATTCGACGGAATGGTTTCTTATCTTGGTGTTATCACTTCTAAATCATTGAGGAATGAGTCTGTTAAAATTTATATCCGATTGGATTCTAAAGTTGGAGACGAAGGCTTGGGATATCCAGATTTGCTGCTTGACGAAAAAGTGGCTCTTCGAAAACGAAATACAGAATATTCATTTGCAAAATACAGTGATGGCAAATTAATTACATCATCGGGTGCTTTTACTTACTATATGAACAGTAAGGTTTTCGATGGGAAAAAAGACAATACCTACAGATTAGAATTGGATGGATACGATCATTTGGTATATAAATTTGAGAACAACACCGTTGTTGTGAGTTATCAGGCAATAACCTGGTACAATAAGGCGATTACCATTCCATATCTTTTTGTACTATTTTATTTATTTGGTCTTATCATTTGGTTATTTGAGAAGTATCCTTGGAGGTTTAAATTTAATATGAGCTTTAAATATAGAATTCAATATTCTATAGTAGGCTTGTTGATGATATTTTTCTTGTTATTGGGCGGTGGAACTGTATATTATACTATCGAGCGCTCAAAGGAGCTGAATAATCAGAAATTGCAGGATAAGCTTGAGCTTGTTAAGCGGGAAGTTATCCTGAGTTTAAATAATGATATAAATGTTGATTTCTTATCAGATAGATTACAACGATTATCTTCTTTGATTTATGCAGACATTCATCTTTATGATCCTTCTGGAAGGTTGATAACTTCATCTCGTCCTGAAATATTTGAGAAGAATTTGCAAAATACTAAGATGAATTTTGCTGCTTATTTTCAGCTTTTTTTTCAGGAAAAAACCAAATTTATTCATCACGAGGAAATTGGAAGTATGTCATATTTATCAGCATATGAATCCATTGTAAATGAAGATAATGAATTGATAGCTTTTGTAAATCTTCCCTATTTTCTAAAAAGTCAGGATCTAGAAAAGGAAATGTTTAACTTGGTTTTAGCAGGTGTGAATCTTCATGTCTTCATGATTTTATTTGCCATATTTTTATCGGTATTCATATCTAATAAAATTACTTACCCATTAAGAATGATCCAAAATAAATTAAAAGCAACTCGTTTTGGTTCCTATGGTGATAAAATTGAATACACTAAGGATGACGAAATTGGAAATTTGGTAAATGAGTACAATCAAATGTTGACCGAATTGGAAGAAAGTGCAGAGCTTTTGGCGCGTTCTGAACGGGAATCTGCATGGAGAGAAATGGCCCGACAAATTGCTCATGAAATTAAGAATCCTCTTACGCCAATGAAACTTAGCATACAATTTATGCAAAAGAGGTTCGAAGAGAAATCTGAGAATAGAGAAGAGCATTTAAAACAGGTTAGCAAAACATTAATCGAGCAAATCAATGCACTTTCATCAATTGCAACAGCCTTTTCTAATTTTGCGAAAATGCCGACTGCTAAAAACGAACAATTGAATTTAATAGATATACTTCAGCATGTGATATCATTGTTTAGAAATGATAGTTTTGATTTGAAATTGCAATTAAATGATATAGAAAATGCTGATGTGTTTGTTGATAGAGAGCAGTTTGTACGTGTTTTTGTGAATTTAATAAACAATGCCATCCAATCTATTCCGGATGATAGAGAAGGGCAGATTGTTATTGAAATAGAGGAGCAGAAAGAATACTATCAGGCTTCTGTTATTGATAATGGGCTTGGAATTAAGAGTGAGGTTAAAGAGAAATTATTTTATCCTAATTTCACCACTAAATCGGGTGGAATGGGACTTGGCTTGGCTATCGTAAAAAATATTGTAGAAAACGCCAAAGGCAAAATTTGGGTTGAATCTGAAGAGAATGTTGGTTCATGCTTTTTTGTGAAAATTCCTAAATATAAATTGTAAACATGAATATTAAAGTATTGCTTGATAATACAGCTAAATCGGGATTTGAATCGGTTCACGGATTTTCCTTACTGATTGAAGCAGATAAAAAAATCTTGTTTGATCTTGGACCCAATGAATTGTTTAGAAAGAATGCAGCAAAATTGGGAGAGGATTTAACGGATGTAGAAACTGTGGTTTTAAGCCACGGACATTGGGATCATGGTGATGGTTTGGCTTATTTGAATGGAAAGCAATTGATTTTACATCCAGATTCATTTACAAGGCGTAGTGGAAAGATAAATGGGACTAATGTTGGTTTGTCTTTTTCAAGAGAAGATATTCAAAAGGATTATGAGATTCTTGAATGCAAAGAACCATATTGGATTTCGGGAAGTATAGTTTTCCTGGGTGAAATTCCACGAGAAAATGATTTTGAATCAAAAGATACTTCTTTTGTATTATCGGATGGATCCTCCGATTTTGTATTAGATGATTCAGCTATTGTTATTAAATCGGATAAGGGATTAGTCGTAATTAGTGGTTGTGCACATTCAGGTATTTGCAATACTGTTTCATATGCACAGAAAGTTTGCAATACAGAACAAGTTTATGCTGTTTTGGGTGGATTTCACTTGAGAAAGTTAGACCAAGTGACTCAGAAAACCATTGAATTTTTATGCCAGCAAAAAGTAGAACTTGTTGGACCAACTCATTGTACTGGATTTAAAGTTCGAGATGAATTTAAAAAACACTTGAGTGTGCTTGATTTAAATGCTGGAGATCAAATTGAATTGTAGTTATTTTACTTCATCCATTGAAATGATATTGTGTAAAATAGCATAAACCGTTAATCCTGAAACTGATTTAATACTCAGTTTTTGAGTGATGTTTTTACGATGAGTAACCACAGTATGAATGCTAATAAACAATTGATCAGCAATTTCCTTATTGGTTAAGCCTAAGGCAATATGCTTCAGAATATTCTTTTCCCGAGTACTTAAAGTATCATTCGATTTATCATCGTTTTTATTTTTTTGGATACCACCCACTATTTCCTGTAAAATATCCAGAATTCTATTTTCAGTATCCTTATAAAAAATATGAGCATCTGCCTTATATTCTTCACTGGTGCTTGGAGAATCCGAAATTAGAACCAATCGTAATTTATTCCCATTTACAAATGATTGCTTTAAATCCTCACAATCTGATTGTAGCATGTCAGGATTTGCAATCAAAATTTCTGGTTTGATTTTATTCACAATTTCGCACAACTCGTCCTTACTATCGATAGTTTGAATGACTTCTGTGTTTTCTAGTTTTTGCAAAACAGAACGCAAGCCTTTTCGTATCAAACAAGAGTTTTCAGCGATGAGTATAGAGATTCTAGGCATAGATGAGGAGTTAGAATAGGTTTTTAATGGATTTTTCCATCAGAATAATTTTTGGAATTAGAACCTTGTCCTCAATTCTGGAATGATAATTCAAATCTTCCTCAAGCCTAAATAAATCCTGAATAATTGAATGATATAAAGTTACGTTTGCAGGTGGAGTAAGGTATTTGATCATTATGGTTCTTAAATCCATTAATTTTTCCTCCACATCATCGTGACCTTCTTCGTATTTCTCAATTGAGAAAGAATCGAAAAT
>Ga0193962_1001552_pt1 | contig 10707 bp, 16 predicted proteins | sample FB_5_MG_FD_140335 | JGI IMG/M metagenome (GOLD analysis project Ga0193962, IMG submission 140335) | Microbial mat bacterial communities from the Broadkill River, Lewes, Delaware, United States - FB_5_MG | ecosystem: Environmental > Aquatic > Freshwater > River > Microbial mats | place: USA...
TGTTTTCCTCTTATAGAAGTCATTTTAGTATACATATACCCTAATTCTTTATGACCTACACCTTCATCACCCGCAGGGACATCTATACCTTCACCTACAAATCTAGAAAGCTTTTCAGCAAATGCATAACAGAATAAATTAATATCTGTTGTTGACCTTCCTCTTGGATTGAAGTTCGAACCACCTTTTGCCCCACCCATAGGTAAACCTGTTAATGCATTTTTAAATGTTTGTTCAAATCCTAAAAATTTAAAAATTCTTTCATTTACATTTGGACTAAATCTCAATCCACCTTTAAATGCTCCTAAAGCTTTACTATATTGAATTCTATAACCTTCATGTACTTCTATTTCACCTTTTTCATTTACCCAAGTAACTCTGAATGAATGCACATCTTCAGGTATAATAAGTCTCTCTAGAATTTTATTTTTAGCATATTCAGGATGCTTATCAAGTAGTGGTCTTATATTTGAAAAAACTTCTTCTACTGCTTGAAAATATTCATTATCTTCAATATCAAGACTCCCTAGTTTATTTTTTAATCCATTAAGTGTATTTTTAACGTACATTTATATCCTTTTATTATTATTTGTTTAATTAAATTAGTAGTAAGGATTATAGCTATTTTATGATTATTTAATGAGAAAAATATAAATAAAATTTGATTATTTTAGATATTTGTTTTGTAAGGTTACAAACTAGAGTATGGTTACTCTAATTTGTTTAATTTATTAATTACAAGTTAAGCTATTGTAACTTATTTTCTTTAATTCATTTCCATCTTCATCAAAATATATTTTTTCCATACCCATACCCTTTGTATACATTTGTACGAATATGCTATTTGTACAATAAATTGATGTAAATTTTGTAAATTTAATTGTATCTAATACCATTTGTGAATCTACTCCATCATCTTTCATCTTTTTAGTATCTATTTGTTGTTTGATTAAAATAGTATTACCTTTTACTTCTGATGATAAATAAGAAACATATACTGAACCTGTTTTTTCTGCTTTTCCTGCTTTATCAAGATTCTCTTGTAATTCTTTTAAGAATGATTGATTATCTTTACCAAAGTCATGTTTTGTTGAACAACCTGTTAATAATAGCCCTATTGCTAATATTGATAAAATTAATATCTTTTTCATGATTTACCTTAAAAATAAATTTTTTTTATTTTATAAGTTTATCCTTAAAGTATTCTTAAATGAGTTGTTTTTAATATTTTTTTTGAAACTTATATAGGAAAAAGAAAGTAAAAGCGAGTTACATAACTCCGCTTTTACTTGTTAAGTAGTTTTTTACAACTAATAATGTGATGTTTAACTTTATCACCTTTTGTTTTTGGGTTTTTTTCATTTTTATAATAGTAACATTTTTTGAAATTAGCTTCTTTATTCCATAAAACTTTACCATACCCTGATGGTACTACTATTTTCTTTTTAAGTAATTTTTTTGCTTTCTTTTCATAGCTTTTCTTAGTTTTACTATAGTTAGTAACCCATTTTTTCTTCCATTTTTTTACAGCTTTGTCTCTAGAACTTGCTTTTTTCTTAGAGTAAGCTCTTTTTCTCTCACTTTCTTTTGCTTCTTCAACAGGTATCCTTTTTAGATAATCTGTTTTATTTTCATAAAGAACAACATCTAATACATTTAAATATCCATATTTTACAGCTAAATCTCTTGCTGACATTTCTGCTTTTTTCCAAGTATTTCTATTTACTTTTGGATATTGAGGTATAATATTTACCATACTATATGTTTTTGCTAAAAGTTTTTTATCATAATTGATGTTCTCATGAGAATCAAGGTGACCTCTATCTTTACCCGTATAAGTAAAATCAGCAGGTTTAACTCTATACTTTGAAGGAATCAATTTTTCTGCATAAAAAGACGGTCTTTTTTTTGTATCATTTTTGTGATGAACCATTTTTCCATCTAATTTGTAATAAGCAAAAGTTGTGCTTTTAAGATTATAATCATAACATGCTGTATAAACTTGTTTATCTACCACTTTACTACAATCGTTCTTATTAATATAATTAGTCACATTTATAGCAAATACACTTGTAATAGATATAAGCGTTGCAATTAATATTTTTTTCATTATATTCCTTTAATTTTTATATTTTATTTTATCTTTTTTTTACTTAATCTTTGATTAAATTAGTCCCAAAATAATATGTCTTTTACAAATGTTCCAAAACAAATAATTGCACTTAGAAAATAAATCATTTCTATACCATTCACTATATTTCTCCTTTTATATAATTTCTACACCATTCATTATTGTTCTCCTATAATAAAATTGTTTTTATTATAACATTTTTTCATACTTTTATATTAAATCATTTTTTGAATTTTTTCAAATAGATTTGTTAGATTTATATCATTATCATTAATAATATAATCGAAAACATCTTTATTATCACTATTTTCAAAACTAACATATATTTTATATTCATTTTTTTTAGGAGTTATACCTTTTTCTTTGAATTTATTGAATAATTTTAAGTTATTTCTTAATTTATCATATTTGTTTTCAATTTCAATACTTATATTTGGATATGATTCTTTTAAAAGGTTTTCAATTTTATTTTTTTCAATACTTATATTATATCTTAATTCAATTAATTGTTGATACTCTACAGGTGTATAAGAATTATCTTCTATATGTTTATCACATGCTGTATATTGATGTAAATTTTGATTAACATATTGTTTAGCATTTTCATCCCCACATATTTCACATATGATTGAACTTCTTTTTTCAGCATTGTGTATAGAATTCATAATTTCTTTCTTAAGGTCAGTTTCTGCTTCAATTTTTACATAAAATCTTAATGTTCCAAATTTTTCTTTAATTTGTAAAACTTTAAACTCTTTTGTTTTTTTAATTTTTTCTATTATTTCTGAGCCTAAGTCATCTAACAAATTAAACCATCCTTCTTTTACTGATAACCCTACTTTACCATATATGTCAGGGTATTTATTTCTCAATTTTTTTTGAAATTCATTCATTTTTTCCCTTTTATTTTAATTATCTATATTATTACATAATTTCTTAAATATACCTTAATTTTATATTAGAATTAGTCTTTCTTAAGTTTAAATTAAGTTTAGATTAAGTAGTCTATGGTTTCGAAAGGGTATTAGATGAAAATAGATGAAAATAAATTATTAGAAGCTATAACTGAAATTAAACATGAGTTAGAGATATATGTTGATATTAGAGGATTTCATAAAATCAAAAAGACCAATTATATGAAAACACATTATGACAAATATTGTAAAATAGAACATAAAGATGAATTAAAAAAATTTATTTTTAAACAATCTTTAGTTGATTCATAAAACCTTAATTTAAATCTTATAATAACCTTATTACATTAAAAACATAAGGTTATCTTCATGAAAAAATTTTTAAAAGTTTTTAATTCAAAAACTGATTCTTTTATTATCGAATTAGATGATGATTTTAATATTAACAATGATTCTATGATTATGCGTAAAGTAAAATCAGTATTTAATATATATGATTTATCTAAACAAATATTGGTTTATAGTGAGAATAGTGTTGTTGGCTCTTTTTCTAGAGAAGAATTTTATCAAGACTAACCCAAGAGGGTTAGTTTCTACCTAAATAATGATTAAATGTATGTATTAAATCAGGGTCATCTAAATTAGATAATGCCCAATTAACATATCCAAAATCTTCTTTAACAACTTCTTCAACTAATCTACCTTTATGTTTTCCAAATTTAAATGTTTTAACTAACGCAGGTTTAACTGTTAACTCCAACATATCTTTAATAACATTATATTTTTCAACATCTTTGTTTTTTTCAATTAAATCTTTTTTCATTCTTGCTAATAATAGTTTCATAAAAATAATATCACCTAGAGCATCATGTGCTTTAAGTTCTTCTATACCTAGTTTTTTACATTCAGCTTCTTCTTCTTTATATAAACCTAATGCAAATCTTAAATATTGTAATCTATGTGCAGGTGCATCAGGGTAAACGTGTTTTGCTACTCTTAATGTGTCAATAAGTTTCATTTTATTATCAAAACCGTCTCTTTCAAGCATAGGTAAGTCAAAAGGTGCATTATGTATAACTATAAAGTTTTCTTCTTTATTTTCATCATTTAATACTTTAAATTCATTAGTATCTTTAAGTTCAGGTTTACCTTCTACCATTTCAGGTGTAATATTTGTAACTTCCATTGCTTCAAAATCAATCTCAATAGGATTACCTTCGTCATCTTTTGGATTAACTATACATTCAAAACATTCCGCTCCATTTTTATCCATTACCATAAAAGCTAATTGATTAATTCTATGATTTGTTACATTTTTAGAATCATCTTCTAATTTACCTGTTGTTTCTGTATCTAATAATACAAATTTACTCATTTTAAACCCTTCTTTTTTTAATTTTTTTAATTTTATTTATTATACCCTAAAAATTACTTAAAAAATAATAAAAATAACAAATATTCTTCACTTTTAATACTGAATTTTTGAAAAAACATATACTTTATGTTTTTTTACATGCTTTAAAAAACACGACAAACACGTTTGTCTAATGTGAATTTTAAAAAAAAATAGAAATTTAATTTTCGTTTAAGGTTTGTACATATAAACTGCTTCTAAACCAAAGCTGAATTAGCTTTCAATTTAAAATATATGAGGAACATTTATGAAAAAAAGTACATTAGTTAAATTTACACACAAAGAATTAGTAGGAACACAATGGTGTTATATAAAAAAGGGTGATGATTATTTAAGAATACTAGAAATTGTTGAAAGAAAAGAAAATGGTGTTGTTACAATTAAAGCAGGTGACCAATCATCATACGAACTTAATAGAGATAGTGAAGTTTATACTATTGAAGATTCAGATTTTGAAGCAAATGATTTAAGCGTATCTTATGAAGATGGTTATAAAACTTTAGATGAAACACAATATATGGTTTTAAAATAAGTTATATTTTTAAATAAAGGGAATGAGAAATTCCCTTTATTTTTAAAGTTTACATTTTAATGTGTAATTAACATTTAATTTTATTTGATTATCACCTTTTTGCATACCACTAGCTATATCACTAGATGCCATTTCCATACTTGCACTTTTTGCTAAATACATAGGTTGTCTATGTGTTGGGTAATTGTTCATGTTGATATTTGTTTGATACATATAACAATTATCATTTAAGTGTTTAGGTTGATAATTCATACCCCATGCTATAGCTTCTTCTCTTAATTCTTCTTTAAGTTTAGAAACTTTGTCTTTATTAGGTATCCATTGTAAATTGAAAATTCTAATACTTGTGTTAAAATCTTTATTTTTTAAAGCTAATAACCTTTTACTTATTTTGTCTATTTCTTTAAAATCATTTGCTTCAATTTTGAATGATAAAATAGCTTTATGACCAACTATATCATATTTTCTTTTAAGTTTATTATATTCTTGGTTTTTGTCTATATTTAAAACCATACTTTTTATATTCTTTTTATATTCAGATAACTCTTTTTTATATTTATCTAAGTCTTTAATTGTTTGAGATTCTGTATTTCTATTAATTTGAATATTCACACTTGTTGTTAATATTGTATTTTCAATATCTTTTTTAAATGTTTTATTGAATATAATAGTATTCTCTTTTAAACTTACTTCTGTTGCATTTAAACTTGTTATAGCTACTAATGATAATACACTTGTAATTATTAATTTCTTCATGATTCACCTTTTTATTTTTATTATATATTATTTTAACCTTTTTTATAGTAATAAATTTTACTTTTTTTAACCTTTTTTATAAAATATAATAAAAATTGTATAGGATTTGTATTTTATGAAACGAAATAACCCTTTTCTTAACTTTTTATTAATGATTGTATTAATGATATTTTTTGCATTTGCAATGTCTTCTTATGACCCTGAGTTAAATTCTTCTCAAAAAGAAACTGTTATTTCATTCTTTGACGGAAATGATATTAGTTGCTCGAAAGAAAATGATGAAACTATTGTTATAATTAATAAATCCAATTCATCATACAATAAATATACTTCCATTTTTGATAAAAATGATGATACTTTTAATATCAAAAATTGCTTTATCTTAAAAAAAGCTAAATAATCCTATAATTAAATGGTATTTAATTAAAAATTATGGGTGAAATTTATGCAAAAATATTATAGAATCAACATTTCTAAAGGTAAAGCTTTTATTTATTCTATTGACTTTCACAGTCCTATAGAACAAATAGATGAAATAATTAAAGACTTAACACGTATTAAATTTAAAGGAATCGTTTTATTTGATATGCTTTTAAGTGAAGGTCGTAAAAGCCAAGATAGATTTTTTTCTAATGACTTTGATGGATTTAAATTTGGTGAGAAATTTAATATAATGGATATTCATTCTTTTGAAATGATTAATAGAAGCCATTATTTTTATAAAAACCACCCTTCTTTTATTAAAAATAGTTTTATTGTTGGGAAAACTTTTAAAAATAATTTACTTGATATATTGGGAGCATAATTTTATAATGGAAAACATAGTTCAAAAACATATTGATTTAATACACTCTACTGTTCTTAACAAATATAACATTAAACCTGAAGATATTCTTAATATTTATATATTTGGTTCACAAGTCTATGGTACTGCGACTTCTAATTCTGATTTTGATATATCTTTAGTAATTAAAAACAAAATAGGTGTTAATAATCAAGAAATAAAACATCCTATTGTTAATATTCATATATATGAAGATGATTTTTTTCAAGAAAAACTTAATGAACATAAAATTGGATTCTTAGAATGTATTATGGCAGATGATTTGTTCAAAATTGAAAATAAAAAATTTTTTTTTAATTTAAATAAATCTGTTTTAAGAAAGGAAATTTCATCAGTAGCTAATAATTCATGGGTTAAATGTAAAAAGAAATTATTAGTTGAACAAGATGAATATGATATAGGTGTAAAAAGTTTATTCCATTCAATGAGGATTGCAGACTTTGGTAAACAAATAGCAATTAAAGGGAAAGTGGAAGACTTTAGTTCTATGAATTATTTATGGGATGAAATTAAATATAGACATGATTTAACATGGAATTATTTATATGAAACATATAAAAAAGATTATAATCGTTTAATGAGTGAATTTAGACTTGTTGCTCCTAAAGAAGAAAAATCTTCCACTTCTAAGAATAAAAATAAATCTAATAAAAAACCTTAATATATTTAATATTTTAAATATGTTTAAGCAAATTTTAAGTACATTCATTGTATTATTTTTTTTATAAAAAATTAAACTATAAGGAATTTATAATGTCTGATAGACCTAAAATTTTAAATAAAGAAAATCTTGATTTTAAAGGAAATGTTGTTAAAGCAGGAGATACTGTTTTATTATTTAATGTAGATATTGATAAATGGACTTATGAAAGAGTTATTCAAGATGGCAATTGTCCAATTAATACTCTTTATGAAAAAACTATAGGTGATTTAGAAACTGTTATTAATACTATTCCTTCTGAATATTTAATTGTTGTTTTTTCTGAGGATGGTAAAAAATTAGTTAATGATTCTAAAACAATTCTAGAACAGTCTGAACTAGGTATTCATAAAACAGCTTCAAAAATTCTTTTAGAAAAAGAAGGTAGAAATGTTTTAGTACCTGACAACTTTTATAAACCTCATAATCAAGAAAGATATGGGATTCAAGAATATATTTCTTAAGTATATTATAATAAGAAGTAAGAGTTTTTTTTGCTTCTTATTTTATGCAATTTATACAATCTAAATTTTCTTCAGGTATATCACATATTACACATTTCATATTATTAGATTCTTTTATTTTATCTATATCTCTTTTTACTGTACATTTATTATTCATTAATGCTATATATGAAACATTTAACACAGGGTCAAAAGCTAATTCATTTATAATATTAGTAGGAGTATGATAATTTTTAGCTATATTTCTTCTTATATTCGAAATTTGATGATTTTTAAGTTCTTTTATTTTATTTAAATCATTAGTTGTCCTTGCTTCTACTATTAATTTTTTCATATCATTAATTTCTTCATAAGTTAATTTCATTAATACTTCCAATTTTTAATTTACGATTAATATTATAGTGGTTTTTTATGAATTTTTATTTATGAATTTGTATTCAATTAATGAGTTTTTACGATTAAAATTATATTAAGAGAATGAGTAAGTAACGCAGGGAAACCCTACGTTATTTTTTACATTTTGTTTTTATTTTTTTTCTTCTTTTTCTTTTTACTATCTTGCTCTTTATCAGCTTTTTTAGCTTTCTTTTTATCTTTTTCAATTTTTGCTTCAGCAAGAGACAACATTTCTGAAAAAGAAACTTTTTGAAGTTGGTCATCTTTTTGAAGTTTTTTAGCAGTATCTTTATTAATACTTGTTGCATCAATTACTTCATCACCACTATTTGCGTTATAAACACCAAAACCTTCATATTTAGTTTTTAATTCAGAAGAAACATATAATAAACCTATTACTTCACCACCATCAGTAGCATGTCTTAAACCATCTTGGTGTTTGTTTCTATTCTTTATAGCATCAATAGTATGAGCAAAATCATCAAAACCTTGGTCAGCGGTTCTCCATGATGTATCACCTAAAAATTCTACAACTTTTTTTAAATTTTCAGCAGTTATATTACCTTGACTTAAAGCATAGTCGTCAAACATAATTCTTGCATATCCATTCTTATATTTTGCCATTTTTTATCCTTTTGACTTATTATTTAATTTAATTATACTCTCTTTATATAAATTTAAATTTAAATCATGTTTTTACCATTTTGTATATGGGTTTTTCATTAAATTAGAATTATAATATTTATTATCATCAGTAACTTCAATAGTTACCCAATCTTCTTTTTCGAAAATTTCATTTTCTGATTTAAGTTCTATTTCTGCTACTATTAAACCTTCATTTAAACCTGTAAATACATCTACTTCCCAAATATGAATACTTTTTTTAATTTCATATCTTACTTTTTCAATAATATTATCCTCTGTACAATAATTTTCAATAATATCTATAGCATCATCTGCTTGAATATCATATTCAAATTCTGTTCTTACTGCTCCTTCATTTTCACCTTTAATAGTTAAAAATCCCTCATCACCTTTAATTCTTGCTCTTACAACTGTTTTTGTATTTGCAATAATTTCATTATCATCGGTAGCAAGTAATTCTGAAATTTCAAGTGCTTCTTTATAAGGTATTTTAAAAATTTTAAATTCTTTACCCTCTATTTTTATCCAAGCAATTTCATTATCATCATCAATATCTAACTTAACTTTCATATCACCACTTGTTTCTACATAGCCTTGTTTGATTGCATAGCCTTGTACTAAAAGTGGTTTTAATATGTCTTCGTGAACTAAAAACTTTCTTTCAATCTCTTTACCCATATTATTTTCCTTTAATAAAATTGTTATTAATAAATTCACATATTAAATTTATTAAATTTACTTTGTATATTTCTTTATCTTTATCATTTTTATCTATTGAATTTAATAAATCCAATGTTTTATGAATTGCATCATTATAATCATCTAATTCTTGATTATATCCATTTAAATAGTTTTCTAATATGAAATTAAAATCATTTTCAACATAATTTATTTCAACATTATTTAAACATTTATTACTAATAAATTCTTTCCCTAACACTTTGTATGGTAAATTTTGTATTGCTAAATTATTTGAAATTGAAATATCTGTTACTTTATTATCCATTTCATTCCAACAATGAAAACCTATTATATCATGATATTTTTCAGTTTTTATAGTTATTTCACCATATTTTATTATTAATTCTTTTTTAAATAATTTATTGAATAAAATACTATTTATAATAGATATTGGTATACATGCTCCTTGTAAATCATTCATCATTATAAATTCATTTATTTTATGCAATATAAACTCTTGTTTTTCCTCATCATTTTTATCCTTTAACTTATCTAAGTTATCCTTTATATTAGTTAAAAGCAAATCTATTTCTTTTTTTCTATTATTTATTATATTAACATCATTTGTAAATTCCATTATTTTATCCCTTTAGTGTTATTATATCATTATCTTTAATTTCATTTGCCTTTTTAATAATATTTTATTATAATTACTATTGAAATTTACATTATAACTATTAAGGTTTGTTTTTTGAAAAAAAATATAAAAGTAACATTGGGCTATAAGTACCGCATTTACCCTAATTTAAATCAAAAAAAAATTTTAAACCATCATATGTTTATTTATAACCAAACTTATAATATTTGTATAAATTTATTAAAATCTCATAATTCATCAAGTGACTATAAATATTTAAAGTCAACAGATATAGATACTAAAGTAAAATCCATTTTAAATAATCGTAATCTTAAATTTAGCAGAGTAGTAACTCAACAAGCACGTATTAATTTTGAAAAAAATTTACGTCAATATGATAAAGGGTTTCCTAAATTTAAAAAATCAGGAACTTTTAAAGATTCTTTTAATTGGAATAATCAGAATTATTCTATTATTAATACTAATAATTCTAATATAAAAATATTACGAATAATGCGTCAAGATATTAAACTTAAATATCATCGAGAATTACCTTGTTTATACAAAATGAATCAATTATCTTTTTCTAAAAA
>Ga0193962_1001554_pt1 | contig 10693 bp, 8 predicted proteins | sample FB_5_MG_FD_140335 | JGI IMG/M metagenome (GOLD analysis project Ga0193962, IMG submission 140335) | Microbial mat bacterial communities from the Broadkill River, Lewes, Delaware, United States - FB_5_MG | ecosystem: Environmental > Aquatic > Freshwater > River > Microbial mats | place: USA...
CAGGCCGCTGGCCCGGCCGGCAGGTCCCACCAGACCGAGATGATCGGCATCTTCATGGCTTACTGCCCCGCATCCCTCAAACCGGGCCCTGACAGTGACGGCGTTGAAGAGAAGTTCCAGTACATGTGTCACTTCGGGCCGAAGCTCTGCCAGGCGTTCGTTGAGTACTTTTCTGATATCTTCGGACAGGGGAAACCGTACCCCTCCGGGCCGGACCAACCCTTTGCCGAAACGGTTACCGCAAATCAAGAGGGAAAGGTTGAGAAAATCTCCTCTGATCCTGCCAAAATAGTTGGCCGGTGGCAAAAAGGCAACGTCACCGCTCAGCGCCCCGAGATCACCAATGTGGTTGGCCAGACGTTCTAACTCCAGGGCAATGGTCCGGATGACCCGGGCCCCCTGGTCCGGTTGAACCCCGGTCAGTGCCTCCAGGTTCTGGGCCATGCACAGGCTGTGTCCGATGGTGGTATCGCCTGCAATGTTTTCACCAATGATGGGAAGCCGCTTGGCCGGGACTATTGGAAGCTGTTGTTCAATGCCCCGGTGCTGGTATCCCAGTTGGATTTCTAAATGCAGGACCCGTTCCCCGATACAGTTGAACCTGAAATGCCCCGGCTCAATTACCCCGGCGTGGACCGGCCCCACAGCTACTTCGTGGATTTCTTCACCCGCCACCTGGTAATACGGATAATTTCCAGGGATGTCCTGGGAATAGTCATTGCCGAACACATCATCAGCCGCCCCTTGGGTATAGTTGGGATGGTATCGGACCATTTTCAGCCAGGGGTGGTTTTGGGGATGGATACCGTACTGCTCTGCCATTTCCCTTTCAAACAGATGAAAAGGTTCGCATTCCTTTGTGAATGACGGGTAGGGGGTCGGCACGTCACATTCGGCCACAAGAAGTTTGTCGGTCCGTAACACTGCCAATAGTTTTAAACGGTCTTTGTCCGGGTAAGCAAAATATTGGACAACTTTTCCTCCGTTGGTCACCATTCCCAAAGCCTGGCTTCGGAATTCATCAAAAGAAAGGTGGGGGATGTCGTCCCGACAGACTTTTTCGCCGTTTGAAATCTGTAAAAAAGCGTTGCTCATCTAAGTCCTCCGCCAATGGCAATTACTGCATCGGATATGGTTTGATTCAATGAATCCGGGATATAGAAACATAAAATCAGTGAGGTCAAAAGTAATAGATACTGAGGCCAGACCATACCGGCAGTTTCTTTGATTTTGATAACTGTGTCGCATTCATCAAAACTGATTTTCATGATTTGGTTGGCAAATCCTGCAAAAATAACACACAAGCTCAGGATAAAAACGGTGATGGCCACGTAGTGCCCAGCCTTGAACGCCGCGACAATAATGCAAAGTTCCCCGATAAAAATGCCAAAAGGAGGTAAACCGGCAATCCCGGTAAATCCCGCAAAAAAGGCCACAAAGGTCCGGGGCATAACCTTGATCAGGTTTCCAGTATTCTTGATCATCCGGTCCCCGTATCCCAGAAGAATGTTCCCCGAGCAAAGAAATAAAGAGGACTTGATCAGGCTGTGGTGGAGCATGCAGATCACCGCACCGTATACCCCCAGACCGCCCACGCCGGTTCCGAATGCAATAATGCCCATATTCTCAATACTGGAATAGGCCAGCATCCGTTTGTATTCGTTCTGTTTGAGGATAAAGGTGGCTGCGGCCAAAATGGATAACAGACCGAACACCATAAGAATTCCGCCTGAAAAGTCTTCGAGCCCTGCCGCCACCATAATTTTATTGGTTTTGAAAATTCCCAGAAAAGCGCAGTTGAGCAAAACTCCTGACAAGAGAGCAGATGCAGGACTTGGGGCTTCACTGTGGGCATCAGGCAGCCAGGTGTGCATGGGCGCAAGTCCCATTTTTGTACCGTATCCCACCAGGATAAAAACGAATCCGGCCTTAAGCCACATGGGATCCAGGGTCTTGGCCACCCCGGCCAGGGCGGAAAATGAGATCGGCGTGCCGGCATTTGCCTGGCCCATGGAGAAGGCCACCAGAACAGACCCCAAAAGGGCCATGGCAATTCCCACCGAACAGATGAGCACATATTTCCAGGTTGCCTCAAGGGAAGCGGCCGAGCGATGGGTATAAATCAAAGGAGCACTTGCCAGGGTGGTGGCCTCAATGGCGATCCACATGACCATGATATGGTCGGACAGGGTGACCATGGTCATGGTGGACAAGAATACCAGCATGGCACCGGTAAAAAGGCTCTCGGACTGGATCTGACTCTCTTTGAGGAAGCCCACGGTGTAAATGGAGATCAAAAAGAACAGCAGGGAGATCACCAGCAGGGAAAGCATGCCTTCGGGGGTCACTGCAAAATATTGATCGAAAATCGCCTGGGGCTGATTTCTCCACAGCATAAACGAAAGCGTTAAATGAGCCGCTCCGGTCAGGACCAGCAGGGATCGGCCAATAAGTTTGGGTAGGAACAATGCGACAAGACCGGCAATAAAAGGGGTCAGAAATACTATTTCAACCATACTCTAATCCTTTAACGTTCTGAGCAACGCCGTATCCACGTCGTCAAAGGTCTGTTTAATATTACGGAGGATCACGGCCATGATCATGACTCCGGCCAGAACGTCCAGTAAAATACCAAATTCAACAATATGGCGGGTACCAACGGATAGGCCCGACCCGACCAGGTAAATTCCGTTTTCCATCATGATGTAGCCGATAACCATGGCAATGGCGTTTCTTCGGGTCATGAGCAGAAACATTCCTGTTACCAAAAGGGCAATGGCCGTAGGCTCGAGCAGTTTAAACCCGCTTACTGAAACAATATCCAGGCGCCCGGAAATATAGGTTGCGCCGATAATCACCGCCAAACCGCACAAAATGGAGGCATGATACCCCACAATGGGTTCAACCACCCGCCGGATGGCCCCTTTTCGGATGGCCACAAAAATACTCAAAGGGATAACGATACCTCGAATGACCAGGGTGACCAGGGTAAACACCGTGCCGCCGGTACTCATGTCATGACCGATGAAAAAGGGAATAATGGAAACCACGACTCCCTGGAATCCCAGCAGTTTGATCAGTATCAGGACCCGATCGGTGCCGAATGAAAACAAAACCGACAGCAGCACAAAGGATAGAATTATATCAACTGGATTGAATATCATTTTACAAACTCCAAGGTGATGATGGTTGCAAAAAAGGCCAGGGCAAAGGATGTCAGCACAAACTGGGGCACCTTGTCCATTTTGTACCTGGCAGTTACCGACTCTGTTACGCCCACGGCAACATAGACGATCAAAAGGCCTGATATATACATCACTATCGGGAATCCGAAAATGGCGGATTCAAAGGGAAGGATCATCCTTGAAATAATGCTTGAATAGAATATGAGCTTGCAAAAAGAACCAAGTTCAATAAGCGCAAAATCCGGACCGCTGTGATCCAGGACCATGACTTCATGGATCATGGTCAGTTCAAGGTGGGTGGCCGGGTCATCCACCGGGACCCTGGAATTTTCAGTCAGAAGAATGATAAAAAATGAGATTACAATGAACAGCAGCGGTGCGCCTGCCGAACTCCACATGCTTTGGGTGTTGCTGCCTGCAAAGTAAGCGGATAATTGCAATTCCCCGGTGATCCGGTAGAAAAAGATCAGGATCATGAACATGGCGGCCTCGCAGATAATAGGGAAATACGCTTCCCTGGCCGCGCCCATGCCTTCAAAGGGAGATGCCGTATCCATGGCCGCTGCAATGGTGAAAAACCGGCCAAGTCCCAGAATATACAGGACAAAAATTACGTCTCCGTTAAATGAGAACACTGGATTGTGTCCTGCAATGGGCAGGAACATGAGAACCGTAAGTGACGCGGCAAGGGAGATGATCGGACCCAGCTTAAATATTAAGGTGGTGCTGTTGCTGTAAACCGATCCTTTTTTAAACAGTTTGATCAGGGTGTAGTAATTGATCAAAATGGGCGGTCCCTTTTTTCCCCCGAAAAATGCCTTGATTTTGAGGATCAGGCCTGAAAAAAATGGTGCTGCCAGAATGGCTGCAAGCCAGAGTAAAATGGATTGAATCATGGAGTATTCCTTAAAGCTATTAGCCTTTAACTGCCGGCTGATTTCATATAAAAAACAGCAGCAATACAATTGCCAGCAAAATATATCCGATATACAGATGAATATCCCCGTGCTGCATCCACCGAAGCTTGTCAAACAGGTAAAAAACAGGACGTACAACCACATTTTTCATGTGAAGTTCTGCAATGTCATTGACATGGCTGTGGTAGTGGGTTTTTAAGGGGAACCGTCCCTTGATGGGGGGATGCTCCTCGGAAAGCGGGGCTGCAGCACTGAAAAATTCCAAAATGGAACCGGCATAGGAAGATCCCGTATACTGCATTTTAGCCGTGGGCTGGGTAAAACCGCAGCCCCATGTTCCGGATTTTGTGGTCGTTTTATTCTTGTAGTAGATTGACCGGATACCCATGACTATCAGGACGACGACAAAAAACAGCAGGGCCGCAAAGGTGATGTTGCCGGTTATTTGGCCAAAGGGTTCAACAGGGACCCCGCCGTAGTCAAGACCTAGGGACTGCACTGCCGTCAGGGCCATGTTAATGAACACCTTGGGGAACACACCGATGATCACGCAGGCTGCGGCAAGGATGCCCATGGGAATCATCATGGCCAGGCCTTTTTCCTGGACATCTTCGGCGGCCTTGGTTCGGGGTTCTCCCTGGAAAACCACCCCCACCACCTTGGTAAAACAGGCCAGGGCCAGTCCGCCGATAACGGCCAGGCTGATAATTGCAAATACACTCATGGCAAAGCTGATTGATCCAACGGGGATGGCCTTGAAACTGCCCATATATATGAAAAATTCACTGACAAATCCATTAAAGGGCGGCAGGCCGCAAATGGCCAAAGAACCGATGATAAATGTGGCTCCGGTAACTTTCATGCCCTTGAGCAGTCCGCCCAGGGCGTCAATGGACCGGGTGCCGGTCTGGTGCAGCACCATGCCCGCCCCCATGAATAGCAGGGATTTAAACATCGAGTGGTTGAGAACGTGGAGAATGCCGCCGGTAAAGCCAAGGACAGCGACCAAGGGATTGTTTGTTGCCGCACCGATCATCCCGATTCCCAAACCGATGAGGATTATTCCGATATTTTCCACACTGTGATAGGCCAAAAGCCGTTTGATATCGTGCTGCCCTAACGCATAAACTACCCCCAGAATGCCGGAAATAACGCCGGCAATCAGGGTAATATACCCGAAAACAGGAGTGTGAAAATCCAAAATGGCGTAAATCCGCAGTATTCCGTAAATGCCTGTTTTGATCATCACCCCGGACATAACCGCTGAGATATGGCTGGGGGCCGCAGGATGGGCATGGGGCAACCAGACATGGAAGGGAAACACACCGGCCTTGATTCCGAATCCGATAAAGGAGAGTACAAAGATCAATATTTTTACGGTTTCAGGCATCTCTGCCATGGTGGCGAGGTCAAAGTTGCCGGTATAGCCGTAAATCAGCCCAAATGCGGCGAGGATGAACATGGCGCCTACATGGGAAAAGACAAAATAAAGGTACCCGGACTTTCTGTTTTCTGCTGACTTATGGCTGTAAATTATCAGAAAAAAGGAGGATAGGGACATGAATTCCCATGAAATCATGAAGGCCAGGATATTGGAGGCGGTCACCACCAAGGCCATGGAGGCAATCAGGATACTGAAAAAAAAGTAATTGACACCAGTCTTAATGCCGTCCTTTTCATTTTCCATGTAGTGGAAACTGTAAATAGCGGCCATCAGGGACACGGCAAATATGGCGGTCAGGAAAAAAGCGGAAAGGCCGTCAACATGAAAGGAAAGAAAAAAAAGATCCAAATACCTGAAAGAGGCCGAGGCCTCGGATGGATTTAAAAGCTTGCCTGCCGCATCAAGCAATCCTAAAAGACATCCCCCACTTAGAAACAACACGGCAATGCCCTTTGAAATTTTTTTCTGCCGGGCAAAAACAAGAGATAAAAAACCTCCGAGCAGAATGATGAATGTGGAGCTAAAAAATTGACACATACCTTCCCCAATTTATTTTTATTCGAATTGCAGATTTCTGTCGTCAAGTTCCCCGCTGGGAAAAAAACCACTGATATGTACATGCTGCTTTTCAGGGTTGTCAAGACAATTGTAATAAAAATAGTAATTCTAAATTTGGTAAAATTGAGGTTAAAAAATATAAAAATATGATTTCGGTCAACGATATTTCAATATGTTACGGTATGCTTGGGTAGAATTTAATTTATATTTAGAACCTGTTTGCTCTATCAATGCCGAGGCTCAATCCACAACAACGAATGGAGATAATTCAGTGGTTTATTGGGACTTTCATATAAACAGCCATGGGCTGATCGATCTGGTCTATCGACACCCAGACTAAACCCACAACAAAAGTTGAAAAGCCTGTGTGAATTACACAGACTTTCAGATAAAAAAAATGAAATAATTTTACGGCCCGACATTATGCGTTGAAAATTCGATTCCATATTTGTAAAGACCCTTAATACCGGCATTGGCTGACTGGTATCGTTTCCCCCATCTGATAATGCCGCTGTAACTTTGTTTCTTTATAGGGAGGCGTATATTGGGGTCGCAATTTTTTAGTTCAAGATAGATCAATTCCCCTAAAACTAATTTTTCATTGGTCATCAGGGACAGTCCATTATCACAGCAATCATTCATCTCTGCCTCATAGCTATTGTGCTTATCCTGATGATTCATACGGTAAAGATTCATCGGCAGTTTATGCATATATCTTTGAGCGCTTCTTTTTTCCGAGGAAGGGTCCATAGGCAAATCCTTATTATTGTTTTTAAGTGAAACAAGGCTTACATAACTGGTTATGTAAGCCTTGTTTCGCCTTGAAGCCGAATAAGAAATCGGCGTAAAAAAATTATGTCGTTTACTCTTTTTGAGTCCCTAAGGCTTGATTCTTATAGATGGATACAAGCCCTTTCTTTCCCCTGTCCGGTACGGCTGAATAATATTAAAGGAAATATTCTGGTCATCCTGGGCGTGACCCCTGTGTTCTCCTTCGTTAAATAATGCCCCGTTGTCCGCAAGGATATGTTTTAACCGAGCCTTGAAGGCATGGATGAACACAGACCCTTTTCCTGAAAAGGTCATTTGGCCGATGGTCACGCTCTCCCTGACTTCGGCTAATTCATCCAAAGAGATGGTCTGGGTGGCAAGGTCTTCCTGGGATTCTATGTATCCCCATATTAAATGCCCGTTAGGAATTTCTATTGGCATGCTTGGGTTGATGATGGTGTGGGGCATGACAATACAGCCTTCACCGATTTTAATCCGTGCGTCGGGGCCACCGTTTAAAAAGGAGTTGAAGCCAACAAAACATTCCTGGCCGACATCGGCATGGATAATCTTGCCGCCATGGGCTGTAATGCAATTGCCTTCCAGGACGGAATCGATAATATAGGAATTTTCCTGTGCATTAGACCCGTCTCCCATGGTTGCATTCTCAAGAAAGGATCTCTGGGCCACAAGGACGTTTTCACCAATACGGGTTTTTCCCTTGATCACGGCATACCGGTTGATTGCAGAACTATCCGGGGCTTCAAAGGGTTCTAAGTGCATGACGTCAAATAACCGTTCGAATTCCTGATCCCGTGACCTGACAAAATCGTAAATCGCCCCCCGGGGCTGATGGGCTTCATTCACCCCTACGAAATTATCAAGGATGCTGTTTTTGAACTTGTATTTAAACTCAAAATGGGGATTTTTGATCCAGATGGTGCCGGGATCAATTTCCCGATGAAAAAGTTCTCCAACCTGAACATAGGAAAATTCTCCCACAATACACGAATGCAGATTCATTAAATCCACGGTGGCAAAGGGACCTAAAAAACAGCCTTCCAGGGTGGATCCGTGGATGTTGGCGTAGTGGGCGGAAATGGTGTTCCGAATAATAAACAATTCGGGACTTTCAGGGTTGTGGGAATTGCTGTGGACCAGGGTTTTATAAAGCAGGCTATCTATAATGTAAATCATTTCATCTTCAACCAGGGGGATGTCCTTGGCCGATTTTATGCAGTCACCTTTTCTTTTGAGTTCATCTCCCCGGACATCGCTTTTATATATAGCGGACCGTCCCACATAACATTTTCCTAAAAAATAACTGCCTGCGATATTGGAATTTTTAAAATTAAAATAAAGGGGGTGGCGGGAGGTGATGCCGTAAAACGCGTAGAATTTCATCATTTTTTCATGCTCAAGGGCATGGTTGACAAAGGGCGCCGTGTCGAACCCGAACTCCTCTAAATTAACGTTTACACGGCTGATAATCCGATCGTTGAGTTTCTGTAACTGGCTCATATCGTATCCTGTCTTTTAAGTTGTCATTCTCAGGATTTTCCCTAATAATTAGCGAAAATCCAGGGTTCCGGCCTTAAGGGGCATGTCCGTAATTCAATTTACAATCCTTGATGTTAAAACAGTTTAAAACACAAAATCCATACCATAGAAATTATTCAGTGACAATGTTTTTGGCATATACCATTATCAACTTGTCTTGCATTCAATATTATTTTACAACTCATCCTATGAGGAAAAAATATATGCAGACCCCTATGTTTACTGTCATTTGTTCAAAACAGCAAAGGCATTGAGATGAGAGACATCAAAAAAATAATCACCACCTGCACCAGGGACTGCCCCAACACCTGCGGGCTTGAAGCCACGGTCGAAAACGGTCGTCTGGTTCGCCTGACAGGATCGGAAAAACATCCGTTGACCCGGGGGCTGGCCTGTCACAAGACGTCAAAATACATCGACCGGGTTTACAGCAAGGAACGCATCACAACGCCCATGATGCGTGACGCGTCAGGCTGGCGGGCGGTTCTTTGGGATGAGGCTTTGGATATCATTGCCGAAAAAATGAAAACGATCCGTGATGAGGATGGACCCGAAGCGATTCTCTACTATCAAGGCTATGGCGAACGAACCGCTCTTAAATTGCTCAACAAATATTTCTTCAATCTGTTTGGAGGTGTCACCACTCTGCACGGGTCTCTGTGCGGCGGCACCGGCCAGGCATCCCAGAACCTGGACTTGGGCAACCGCATCTCCCATGACCCCCTGGACCATTACAACTCCAAGGCAATGATCCTCTGGGCCAGGAATCCTGTAACCACACAGATCGGTTTGGTTCCCATCATCAAAGAGATAAAGAAAAAAGGCGGCCGGATTATTACCGTAGATCCCTTCCGGAACCGGAGTGCCGCTCTTTCCGACCGGCATATTGCCCCGGTCCCCAATATGGATGCGTATCTGGCTATGGCTGCCGCAAAAATTTTGATTGACCGGTGTGCCCATGACATCGATTTTCTCTCCAATCACAGCGCAGGTTTCGATGCATACAAAGTCATTCTCGATCGCTACAGCGTAGATGAGCTGTGTTACCTTGCCGATGTTTCAAAAGAAGATGCCGAGTACATCGCAGACACGCTGATCTCCTTCAAACCCACATCAATCCTTTTGGGTTGGGGGCTTCACCGCCACAAAGACGCTCATTTCACCATCCGCGCCATTGATGCTTTGGGGGCTATTTCAGGGAATATTGGTGTGGAAGGCGGAGGGGTCAGCCAGGGATTCGAAGAATATGGTCCTTATGATCCCAAATGCTGGGGAGATCAGCTCAATCCCGAGCGTCGGACGCTTTTGATGCCTTATGTGGGGCAAGAACTTTTAAACGCGGCAAATCCGCCGATTCGAATGGTCTACGTGACGGCGGCCAACCCGGTCTGTATGGCCCCGAATTCCGAACTCGTGATCAGGGCATTTAAGCGCATGGAGTTCGTGGTCTACAGCGGCCACTTTTTGGATGATACTGCAGAGCTGGCGGATGTGTTCCTGCCGGCCACCACCTTTCTTGAAGAATACGACGCCATGGCCAGTTTCGGCCACAATTATGTGGGTCCGGTCAACCCGGCCATTGAGCCCGTGGGCGACTGCCGAAGCGAATTTCAGATGTTCACGGAACTTGCCAAGCGGTTTGACTTTAAAGACCGGTACTGCAAAAGTGCCGATCGCTGGCTGGCCGATATCTGCGCTCCGATTAAAGCCTGGGGAGGCGATTTGGATGAGCTGAGGCACACCCCCTTTCGAATCCCGGAACCCATGGCACCTTACCTTGACAAGGTTTTTTTCACCCCTTCGGGAAAATTCGAATTCATGACCCACTTCGACGGGGATATCCTTAAAAATGATAATGAGAGTTATCCATATACCCTGTTGAGTGTCGCTCCCTTCGATTACATCTGCTCCGAGCGAACCCTTGCAGACCATCCGCCATTGCCCACGGTACGCCTGCACCCGGCTGAAGCTGAGAAAATGGGTCTTGCAGATGGGCAACCCGTAATGGTTAAAAGTCCTATCGGTAGCGTGAAGGCATTGCTTTGTACCGATGCCTCCACAAGGCGGGACTGCCTGGTCACCGAACGTGGCGGGTGGATCAAAGCGGGGCATGGGTTGAACAGACTCACAGCCGAGATGGTCAGCACGGTGGGTAACGGGACGCCCTATTACGATACCCGGGTTACGCTCTGTAGTGTTTGAACATTAAGTAGCGCCTAACCGAGAAATGGGCAAATTTTGTTGCGTACAAGGCGATC
>Ga0193962_1001555_pt1 | contig 10688 bp, 7 predicted proteins | sample FB_5_MG_FD_140335 | JGI IMG/M metagenome (GOLD analysis project Ga0193962, IMG submission 140335) | Microbial mat bacterial communities from the Broadkill River, Lewes, Delaware, United States - FB_5_MG | ecosystem: Environmental > Aquatic > Freshwater > River > Microbial mats | place: USA...
AATGACAATAAAGGAATAGCAGGAAAACTAAATGCTAATCAACGAATTTTTACTGGGAAAATAGATATTGATGCTTTTGCAAATATTCAGTTTATTCAAAAAGATTTTAGAAGCATTGAACGTTTATTTACTATTGAATTCAATAGAGATTGGAATTTAACAAATCCATTGGGCAACCAAAGTTTAATTACTAACGGATTAAATTTTAATTTAAAAGAAAATGGTTTTGTAAAATATCAATTTGAAAAGTTAGATTTCTCAGAAACTTTTTCAGGAAACAAACATCAATTATCTGCAATAGTAAAACGTAAAAAAAGCGTTTTAAATACCGAAACTAGTATTTTAAAAAGTGATGGTTCTTATGCTAAATCAAATTTCTTTAGAACACAAAATCAACTGAAATATCATTTCTACAAAAACTGGATTGGTGGAAGTTTCAGACATGAAAACAATAAAGAAACCTTAACAAGTACAAATGCATTAAGTAATTTAAGTCAGCGTTTTTCTGAAGTTGGAGCTTTTGTAGGTCGTGGCGATTCTACTAAAGTTTTTATAGAACTTGGTTACTTAAACAGAGTGAATGATAGTTTACAAAGCGGCTTTTTAAAAAGAGTAAATCAGTCTAATTCTTATTATTTAAAATCGCAATTAATTAAAAACGAACAAAGTAATTTAAGTGTTTTTGTTAATTATAGAAATTTAAAATTTGATGATTCAGCAAAGGAAAATGAACCGTCATTAAATTCGAGAATTTTATACAACACTAACTTATTCAAACAATTAGTTCAACTAACAACTGTTTACGAAACCACATCTGGAACAATTGCACAACAAGAATTTACATATTTAGAAGTAGAGCCAGGACAAGGAGTTTATGCTTGGAATGATTATAATAATAACGGAATTCAGGAACTTCAAGAATTTGAAATTGCTCCATTTCCAGATCAAGCAAAATATGTTAGGGTCTTTTTACCTAATCAAGTTTTTGTCAAAACCAATAAAAATAAGTTTTCTCAGTCAATTATATTTAATGGTTTAGTCTGGCAAAATGAAACTGGTTTTAAAAAGTTTATATCTCACTTTTATAACCAAACTTCATTATTAGTAGAACGAAAAAACATTCGAAGTTCAAATGAATTTAATCTTAATCCGTTTGAAGGTTCAAGTGAAAATGTATTAGGACAAAACAATTCTTTTAGAAATAACTTATATTTTAATAGAGGAAAACAAAAACATTCAACCACTTATTCTTATTTAACCAATTCTGTTAAAAATCTATTAAGTATCGGTTCACAAGAAAACAATTTGCGTTCTCATCAATTGCAATATATGCATTTATTAAAAAAGAGTTGGTTGTTACAATTAAACAGTTCAATAGGAACTTCAGAGAGTATCTCAGATAATTATGCCACACGTAATTATTTTATAAACAGCTATGAATTGGCTCCAAAAATCTCTTATTTGTTTTCAAAAAACGCAAGTTTAGATGTATTTTACGAATTCAAAAATCAAGAAAACACTATTAATTTAATGGAAAAAGCTACTCAAAATAAATTTGGAACATCTTTTACATTTAATAGTGAAAAAGGATTTTCAATAAATGGAGAATACGCTTATTATGATAATAATTTTACTGGAAATGAAACATCACCTGTAGGATTTCAAATGCTAAAAGGATTACAAAACGGAAAAAACGGGGTTTGGCGTTTACTTTTACAAAAAAACATTACACAATATTTAGATGTAAATGTTAATTATCAAGGAAGGAAATCAGAAACAAGTAACACAATTCATATAGGAAGCATTCAATTAAGAGCATATTTTTAGTTAATTATTTAGAATTATTCTAATAATCTAATTAATTTTACATTTTTATACAAAAAACAGTCCAAAATGAAGCGTTTTCTAATTATTACTATATTATTTATTACTAACTTAACTGTTGCACAGTTGAGTAACAGACATTGGTTGCCACCATTGCATGCTAATGAAGAATCCGATTCAAATTTAATTTTAGATCATTACTTATATTTATCTACCCCTGAAGTAACATCTTTTCAAGTAATTGTAAAAAATGGAGCTGGAATTCCTATTTCTGGTTCGCCATTTACTATTTCACAAGGAAATCCTGTGAGAATTCAAATTGGAGCAGGACAGCCTTCTACAATGTTTTTAGACAAGATAGATGTTGGAAGTGTTAAATCTGACAAAGGTTTAATTTTAGAAGCTCCATTTGATTTTTATGCTAGTTTTAGAGTACGATCTGCAAATCATGCCGAATTTTTATCATCAAAAGGAGAAACTGGTGCAGGAACTGTTTTTAGGTTAGGTAGCCTACCTCAGTCAGATTTTGGAACTATCCGAAATTTTGTTTCTAGTTTTATGGCTACTGAAGATAATACAACGGTAAATCTAAGTGATTATGATCCTAATATTTCATTTATAATTGGCAATACTACTCAAGTTTTAGCAAATCAAAATTTTACATTAAACCAAGGACAAAGTGTTGTAATATCAGGGTATGCAAATACAACTGAAAATTTAGCCGGTTTTGTAGGTGCGTTATTAACTTCCGACAAACCAATTGTTGTTAATACGGGGAATTTAGCAGGCGGATTATCTCCTGCAAATCAAGGTCAGGATTTTAATTTAGATCAAATAGTACCCTTATCGCAAGTAGGTACAGAATATGTTATTGTAAAAGGTAGTGAAAATGATGAATCAGAATTTCCATTAGTAATAGCACATGTAAACAATACAGAAATTTTTGTAAATGGAAGCACAACACCATTAGTAACTCTAAATGCTGGTGAATATTTTTTAATCCCTCCTTCAAATTATAATGGAGCATCGGGTAATAGAAATATGTACATAAGAAGTAATGAAAAAATATTCTTATATCAAATAATTTCTGGAAGTAATTCAAGTAATGCTACTTCTGGGTTTTATTTTATTCCGCCATTAAGTTGTTTTTGGCAAAAAAGCGTAGATTTAATACCTTCATTTAATAGTATTGGAGGAACAAATTATTCTGGAAGCATTATAATTGCAGCTGAAACTGGATCCCAAATAAACATAAACAATATACCAACTACAGCTTCTCCAATTACGGTTGCTGGAAACCCAAATTGGGTTTCATATAAAATTACTGGATTAAATGGAAATGTAAAAGTAGAATCTACAGGAGCATTAGCTGTTGGGGTATATGGATTTAGTGGTAACGCTGGTTATGGAGGTTATTTTTCAGGTTTTGGAAACGTCCCAAATGATTCTCAAACTGTTATATGCACAGGCAATATTGTAAACCTTTTCGACAGAATACCAGGTAATCCAGATACTGGCGGTACATGGACACTTCCAGATGCTACAACATTTACAGGCACATTAATGTTTGACCCCGCAACTAGTCAAGTTGGGGTTTATACTTATACATTTACAAAAACATGTGATGGTATTAGTAGGAGTTATCCTATTTTATTAGATGTCTCAATACAACAAGGTCCTTACGCGGGAGCTAATTCAACTCAATCATATTGTACAACAGATGCAATAACCGATTTATTTAGCTTGCTTGGAACTGGTGTTACAACTGGTGGAAACTGGACTTTTAATGGTGTTGCTAGAGCAAATGGAAGTTTAGACCCATCGACAGATGTATCAGGAAATTATACTTATACAATCCCTGCAAGTGGTGTCTGTGATGCAACTTCTGCTACAATTACTATAACTGTAAATCAAACACCTTCAATTGTTGCAGTTTCTGATTATGAAGAATGCGATAATACTTTAGTTGATAGTGACGATACAAATGGACAAACGGTCTTTTCATTAACTACTAAAAATAGTGATGTATTAAATGGTCAAACAGGTATTAATGTTACATATCATGATTTAGAATCTCAAGCTATTGCAGGAACAAATGCAATTACAACCATTCATACAGCAAATAGAATTATTTATGTTCGCTTAACAAACACTTCAACTAATTGTTACGCTACAACTTCATTTAATTTGGTTGTAAACCCAAAACCTGTCGCTGTTAGTGAAATTTTTCTAAAACAATGTGATGATGATACTGATGCTAGTACAAACTTTAATTTAACTGATGCTAACGATTTTATTTCAACAGATACTAGCTTAATCTTTACTTATCATAACTCACAATCTGGAGCAAACAATAACAATGATTTAATTGCTAATGAGTTGAATCATATTGCATCAAACGGAAGTGTTATTTGGGTAAGAAGCGAAACGTCTAAAGGGTGTTACAGGGTAACTAAAGTTAATTTAGTAGTGTCTACAACTCAAATTCCTGCTTCGTTTAACCCAGCTCCATTAGAAGAGTGTGATGATTATGTAGACGCAACTAATTTAGCAAATGATGGTTTTGACAATTTTGATATTGAAACTGCCTTTACTCAATTAATTAAAAATGTATTCCCTGTTGGACAAAGACCTTTTCTTGAAATATCATATTACGAGTCTTACGATGATGCATTGTTAATTGTGAATCCAATTACTAATTCAACTGATTATAGAAATATAACGGCAAATGCTCAGCCTATTTGGGCAAGAGTAGACAGTAGTTTAAATACTGATAGTGGTTGTAAGGGTATTAAAGAGCTTCGACTTGTTGTAAACCCTTTACCAGATGTGGATTTAGGTGTAAACTTTACCCTTTGTGTTGATCCTGTAACAGGAATAGGTTCTGAAATTGTAGATGCTACACCCGCAACTCCTGGAAATTATCAATATGTATGGACTCCTTCCAACCCTAATGTTGATGCATTAGGAAATGAAAGTGCTCAATTTGATATTACACAAGCTGGTACTTTTTCAGTAATTGTTTCTAATTCTACTACAGGTTGTCAAAATTTCGACAGTATAACAGCAGACTTTTCTTCTGAACCTGCTACATTTACCGCTAATGTGATAACTCCAGCTTTTTCCACAGGCTTAACAACAATTGAATGCATTGCTACTGGTGGTTTTGGTACATATGAGTATAGTCTAAACCTTATTGATTGGCAAACTAGCCCAATATTTACAGATTTACCAAATGGAACTTACACCGCATATGTAAGAGATATTCAAGGCTGTGATATATTGTCAGTTCCTAATCTATTTGCAATAACTTATCCTAACTTTTTTACTCCAAATGGAGATGGGTATCATGATACATGGAATATAACTGGTTTAGATGATACTTATAATGCTAATATTTTTATCTACGATAGATATGGAAAATTATTAAAGCAAATTACTCCTAATGGCCAAGGGTGGAATGGAACTTTTAATGGACAGCCATTACCATCAACAGATTATTGGTTTAGAATTGAATATACAGAAAGTAACGTGAGAAAAGAATTTAAATCACATTTTAGTTTAATTAGATAAGATGGACGGAGTAATTAAAACATCTATAGAAAATAATATTGCAACGGTAAGTTTTTTTCACCCCGCTAGTAATTCTTTTCCTAGTTTACTACTCGCAAATTTAACTCAAGAATTAAATGTCTTGAGCGAAAACAATTCAATTAATCTAATTGTTTTGAAAAGTGAAGGTAATGGTGCTTTTTGTGCTGGAGCCTCTTTTGACGAACTTTTAAAAGTGAATAATTTAGAAGAAGGTAGGTTGTTTTTCTCTGGCTTTGCCAATGTAGTTAATGCTATGCGTAATTGCTCAAAAATCATTATTGGAAGAGTTCATGGAAAAGCAGTTGGTGGTGGAGTAGGAATAATCTCCGCTTGTGATTATGTTTTTGCTACAAATAATGCTTCAACAAAATTATCTGAATTAGCAATTGGTATTGGTCCATTTGTAATTGAACCAGCGGTATCAAGAAAAATAGGTAAAACTGCAATGACAGAAATGACTCTTGCTGCTACCGAATGGAAAACAGCCGAATGGGGTCTAAATAAAGGCCTGTTTACTCAATTATTTAGTTCTTTAGATGAACTGGATAATTCTTTAAGTAACTTTGCTTTAAACCTTGCAAGTTATAACCCTGAAGCACTTACTGAAATAAAAAAAGTAATATGGGAAGGAACCGAAAACTGGAATACATTACTTTATGAAAGAGCTGAAATATCAGGAAAATTAGTTTTATCTGATTTTACAAAAAATGCTTTACAAAAATTCAAAACCAAATGAGTTATTTCGTAACATTACAACCTGCTACTATTGAAGAAAAAATAGCAAATGCACCTGACGAAAGTTATCAAATAGGATTAGCAATTGGCAGTTATTTGCCTTTTGTAGTTTTAATTATTATTGCCTATATAATGTACTATAGGGCTAAAAACAACAAACCTAAAGATTAATTTTTCTTGTTTTTAACCACCCTGTAATGCTTAATCTTTCTTGTTTTACAGGCTTTACTTCATGCTCAAGAATCTGGCTTTCAAAAACAACCATTCTTCCTTTTAATGGGTAAACCTTAATGTCATCTTCACCGCCTTTATAAATGACTAATTCTCCGCCATATTCTGGCAACCAATCTTCATCATTTAAATAACAAACTAATGATAATTTTCTACTATCATCATTTTGAAAAGTATCTAAATGTCTTTTATAAAAAGTTCCTTCAGGGTATAGTGCATAATGAAATTCTCTTTCTTGAATTCCTAAAAAACAAGTCCTATTAAGGTAATTAGTAAAATGTTCTATTTTTTCAAAAAACGCTAATTCTTTTGCATTAGCTAGTTTTTCATCTATCCAAAAAATAAAATCACCTCTAATTGCTTTCACAATTAATTCATTGAATTGGTTTCCAATAGCAGCTTTTTTAAAATCTTCTTCATCATACTTATCAAGTAAGCTTGAACGGAGGTTTTCAACTTCTTTCATCAAAAAGAAGTCATCAACAATACTATATTGCTGGTTTAAAAGATCGTCAATTATCTTTTCGTATTGCGGGTTCAATTGTAGATCTTCCATATTTTAAAAGTGGGCAAATATAGTGTTAAATAGCATATAAAAATTAGTAAATTTTATTTAGTAAATTTGCAGTCATAATTATCTTAAATATGAGTAACATAAGAATAACAAAACAATTTACTTTTGAAACTGGCCACGCGTTATATGGATATGATGGAAAGTGTAAAAATGTTCATGGGCATAGCTATAAATTGTCAGTAACTGTAATAGGAAAACCGATAACTGATTCTTCAAATGTAAAATATGGAATGGTTATAGATTTTACAGATTTGAAAAAAATTGTAAAAGAAGAAATTGTTGACATCTTTGATCACGCAACTGTGTTCAATCAAAACACACCACATATTGAATTAGCCAAAGAATTAAAAGATAGAGATCATCATGTAATTTTAGTTGATTATCAACCTACCAGCGAAAATATGGTAATTGACTTTGCAAAAAAAATAAAAAAACGTCTTCCGGAAAACATTAATTTATTTTCTCTTAGACTACAAGAAACTGAAACTTCATTTGCAGAATGGTTTGCTTCTGATAATTAAAAAAAAGCCTCAATAAAATTTATTGAGGCTTTTTAAATATTAACTTAATTTAACTAACTTATTTTTTTACGATTAAGAATTCACTTCTTCTGTTTTGGGCATATTCTTCTTCAGTACATTTTTTACAATCTACTTTTGGTTCGCTTTCACCAAATCCTTGACCCGTAATTCTTTCTTTAGAAATTCCTTTAGAAATAATATACTGAACTGTAGATTTAGCTCTTCTGTCTGATAAATTCATGTTGTATTTATCTCCACCTCTACTATCTGTATGAGATTTAGCAAATATTACCATTTCTGGATATTCATTCATAACTTCAACTAATTTATCTAACTCAGCAGCTCCTTCTGCAGTAATATTACTTTTATTGAACTCAAAAAATATTGGTTGTAAAATAACTTCTGTTTCAGTAATAATTGGCTTAATTGGTTCTAAGTTTATTACAACTGTAGACTTACCTCCTTCAGATTTTTCCATTATTCCTACTCCATTCTCATAACCTAATCTTGAAGCTTGAACGGCGTATTCCATATCACAGTTAACCTTAAATATGCTTTCTCCATTTTCTGAAGTTTCTGACTTTCCAACAAGTTCTAATTTCTCATCAATCATTGCTACAGTAGCGCCTTGTAATAGCTTACCTGTTTTAGCATCTTTTACAGTTACAGTAGTTTCTACTCCACAAATAGGGTCCGCAATGTAAATATTATCTACACCATCTCTATTACTAGAAAAGAAACCAACTTTGTTCTTTGTATTAAAACTAAAAGCAAAGTCATCTTTTTCAGAATTTACTGGTAACCCAAGATTCATTGGTTCAGAACTATCATTTAAATTAACTTTAAACACATCAAATCCTCCTAAACCAACTCTAGAGTCAGAAGAAAAATATAATATATTATCATCTGTTACGAAAGGGAAACTATCATTTCCTTCTGTATTAACTCGTGATCCTAAATTTTCAGGTGTTCCATAAGAATCTCCATTTACACTTACCTTCCAAATATCTTCTCCACCTAAACCTCCAGGCATATTTGAAGAAAAATATAATGTTTTTCCGTCTTTACTAATACTAGGGTTTCTTACAGAGTAGGCAACATTATTAAATGGTAATGCTTTTTTATTAGACCAAGAATCTCCTTCTTTGGTTGCTTTATAAAGATAAATTTTACCAAACTTTAATTGTTTTTCTTTATCTTTTTCAAAGCCTTTACTTTCATTAAAACTCTCACTTGCAAAATACATTGTTGAGCCGTCAGAAGTAATCGTAGCCGGACCATCATGCCATTTTGTATTTAAGTTATCCACAGTAGTAGCTTCACTTATTGTTTTATTTGAATTATAAGTTGCTTTATATAAATCCAAATAAGGCTCTTCGTTTAAACCATACTCTTTTCTTGAAGTATTACGAGCACTTGCAAAATAAAGTGTATTATCATTAGTTAAAACAGCACCAAAATCAGATTTATCACTACTTATGTCAGATTTTGTTGCTCCAAATAATTTAAATTGAGAAGTAATGTCTGAAACATAATCTTGATTACCAAGAAATGTTTTTGCTCTACTATCATTTGGCTTCATAGAAGCAAAAGTTTTCATTTGCTTGTTAGCTTCAGAATAATTCCCTTCAGCTTTTAGCATTTGAGCATACTGAAAATATGTTTCAGCATCTTGTTTTTCTTCAACTAATTTAGCAAACCACTTTGTTGCTTCTTTAGTATTAAAGACATTATAATAACTATCCGCTAATTGCTTATATACATAATTATCAGCTTTGCCTTTGTCTACTAATTTTAAATATTCTTGTGCTGCCTCAGTATATTCATATCTATCGAATAACTTGTCAGCTGCTTTTGTGTCTTTGTTTTGTGCACTTAGTATTCCACTAGCGATTACAAAACTTAAGGTGATATATAATTTCTTCATGTTTTTGTCGCTTTATAATTAGAAATATCTTGGTGAACTTGATACTTTTTTAGAGAATTTCAAATCAAACAACAAAATAATTTCGTGTGAAGCTGGAGTTGAAACGTCTAAATCTGAAACAATATGGTCATATGCATAACCAATTCTAATGTCTGGTGTTATAGCATAATTTACCATAGCTCCAAAACTGTCATCTAATCTATAAGTTGCGCCTATTTCAAATTTCTCATTAAACAAAAAGTTTGTAGATAAATCTAAAGATGCTGGTGCACCAAATGCAGATTTCAACATAAAAAATGGTTTGAATTTAATAGATTCATTAACATCGAATACATATCCTCCAGTTAAAAAGTAATGTGAATATTCAGAACCATACTCTCTTCCATTAAAATCTAAATGTTTAGACTTTAACATATTTGGTACTGAAAACCCTAAATAATATTTATTGGTATAATAAAATAAACCAGAACCAATATTCAAATAAGCGTTACTCGTGTTCTCAGCAAAAGCTGGATCACTAGCGTCTGGTAATGTATTATAAACATCGCTATACAAACCTACTTTATGTAAAGTAACACCAGCTTTTAAACCAAATGCTAATTTATGTTCTTCACCTAAATTTAAGGTATATGAAAAATCTCCATAGATATTATTTTCCTCAACAGGACCAATTTTATCTGAGATAACAGACAAACCTAAACCTACATTTTTACCGGCACGTGTATGCCCAAAAAATGTTCCTGTTGTTGGAGCATCTTCAATATCAACCCACTGTTTTCTATACAATAAACCCAATGATAGATTTTCCTTACTTCCTGCATAAGCAGGATTCATAACACTCATATTGTACATATATTGTGTGTAATGAGGATCTTGTTGTGAAAAGCCTTCTATTACAAAGCTTAACAATAATATCGAAACTAAATATAGTTTGTTCATTTTTATTTTGATTAATTATAGAACTACTCTTACTTATAAAATAAGAGTAGTTCATAGTTGTATTTTATTGTTCTCTATTGATATAAACCCATCCAGTTCTTGAAGCCATGTCATTAAATTGAATAACATAGTAGTAAGTTCCATCTGGTAATTCATTTCCGTTATTAGACTTACCTACCCATTCATTTGTATAGTTTGATTTAGAATAAACTTCTTTACCATATCTATTAAATATTTCAACTTTTTTAACATCAAACCCAGATAAATCCCAACTATCGTTTAATCCATCTCCATTTGGAGAAACTCCTTTAGGAATAGTACAACTTTCAACAAATACAACTAA
>Ga0193962_1001556_pt1 | contig 10688 bp, 10 predicted proteins | sample FB_5_MG_FD_140335 | JGI IMG/M metagenome (GOLD analysis project Ga0193962, IMG submission 140335) | Microbial mat bacterial communities from the Broadkill River, Lewes, Delaware, United States - FB_5_MG | ecosystem: Environmental > Aquatic > Freshwater > River > Microbial mats | place: USA...
CCTGTGGGTGCAGGCGCAGCGGGTCAAAATCGGTATGGTTGCTGATATGGGGCAGTACCGGCACTACGATATCGAGCACCTTGTCGGCACGCTCGATATCAGGCTCTTCACTGATGGCGTCTTCAGCCTCCAGATGCAGGCCATGCAGATAGGGCAGCACCCCCAGCACCGGTTTGCCGGTATAGTCTTCCAGCCAGTCCAGACCCGACTGCAGCAACGCAATATCGCCACGGAAACGGTTGATGACGAAGCCCTTGATCCGTGCCTGTTCGGTCTCGCTCAGCAGCGCCAGCGTACCGACCAGATGGGCGAATACGCCGCCCTTGTCGATATCGGCGATCAGGATCACCGGGCAGTCCACCCGCTCGGCAAAGCCCATGTTGGCGATGTCACGGTCACGCAGATTGATCTCGGCCGGTGAACCCGCGCCCTCCACTATCACCGCCTGATACTGGTCACACAGACGCTGGTGAGACTCGGCCACCGCCTGCCAGGCAAACGTCTTGTAGTCGTGGTAACGCTTGGCTTCCATGTTATCCACAGCGCGGCCATGAATGATTACCTGAGCGCCGGTATCGCTGCAGGGTTTGAGCAGCACCGGATTCATATCCACATGGGGCGTGAGTCCACAGGCCTGCGCCTGTACCGCCTGCGCGCGCCCAATCTCGCCGCCCTCGGCGGTGACGGCACTGTTCAGCGCCATGTTCTGCGGTTTGAACGGTGCCACCGCAACGCCGCGACGTTGCAGCACCCGGCACAGGCCGGCCACCAGCGTACTTTTGCCGGCATCGGAGGTGGTGCCCTGCACCATGAGTGTCTTCTGGGTCATGTCGTGATCTCGCTGAGGGTCTGTTCGAGGCGCTGCCATTCGTCTTCGTTACCGGGCAGGCCAAACCTGAGCGCTGCCGGTTGTTCAAACCGTCTGACCAGGATACCGGCTTGCGCACACGCCTGCTCAATCCGCTGCGCCTGTTCCGTCACCACGGTAGCAAACAGGGCCGTGCTGCTGACAGTCTCAGCCACACGTTGCATCAGCAACCGGTGCAGTCTTGCCTGCTCTGCCTTGAGCTGTACCCGCGTCTGTTGCTGCCAGCGTTGATCGGCCAATGCCTGCCGAGCCACCCAGCGCGCCGGATGGCTGATCGCCCAAGGACCGATTGAGTGCGCCAGCGCGTCACCCACGCTCGCCTCTGCGCAGACCGCGCCCACACGGAGTCCGGCCAGGCCGAAGAACTTGCCCAGCGAGCGCAACACGATCAGCCCGTGCGGCATGGGGTCGGTGATCAGGCTCTGCTCGGGGGTAGCGTCGATAAAGGCTTCATCGACCAGCAGCCAACCGCCACGCCGTGCCAGACGTGCATGCCATTGGCGCAGCTGCTCGGGACGGAAGCGCACACCGCTGGGGTTGCAGGGATTGATCAGCACCAGCACATCCAGCGCATCCAGCTGGGCGTCAATCTGCTCGACGCTCAAGGGCTGTATTCGATGGCCTGCCTGCTGCCAGCGGAAGGCATGTTCGGCGTAGGCCGGATGCAGCACGCCTGCCCGCGCCGAACCCGATTGGGCAAAACGCAGTATCGGCAGCGCCTGTATCGCCACTTGAGAGCCTGCCACCAAGAGTAGATCGGCACTGCCGTAATAATCGGCAGCCGCCTGCGCCAGGCCATCGTCTGCTTCGGGCAGGCGATTGAACACCGATGCCGGTAACGGCGGTACCGGCCAGCCATGCGGATTGATGCCGGTGGACAGATCGAGCCACTGCTCCCGCGGGATACCATAGTGCACAGCGGCTGCGTTCAGACGGCCGCCGTGCACCGGGACTGGGGATAACTTCGAGTTATTAAAATCGTGCTCAGACGCATCGGCCAAGGGGCCGCTGTGGATAACATCCTTCATAGCCACACCCACAGGCTGATGAAAAGTATCCACAGCCCGAGTGCCTGATCCACCAGCCGCAGTGCCCGTGACAGGTCACGCGGTTGTGCCGGTGGCCCCTCGCCCAGCACCGGCTTGTCGGCCCAGACACCGTGATAGCAGGTCGGCCCGCCCAACTGTATACCCAGCGCACCGGCACCCGACGCCATCACCGGCCCGGCATTGGGACTGTCATGGAGCGGTCCCTGTGTGCGCCAGCAGCGCAGTGCCCGGCGGGTATGGCCACAGAGCGCATAACTGAGCGCGGTCAGCCGTGCCGGAATCAGCCCGACGAGGTCATCCAGCCGGGCGGCGGCCCATCCAAACTGGAGAAAACGTTCGCTGCGGTAGCCCCACATCGCATCCAGCGTATTGATCAGGCGAAACGCCAGCGCACCCGGTGCCCCGGCGATGCAGAACCAGAAGATGGCTCCGAACACGGCATCGCTGCCGTTCTCCAGCACCGACTCCACCGCCGTGCGCTCCACGTCCAGCTCGGCGGCATCGCGGCTGCAGATATAGGAGGTCAGCCGCCGCGCCTCATCAGCATTACCGCTTAACAACGCCTGCAGAATCGGGCGGATATGCCGTTTCAGGCTTTCCAGCCCCAGGGTAAACCAGAGCACCAGCACGGCCAGCAGATCGCCCACAACAGGTATCTGCACCAGTGCTGTCACCAGCAACACCGGCGGCAACACCAGTAACAGCACCATCAACAGGCCTTTCAGCCGCCGTGAGTCACCCCGGTTGAAGCGTGCTTCCAGCCAACCGGCACAGCGACCGAACCCGACCAGCGGATGCCAGCGGTTCGGCTCGCCGAACCAGCAGTCGATCAGAACGGCAGCGATCAGTTGCAGCGCCAGCATATGCGGCTCAGGGCCTGAACAGCTGGGCCACAGCGGCCGGGTTGGAGGGGAAGTAGAGATGAATATAAGACGCGGTCAGACGTTTGATCCGGTAAACCGGTTCCGCCGCACGGCGGCCGTTGGGGCATTCACCACGGGCGATCGGTGCCAGTTCGGTTGCGGTAACCGAGTGATGAAACGTGTGTCCGCGCAGTGCCTCGCCATCCAGCATCAGCCGCTGCAGACCCAGTGCCGCAAAGCGTTTTTGCATCTGCGCACGGGCAGGCAGCAGGCCACCGAGTTTGGCAGACTCACCGTCCAGCGTAGTCAGCTCATCACCCAGCCAGAGCATGCCACCGCATTCGGCCAGCATTGGCTTGCCAGCCTGATAGTGAGTTTTGACTTCATCCATCAAGGCCGTGTTGGCCGCCAGCGCCTGCAGGTGCAATTCCGGGTAGCCGCCCGGCAGCCAGAGCGCGTCCACCTCGGGCAAGCGGGTATCAACCAACGGGGAGAAAAACTCCAGTTGCGCACCCAGTTGTCGCAGCGTGCGCAGGTTGGCCGAGTAGATAAAGGAGAATGCCGCATCACGGGCAACACCGATGCGCACCCCGTTCAACAGCGGTTCAATCGCCGCCACCGGTTGCGGTGCAAAGGCGATCGCCGCAGGCAGTTCGCTGCCCGCACTTTGCTCCAGCGCCGTGGCTGCGGTCTCGATGCGCTGTTCCAGATCCGCGATTTCAGCGCCCTGCACCAGCCCCAGATGGCGGCTGGGCAGACTGATCGCTTCATCACGCGGCAGCGCGCCATACCAGCGCAAGGGGGCGGGCAGTGCTTCGGCCAGCATCTCACCATGGCCGACGCTGCCGACCCGGTTGCCCAGCACGCCGCTGAACGGCAGCTGTGGCCGGAAACTGGCCAGCCCGTGCGCCAGTGCGGCGAAGGTCTGCGCCATGCCACCGGCGTCGATCACCGCCAGTACCGGAATACCGAACAGTTCAGCCAGATCGGCGCTGGAGGGGGTGCCGTCAAACAGCCCCATCACGCCTTCAATCAGGATCAGATCCGCTTCACCGGCAGCTTCCCAGAGCTGCTGTTTGCACAGTTCAGGCGAGCCCATGAACAGGTCCAACTGCTCGACCTGACAGCCGCAGGCATGGCTCAGAATCATCGGATCGAGGAAGTCCGGGCCGGTCTTGAACACACGGACCTTGCGCCCCTGATTGCGGTGCAGGCGTGCCAGTGCTGCCGTGACCGTGGTCTTGCCCTGTCCCGATGCCGGAGCCGAGATCAACAGTGCCGGGCACTGCCTGATTTCAGCCTCAGTCGATAGGTCCGTGCTCACAGCTCTACGCCCTTCTGGGCACGGACACCGTCCTTGAACGCATGCTTGACCACCTGCATTTCGGTCACTGTATCAGCGGCATCGATCAGCGCCTGGGGGGCACCGCGACCGGTGACCACTACATGCTGCATAGCAGGACGGTTACGCAGTGCTTCCAGTACGTCATCCAACTCGATGTACTGGTATTTGAGCGCAATATTGAGCTCATCCAGTACCACCAGCGAGATATCGGGATTGGACAGCAACGCACATGCCTTGCCCCAGGCAGCGGCAGCCGATTGCAGGTCGCGCTCGCGGTCCTGAGTCTCCCAGGTGAAGCCTTCGCCCATCACGTGGTAGCTCACCTCGGGGAAGCGACGGAAAAACGCCTCTTCACCGGTACTGAAGCTGCCCTTGATGAACTGCACCACGCCGACGTGCATGCCATGGCCCAGCGCGCGTGCCAGCATGCCGAAGGCGGAGCTGCTCTTGCCCTTGCCGTTGCCGGTCAGCACCAGCAACACACCCTGGTCGCGATCGGCACGGGCGATCGCCTGATCAACGACGGCTTTCTTGCGTTCCATCCGCGCCTTGTGGCGCTCGTCACGGCTCTGGTCATCACTCATGTGCGATTTAGCTCCTGATAGGTTTTGAACTGGCGAGACAGGGTATACAGCATGGCCGCCAAACCGGTATAGCCCAACAAGGGTACAAGTTTACTCGGCAGGAACTGCTCGATACGCCCCCACAGGCCCGCCAGACTTGTAGCTTCAAAGTTGCCGGAGAAGAAATAGTAGCCGCCGCTGGAAAACAGGTTGCAGACAAACGCGCCTGCCAGCAACGTCAGCAGCAACGGCCCCAGCGTTGACAGATGATCACGATGCAAACCGGCATAGACGCGACCGGCATACCACAGTGACGCATACGCCGGCACCAGCAACGCATAGGCCGGGGTGATGCAGTGCGCTGCCGCACCGCTCCAGCCGTAGTAGCTCACATCCAGCAGCACCGCTTCCAGAAACAGCAGCGGGAAGCTCCACAGCGGACGCAGAAATACGCCCGCCAGGAAAAACACCGCCCACGAGGCGCTGGGCAGATGGTCAACCGAGGCGAAATGCTGCCCGCGTGTCAGCGCCAGCAAAATAATCAGACCGAGCCCGACCAGCAGTTGGTCGCGTTGTGCCAGTTTCATCATGATCATACTCCGTCAGCAACGCGCCCGATTAAGGCGCGTAGTGCAATGAAAGCCAGTAAGTGCGATCCGGCTGGTTGTAATCCTTGGCGGTTTGGTAGTCCTCGTCGAGCAGGTTCTCGATCTTGGCCCGCAGCGACCAGTCGTTACCCAGCGCATAGCTGCCACGCAGGTCAACGGTGGTGTAGCCGGAAAGACGTTCACTGCCGTCATTGCGCTTGCCAACGGCCTGCACATTGCCGCCCACGGCATAGGCACCGAAGTCACGATCCGCCGACAGGTTGAACACCTTGCGCGCACGACGGTTAAGCAATTCATCAGTGTCGCGGTCTTTCGGGTCCATCAAATCCAGGCTGGTGCTCAGATCCCAGTTGGCCAAGCGGGTGGCCGCGACCAGCTCCAGACCACGGATGCGGGCTTCATTGACGTTCATCGGAATCCAATTGCCACTGCTGTTCGGTGCCCAGGCAATCAGGTTTTCCACGTCATTCTGGTACAGATTGGCAGACCACTGTACACCTGCATGGTCACCCGACAGACCCAGCTCCCATGAATCGGATTCTTCCGGTTGCAAATCCGGATTACCCGAGCCCGGCCAGTACAGATCATTGAAGGTTGGTGCGTTGAAAGCCGTGCCATAGCTGGCCGTCAACCGCAGATCACGTGGCAGCTCAACACCCCAGGCCACAGAGCCCGTTGTTTCCACACCAAACTGTTCGTTGTCATCACGGCGCAGGCTGAACGCGAGATCATGCTGGCCCAGGAACAGCTGGTACAAGCCGAATACACCCACGTTGTCACGCTCGTTCAGCGCATAGGCTTTGCTACTGGTGACTTCATCTTGCTGGTAATCCACACCCCAGGTCAGCTGGCTGTGGGCAAAGAAGTGCTCACTCTGCAAACCCGCCACATTGCGCTGGGTTTCGATATGACTCTGATATACACCGTCGCCGTACTCGGTGGCCTTGTCCTGGCTTTGACCCGCGGTCAGGTTCAAGTGCCAGTTATCAGTCGGTTTCAGATTCAGCGCCGCACCCAATGTCTGCAAACGCGCCTGGGTGCTGTAATCGTCGAATGCAGCACCGCCGTCATATTCGTTATCGCCCCGATTCTGCGACCAGTTCAGCTGTGCTTCGATGCGGTCACTGAAACGGTAGCCACCACTCAAGGCATAGGAGCGGTTGTCATAGCCATCATCGTCGGCATTGTAACCATAGGCACCCGGCGCCTTGGCATTGAAACCGTCAGTGGTGAAGTCACTGATATCCAGGTTGTACCAGCCATCGTCGTTGCCGCCAGAGGCGCCCAGCGTCACTTCGCGGGCATCATCGCTGCCGGCTCCTACACTGAAGCGCGGTTTGAACCCTTGCGTACCCTTGCGGGTAAAAATCTGCACAACACCGCCGATCGCTTCAGAGCCATACAGCGAAGAACGCGGGCCCCGCACGACTTCGATACGCTCAATCTGGTCAATCGCCAGATGCTCAAACGAGGTACTGCCCAACGTGGCCGAACCCACCTTGATGCCATCAACCAACACCAGTACCTGCTTGGATGAGGTACCGCGCAAGGAAATTGATGTTGCCTTGCCACGGCCACCATTGTTAATGACCGTTACCCCCGGCGTCTGCTGCAGCAGTTCGGTGACGGTCTGGGCCTGTTTGCGTTCGATCTCTTCACGGTCAATCACGGTCACCGAGGCCAGTGCCTGGTCGGCGGTCTGGGCGGTGCGGGTCGCGGTGACCAACAGGGTATCGGGAGTGCTTTGAGCCTGAACGGCCAACGTAGTCGTGCCCAGCAGCAACGCTGCCGGAAGGGAAAATGTTTTCATGATCTGCCTGAATATCTGCGCGTGCCAACCCGCACACGTTATAGGAGTAAGGGTAACGCCGAGGCAGACATGAGTGGACGCCAGCTCACAGGATGTGGCCGTGCCAGTCATGATCGCCCACCGCGATACCAACTATCTGCTTCGGGCCGGTCTCCGGGCTCAGGCGTCAGGCTGTTGCAGCCAGGAGAGATGACGCCTTCCCATATCCATGGATACAGTGGCCTGTTGTCATCGTCTCACGCCTCTACCGTTGCGGGGGCAGCGTCGGCATTGGTCTGTTGTATACCAACAGACACGCACCGACTTCCCGTTTAAGTGCTGAACAGCTGTGCAGCACACCGGAAGCAGTCGCGGATGATAGGCAGTCACGGGAGTGAGGTCAAACGGAGACTGTTCAAGTGCAGATGAATGCGACCGAACAAAAAAAAGCCACCCCCCCGGGGAGCGGGAGGATGGCGCCAATCACCATGGGCACACGGCTGTCATGCTTGTGGTGAGAAAAGACCTGTCAATGAACACGAACAACTGTAAAGCGAATCATTCTTATTTGCAACTATATCTTTGCTAAAATATCCTGCAATCCAAACCTTGTCATTTCAACCGCTTAGCCAAGCCAGAACAGATATATGGCCGACACCTGCTTTGCTTTTAACTTCAATGGCTTAACTTATATTTAACGTGCGGCCCCCGGTTTCAGCGGCTACACTGGTTACATTTGCATGCGCAACACATATTCGGCGACGGCCTCCGCCACGCTGACGGCCTGCACAGGGGGACAACATGAAACACGACCAGGCATTGGTACAGCTGCTCAACAAGGTGCTGACCATCGAGCTGACATCCATTAACCAGTATTTCCTGCATGCCCGCATCTTCAAGAACTGGGGGCTGGAAAAGCTCAATCACAAGGCTTACAAGAAATCGATCCTGGACATGAAACAGGCCGACCGGCTGATCGAACGGATTCTGTTTCTGGAAGGACTGCCCAACCTGCAACACCTGGAGCGGCTGCGTATCGGTGAAGATACCGAAGAGATGTTGCAGGGTGACATGAGTCTGGAGCTGGACCAGCTCGCGCTGCTGCGCGACGTGATCGCCCAGTGCGAAGCCGGCAAGGACTATGTCAGCCGCCAGTTGCTGGTCGAAATTCTGGAGCAGGAAGAGGAGCATGTCGACTGGATCGAGGCTCAGCAGCACCTGATCAACGAAATCGGCATTCAGAACTATCTGCAGTCGGCTATCGAAGAGGATTAAGCAATGAAAGGCAACACCAAAGTCATCGACGCCCTGAACAAACTGCTGGCCGGTGAGCTGGCGGCCATGGACCAGTATTTCATTCACTCCGAGATGTATGCCGACTGGGGCCTGAGCAAGCTGTACGAGCGTATCGCCCATGAGTTTGACGACGAAAAGGGCCACGCCAAGCTGATGATCGAGCGCATTCTGTTTCTGGAAGGCACACCGGATATGGTCACCCGCGACCCGATCCATATCGGCAAGACTGTACCGGAAATGCTGCAGAATGACCTGAACACCGAGTACCAGGTGGCGCATAACCTCAAGCAGGTCATTGCCCTGTGCGAACAGGAACAGGATTATCAAACCCGCGCCATGCTGCGCCAGCAACTGGAAGACACCGAAGAGGATCACGCCTATTGGCTGGAAAAACAGCTGGGCCTGATCAACCGCCTCGGTCTGCCGAACTACCTGCAGTCACAGATGTAAGTGTTCGTCACCCGGGGTCGGCTTCTGCCTGGCCCCGGGACAAACAAGATGAATCAGACGATATAATCGCTCACCACCGCTGCAGCACTGTCAGCCAAACGCAGGCTGACCAGAATACGGTCATGCAGCCCACCCTCGACCGCATCCAAATGGGCGGAAAAGGCAGCGTCAGCATCGGCCACGGATTGATATTCAAGACCCCGCACCAGCGCATATCCGGCCCAGTCAGCCTGCTCGGCCACCGGTACGCCCGCATCGATATGCAATGTTCTCATCTCCTGCGCCGCCTGACCGGCATCATCCAGACGCTGACGCAGCCCGGCGGGCAGATCCACCGTGCAGAAGGCGAAATGATATTCAAGCCGTGAATACTGCAACACCTTGCCCTGTACCACGGCCCTGCCCCCCAGCATTTCCAGCTGTTCGAGCAGCGTGTCTGCGGTCAGGGGACCGGGGCTCAACTGCCACATCTGTTTTCCTCCTCTGGCGGTTCGGCGCAGTATAGCAGCCGCGAGGCTGACAGCCGGTAACCTGCAAGGCTACACTGCCCCTGTATCCTGAATCCGCTGTTGGACCACCCATGAACAAGCGCCTGATCATTTTCACCGGGGCCGGTATTTCCGCCGAGTCCGGTGTGCCCACGTTTCGCACCGGCCCGGACGGCCTCTGGCACAACCACCGCATCGAGGATGTCTGCCATATCGACACCTTCGAACAGAATTACGATCTGGTACACGCATTTTACAACGCTCGCCGAGTCTCGCTGCAGGGTGTGGAGCCCAATGCCGCCCACCGCGCCATCGCCGCATTGCAGCAGCGCTACGGCGACCGGGTGACACTGATGACCACCAATGTGGACGACCTGCACGAACGCGCCGGCAGCCCGGACGTGGTCCACATCCACGGCAACCTGCTGGAGCTGGTCAACCTGGCCGAGGGCAGCGTTCGGCCCATCGGTTACGAGCCCTTCGAACACAGCGCGCACCCGCCCCACTTCAAGCCCAACGTGGTGTTCTTCGGTGAAGCTGCGCCGGTCTACCGCGACCTGTTTGAGCTGATGAACTCATTGACCCGACACGATCTGGTACTGGTAATCGGCAGCAGTGAGTCAGTGCTGCAGTTCTGTCTGGAGGCCTACAGCGGCAGCGATGGCACGGCGACGATTCTGTATGTGGATCCGACCGAAACCTGCCCGTACGACCGCCTGCTGGGACCCGGTCTCAAACCCTACACCGAACATATCCGCATGGGCGCGGTGGACGCACTGAGTGAGGACTCAGCGGTTATAGAATGGATTGAGGAGTGGCTGCAGGACTGAACTGCCTGCAGCCCAGTAGTACCTCAGACCGCTGGCTGAGGTTCCATAACCTGCACGACGCCAGCAGATCCCCCCGACGACCCCAGTTCTTTGGCCAGGTTTTCCAGCCCGGCCGCGCGCAAAGCTGCCGCCAATTCAGTGCCGGACTCACTTTTAAGCGCCGCTTGATGCAACTTCACAAGCACCGCCGCCGCGTCAGGCTGACCCTGTAAATGCTCGGCGGCGCGACACAAAAGACCGAAGTTTTTAAGCCCTCGTGCATGCGTTCTGCCATAGCCCTTGATCAATTCTGGCAGTTTGGCAACTTCACAACTCAATTCATGATCGACGCGAACTGTCGCGGTCAGCAATGCCAGCCACCCATCGATACGCTCCTGCTCGAGGGTATATCTCAGGGTACGGTGACGCCAACGCCTCATCCGTGCGACCAGATAGAGCGACAGAAAGCCCCGTAAACTCTGAGTGGATACAACCTTCGGACCGGCAAAAAGCCTGTTCATAAGTGCCGACGCCCAACGATTGCCCAGTACCCAGCGTCC
>Ga0193962_1001558_pt1 | contig 10687 bp, 5 predicted proteins | sample FB_5_MG_FD_140335 | JGI IMG/M metagenome (GOLD analysis project Ga0193962, IMG submission 140335) | Microbial mat bacterial communities from the Broadkill River, Lewes, Delaware, United States - FB_5_MG | ecosystem: Environmental > Aquatic > Freshwater > River > Microbial mats | place: USA...
ACAAGAGATTTATTCAATAAACAATGTAGCAACCACCCTATAACTAATCCCGCTACCAAAATCATATAAACCCAAAGTGCATTGCCACTTTGACCATATAACAAATTCGACGCTAAATATCGATCCATAGCAATCGCAAAAATTACAAATCCCATTGCATAAAATTTTTGAGCAATTATGCATTCACCAAAATATACTACAAAAAGAAACATTGCTACTGCAAATCCTAGTAATGCCGCCTCAGATTTAGAGGCAATCAAGGCACCATACTGAATAGCAGCTGCCGCTAAAAACAACTTAGAACCATTCTCCTCGACAAACGCAAATCCAAGTGACACCATAGTAAAAACACCTACATAAACACCAAAATAGTTTGAGTTAAACAAAGACGCAACAGCGCCCGCTTCTGTAGTATTTGCTACCATGTAGTCTGACATATTCATAGCAATTTCCTTAGGAAATGCTAGCCACCTTAAAGCACCCACTGTATATATATCATATCCAAACACTTGCAAAAGACCAAAACAAGCCATCACAGTTGCTGAAAAACTTGCCACTTTCAGCGTCGTTTTTATAAATCGTTTATCTCTACCATAATGCCTTGCGACCGTAAACACTACAAGGTAGGCAATCCAAACCCACATACCTTCAAAACGATCCTTCGAACCCCAGTATACAAGGTCTTGATAGTCACTCATAACATTTGAGAGAATTACTACTAGAGCAAAAACACCTGTACCAATCGTTATTTTATCCCTTAAAAATGTATAATGCTTATTTGACAATTGATAAGCAAATACTACGAGTAATGCCACTGTTAAAAACAAAAACGCCTGACTCTTTCCCAACATATAAACATCTGCGTACATCGGAACCTTAAAATATACCTGTTCACTAGTAGATGATTCAAACTCCATGTACTTATATATATGTGGAATAAACCCTACCATTAGGTAGAAAATAAAATATCCTATTGCATTCACAAAATTTTGTTTATCTTTATCTACAGATCTTCTTTTTGACATAGTCTACCACCTTGTTTTGATTATTTACCATTTATCATTATATAATACTTCCAAGCACATTAAAACCCACATTATATTTTATCTCATATATTACGATTAAGTTTATATTACATTACAATTATTGACAAAGCCTATTCATTCTTACTCTTTCTTTATATAATAAGCTTATAGTTATTTTATTAGGAGGTTTTTATGAAAAAAACACTTTTGTTTCTCTGTCTACTGCTTGTAATACTATCCTCTATTGCATTTGGTAACACAAACACCCAAACAATTGAAGTAGAATTATTCACAAACGATAAAATCAATTTGAAATCTTACATAAGAGGACAAGACACCAACTTTGATTTTAACAATCAAACCGTTATCCAGAACCTAAATGCTAAAGTTGTAACCGTAGACCGCAACTATTGGATGAAGCCAGCTAGTGCTGGTAAAAGTACTTTAATGCTTTCAAGCGGCACGAATCAACTTGTTGTTGAAGTCACAGTATCTTCGCCAATTGAATCTATCACACTTGATGATCGTAACTTGACACTCTTAATGGGAGAATTGTATCAATTGAATTACACCATCGAAGCCATTGATGGCTATGACAAACCCCTAAATGTAGAGTTTAATTGGTCGAGTGACAACGACCGCATCGCTGAAATAACAAGTGATAGTATTATCAAAACAAAAGCTGTTGGGACAACACGCTTTACAGGCGTAACACTTGATGGTAGCTACGCAGTAGCCTTTAATCTAACCGTGCTTGGTCATTCAAAAAAACTTAACGTATTTTCAACAAATCATGTATATAAATTAAACGCAGGAGACCAGTTAGGATTATCAGCAACACTAGGGACTAAAGACGTAACCCAAAATATCATCTGGGAATCACTTACACCAGATATTTTAGTTGTAGACAATAAAGGACTCGTGACTGCTATCGGAGAAGGAACCGGTCAAATAGTCGGCAAGACAACAGATAAAAGTAAATCTGATGTTTACAAAATCACAACACAATCAATGATTGACAAAGTTGAACTTAACACCTCGCGCATTAAATTCAATACAGTAGGTGAAACCCAACAATTATGGTTTAATCTTTATCCAAAAGACAAAAGCAATCCACCAATTTTAAAAGGCTACCGCTACTCAACGTCAAATTCTAATATCGCTAGCGTTACAGATACAGGTCTTATTACCGCTAAAGCGCCTGGTATCGCCTTAATTTCAATTATATTTGAAGACAGTCAAAAGAAAGCAACTTGTACAGTAGAAGTGCCCGACAACTTCGAACCACCTATAGCAAACTACATTCCCCTTAAGTCAATAAAACTTGACGCAATTACGGAAACACTTTATATCGGACAAAAATACAAACTTAACTATGACATTTTTCCTGAAAATGCAAGTAATACGAACATTTCATTTAAAGTTCACTATGGTGGTAACAATCAAATTCAAGAACTTGACGGTTATTATTACTTTATTCCTAACACAAGGGGTAATATTAAAATAGAAGTACAGGGGGCTAATAATCAAATGGATAGCATCACAGTAGCTGTTACATCTGCTGTAGACTCTATTGACTTGAGTTTAAGCACTCGTAGAAGAACTTCTAGTATAGAAGAGCTATTATATGTAGGTGAAACCGCTGAAGTCATAACGAAAATAAACCGTCGTAGTGGTCATGCTATTGAAAATGCTTATCCGAATACCTTTACCTACACCATTGATGATGAGAAAGTGGCAAAACTTTTTGTTAAAAATGACACTTATTTTGTTCAAGGTCTAAAAAAAGGAAAAACAAAAATTCATGTTAAAAGCATTGACCAAGCAATAGAAGAAACACTATGGGTTAAAGTTGACAATCCAATACAGTCTATAACTACAGATAGCAAAGTGGAATTGCCTCAAAACATTTACTATCGCCCTAGAATATTTAGTAATTTAAGCATCCAAGAACGTTATCTCAATTCATCTTTCAACATAAACGCACTTACAAATATTCGAGTAGAAGATTTTTATATAAGCGCGTCTTTCATTGATGAGGAAATTATCTATGAATCAAGTATGTTAACAAACGACACAGATAAAAAACATGCAATGAGATTAAAACAACTAAAGGAATTAAAAGAGCAAGCATCTGATGGCTACATTTTATTAAATGAACCAACTATAATTAAAGATCGTTATGGTAAAAGCTATAAATTTTATGCTATTAAGGACAACAAAATCATAGGCTATTACCCCTCAAAAATTGATCTTACTATAAGTCTTGAGGATAAACACATATCCACCAACACGGTCCTTATATGGTCAGATAATAAAACTTCACTCAGTTTAACACGATACAACAATACTTATACACTCAATCAGCTTATTGACCAATTCGATCTTTCGATTTATTTAAATGCCTATGATCAAGAATCTAAGATTAAGTTATTTATTACTTATTTGAATAATCTAGAAAAATTCGAAACCTTACCGACAGCTGAAACGCTAAGTGCACTTTCAAAATTTTCTGCTGACGATGACTTACTAGCACTTATACCAAATTTAGACGACAAAGTTACAAAAGGAGACCTTGCTCACTTAAGTCTTTATTTAAAAGAAAGATACATTGGTAAGTCTTCAATTCCAGACAATACAAAAGACAGCTACTATTATGATGCATTTGATCCCGCAATTAAAAAAGCTCTTAACTTAGGCTACCTTGCTCCGCGAAGCAACTTCTATTTTGGTTCCAGCGACTTAAGCGCAGAAAAAGATTTTGTTATATTAGTATCCAAAATCACCCCAAGTCGCGCTGAAAAACTCTATGGGTCTAGTAAAATATTAACATTTGAAAAAATCATTCACTATCTCGATCAAATGACTCAATAAAACAAAAAGGATTAAGCAATTGATTTAATTGCTTAATCCTTTTATCATTTTTTCTATTAATAGCCTAGTGCATTGTATAAAACAGCTATCGCTTCCGCTCTTGTTACCGTATCCTTTGGTCTAAACGTGTTATCATCATAACCACTAACAAAACCAGCCTCTTTCATCCCTTTTACGGCATCTCTTGCATAAGGTGCAATGTCTGGCATGTCTTTAAACTTTATAAAGCCTGGTGTTAGTGCATATCCATTCTCTACTTCATACATATTTGCTACTAAAGTCACAACGTCTTCTCTCGTTAAGACAGTTTCTGCTTTAAACTCTTTACCTTCAACACCTACTGTAAAACCACCATAAATAGCACTTTCTATGATATCCGCATAAAGACTGTCCTCAGGAATATCCGTAAATGTATTTTCACTTTTATTTTCCGTCCCAATTACATTAACGAGCATACGAACAAATTCACCACGTGTCATCATATCATCGGGCCCATACTGTGTCGCCCCTTCTTTAGAAGCAATACCTGCTGCTAGCAATTTATTAATTCTGTCTTTTGCCCAATGACTTGGCAAATCAGTAAATGTAGAATTGTATTCTGCACCTATCAATAAACCGGTTGATGAAATTTTAGCACATAATTGATCATTTACTTGCTTAGATAGTTGTTTTTGCCATATACCATCTTTTTCTGTAAGTAATGCAAAACAACCAACCTCATCATTTTTAATTTGATTTACTGGCACCTGGACACTAATCACTGACGCTTTTGATTTCTTACCAATTTCAACATTATAAGCCAATAAAGGTGTTACGGCACCATCCGAAACAATTGTACCATATGAAGCTAATGTATCGATAGCCACTGGAGAAACCTTCACTTTAAAGTCGCCAGTATGATGTTCCAGCATAGTTGTTGGAACATCATACACAATCCCTTTGTGGTCTATTTTAAAATTCAATTTCGATGCGACCATCTTCTTGACAATATCTGATCCAACCACTAGATCTAATTGATCATCATTAGACTGTAAAATCAATGCTTTTGATACGCCTCTAGAAACTTCTTTCAGGCTATTATAGCCATTCAACCTATTCGTTGTAATACGATGTGTCTTTTCAACAAATGTCATTTGCTTATCTAATTCTGCTAATGTTAAAGCACGCTTGCCGCTTACATTTAATACACCTTGAATATCCACGTTTTTGCCTACAACTTGACCAAGTATGTATTTTATTTGTCCTTGATTAACACCTTCAATACCAATTATATATTTACCAACAAAGTCTGTAAATATATCTGAAGCCCATTGAATTTCCTGTTGATTCAACTTTCCATGATCATAATAAGCTTGAATTAATAATCCATAATGTTCTACCAATTCCGTTGCCTGTAAATAATCTAGCCCTGCTACCGCAGAAATCATAAGCTTATTCAGCTCTGTCAACGTCGCCTTACCATTAACATCACCTGCCACTTGAATCATTGCGGCATCAATATGACCAATTACTTTTTCAACAATTTCCTTTTGACTACCTTCTGTGAGATCTACACCTTGTGCTTTAATCCATTCATCTGTATCAACAACACTCGATGCGACACCAAAAACACTCACTTGTCCAAATAACAATACAAACACCAATAACCAACAATAAATTTTTCTCATTTAATTCCTCCCCAAAATGTATTTACTGACACTATTTTACCATATATACAGTGCTTTTTGTTATACTAAATAATAGAGCAGTTCAAGGTCAAGAATACAAAAATTAAAGGACGTGATTATATTGAAAAATAAGCACACGATAACATTACTTGCAACACTTTTACTAATCACTATATGTTCAACATTCTCATATAGTACACCGGAGGGAATCATCCCTAAAGATTACACTTTTAACTATCACAACGAAACATCTTCCACTAAAGCCCTAATAAGTAACGGTGAAATCTATGTTAAAGCTTCGGATTTGCTTTCATTCTTAAACTATAAATGGTCATTAAGTGGACAGACGTTAACAATCAAAGATACGACAAGCAAAAGTAAAACCATCAAAGATGCGGAGGGCAATTTATATACTGGTGATATGCTAAATGGAAAACGCCATGGCGATGGCGTACTCTTTATGATAAGTGGTGGAAAATATGATGGTGAATGGGAAAATGATTGCTACCAAGGAAACGGTACACTTGTTTTAGAAAGTGGAAATATCTATATTGGTGCCTTTTCAAAAGGATTTATGCATGGCCATGGTAAAATGATTTACTCCGATGGTAGCTACTATGACGGCGACTTCGAATATGGTGTTCGTGATGGTTTTGGTAAATACTACATAAACCCTAAAAATAAATACACTGGTTATTGGGAAAATGGCATGAAAAACGGCAAAGGTAAAGCTCTTATTGATAGCGTTCCTAAAAAAGGCCTTTGGGAGAATAATCAACTTATCAAAATTCTTCCTCAATCAAGCTTTGATTTTTAATTTTCCTCGTTATATCTTTAAGAAATAATTAATAGTTCCTTTATAGTTTATTTAAAAAGAAAGCGTATACTAATAGATAGAATTAAATAAATCTGTTTAATTAAAAAGATAGGATGTGAATTAATGAAACTAAATAAGTTGGCTCTTTCAACTGCCTTGGCAACCTTACTTATAGTCTCTACGTCCCTAAGTTTTGCCCAAGCAAAATCTATTGATTTAGAAGAAGCTATTAGTCTTTCCAAGGAAAACAGCACTGCAATTAGAGCACTTGAGAATCAAGAATTTAGTGTGAAGAACAACATACGTCACAATATACAACAAAGCTATATAGCAGGCAATAGCCTGGACAGCTATTATGATTATATTAACACGTATGAAGATGCAGTGATTGATGATGACCATGTCTTCAACAAATATATTGGCCGTTCGAATAGCTATTTAAAAGTGGCCTATGGAAATTTACAACAAGAATATATGATTTACTTGTCGCAAAGCAATTTAAAAGCGGCAGAAAAGAAACTTGATGAAATGGACTTTGTAGGTGCCTATATGAAATATGGAGATACTGCGGGTCTAACTAAGGAATCAAAATACAGAAATTTCAAAAAAGATGAAGCTGAAAAGAAAAATATCGTTGATCAGATTCAAGTAGAGTACACACAAAGCCTTATTGCAGCTGACAAAGCTACTGAAGCTGGAACTATTAAAATGTATATTGCATTAAAAAATTTACAGCAAGGTTTAGCATTATCTAAAGAAATGCTTTCCATCTACGAGACTGGACTCGATAACATGCAACTATCATATGAGCAAGGCTCTGTATCTGAATTAGATTTAGCAAATAAAGAAAAAACAACTGAACAGGAACGATTATCTGTTCAAAACATGCAATATCAATATGACAATTTACTTTATCAGTTTAATAAAATCTGCGGTTTACCAATAAAAACACCAATTAAACTAAGTACCGAGTTTACTCATACAGAATTTAAAACAGATTCACCTGAGACTTATTATGAAACTGCATACAACAAAGACACTGATTACTTAATCCTAAAAGCTAAATTAACATATAACGAGAAAAATTTCGACGTTATGAATAAATATCTTCTTGATATCGATAAAGACAACGAAACTGATACACCATTAAAAGTTTATTATCAAGAAAAAGAAGATATGAAAGAAACACTTGCTGATTTAAATCTTCAACTTAAGAATCTTGAACAAGAAATACAAGCAAATATTCACTATGCACTTAATGACATAGTCGAAAAAGAGACACTCGTTAAGTATAACAATACAGCCTTAGAGTTAGCAACAATGCAATTCGAATCAAGTCAACAATCATTCAATCTGGGTCAACTTACACAAGTCAGTTTTGACCAAGCTAAACTGAATTATGAAAATGCCGAATATACGGCAAAGCAAAATAAACGGGCATATGATACAGCAATTGAACATTTTAAGTTATTAATTAATTATGGTGTTACTTATGAATAGTACAGGAGGAAATAATATGAAGAAGAACATTCTTGCTTTAGCACTTGTCGGCTTAATGTTTACAATAAATACTTCAACGGCTTTTGCAGATGAGGTTACTTATTCAAAATACACTTACACTCAAAAAGCCAAAGAAAATAATTTTGAATTAAATCAACTAAAAGATGATTTTGAAGATCAACTAAAAGATTACAAAACTGCTCTAAGGAAAAAAAATGCTGTCGAAGAATTAACATTCGAAGAGATCGATGATAACTATAAAACAAAAGAAGCTCGTTATACTGCTGCTGTTGTTGAGTTTTACAATCCTTTAGTAGAAGCCAAACAATATTTTGATCAATACGTTGCTTATGAAAAGAGTTTACAAAGCAATAAACTACAAGCTGAACTGAATTTTTACAACTATATAATTGCTCAAAAAAATGCAGACAACAAAAGCAATAGTTTTAAGTTAATGAAAACAAAATTTAGTGTTAATGATTTAGAATATGAGCTTGGCAAAATATCTGAAATTAACTATAAGACATTCCAAAAATCTTATAACGATAGTTACACATCACTTTTACAAGCTTATGGCACTTTGGAAAATGCTAAAAACACACTTAACAAATTTATTATGATGCCTATTACAGATAAACCAGAATTAGACCACATTGATATTACTCTTCCTAAGTATGCAATCGAAAATATCGATGAAATGGCTAAAACCTTATTGAACAGTAGTTATCAAATTCAATCTTTAACTCTTGAGAAAGAACGAATAGAAGGAGAACGAACGGTTCTTGGTCGCTATTCAGGTGTCGGGAGCACACAAATTAATTTAGAAAATTTAAGAATTAGTTTAGAAGAGACTGTCCATAAAATAGAAGATGCTCAGTTAGATATTCCTTATCAACTTTACACAAATTATAACAACACTTTAATTGCAGACAACAACTTCAAATCAGCAAAACTATCATTTGAAATTGCAAAAGATAAGTATGAAGTAGACAAGATCAAGAACGACCACGATATGATCAGCACTATTGAATTTATTGAAAGTAAGAATGCTTATGATGATGCTTGGGCAAATTATATGACACAAAAATTGAACGCCTACAAAGCGATTGTAGAATTCAACAATTTTATTACTTTAAATACAATGGCCGTTCCAATGGATTTAAAATAAACTTAAAAAACCACTTCGTTTTTGAAGTGGTTTTTTAATATATATTTTTTACAATAATGGCATAATTCTTTTCAATAATTCCAACCTGCTAATCTTTCCATCTTCTTTGAATTTGTATTGTCCATTCATCACCTGATTAATATAATCAGATGTTAAAGGCAACTCCTCTTTTATATAATCCTCGTCACTTGGAATCAAATAGCCCTTACCGATGGAATCTATCATCTCTGTAGAAACCGCGTCATAATATATTGAACGATACCTATCATAACTTGAAACATCTTCATTTAGAGCAAATAGCAATCTCGCCAAATCACCTCGTGTCGCAATAGCATCATAGTTCTCCAACATATATGTGGGAATTAACGATAACTCTTCTTTAAGCAACGCTTTAAATGCTTCATCTTTATATTTTTCCTCTAAGCCTATATGCTCAAAATAATTAATATAGTTGACTAACGCTATTAGTTTTTCATCATCTGAGCTAATATATAATTCCTGAAGACCATACAAATTTAAGAGTTCATCCACTGACAAATATTTATTTCGTCGATCCTTTATAATAATCGTGTCACTATCACTCTTCCACTCAATAAGTGTATTAGTCTTACGAGCAACTCCTGCAACTTGAACTTCTATATTTAATTTAATTGGGTAATCACTTGAATAAAAATTTCCGATTTGATCATATAACTTTATTGGTGCAAATTTTCTATCACGAATGATATAGCCAGTCACATTAACATATCCGTCATCTTCAAGCGAAGATAATCGCATTAATAAAGCCATCCTATTTTTATGTTTAAGAATAACGTTGCTATCAACCGTGCCTTCTGTCTTAGTTAATCTCTCTAAAATAGTTCTTTCATATTTAAGTTCTGTAGAAATAAATTGACTATCAAGGTAAATATCTTTAACTTCTGATGCTAATCCTGTATTCTTTAATGATATCATGGCATCCGAATTTGTATTATCATAAATACGTGGCGAATAAGTATATCCCACCGGTACCGTCGCTAATTTATCTGATAGCAAACTTCTAGTTAGTGTCTTTACACGAACTTTTAGTTTATCTTCCTTTTTACCGGTAATATCCCTAACCCAAATTTCTGTTGTACCTGTTTTTAAAGCAACAAGTGTCACCCGTCCATTTATGTGTTGCAAAGAAACCACATCAGGATCTGTAACTTGATACTCTAAAGTATTTGGATATATTTGACTGGAATTATAAGGAAGCTTTGCGGAAAGATCTACTTCCAACGCTACTTGTTCGCTTGGATAAAGTATGACTTCTTTATTATTACCCTTAGCCGAAAGCGCTACATCTAAAATAGGAGAAACAACGTTAAAAGTTAAGCTATCTGTCTTATATTCACTTCCCATTACTTTAACTGTTATTTTGCCTAATTGATTGGGAATAAAATAATAACTCCCATCAATATTAGTAATTTGATTAGAATGCCCTTTTGAAACACTAAAATGAACTTCTGAGTTTGTAGGTACAACCGGGTCTAAGGTTATCTCAATAGGTACTTTCTCTCCAATAATCACATCTGTATAATAAGTAAACATATCAATTGATTTAAGTGGTGTATACTCTAAACTTGTCGCCTTACTTCTATTAATTACTTCAACC
>Ga0193962_1001565_pt1 | contig 10660 bp, 7 predicted proteins | sample FB_5_MG_FD_140335 | JGI IMG/M metagenome (GOLD analysis project Ga0193962, IMG submission 140335) | Microbial mat bacterial communities from the Broadkill River, Lewes, Delaware, United States - FB_5_MG | ecosystem: Environmental > Aquatic > Freshwater > River > Microbial mats | place: USA...
CTTGAATGAATGTACCGACTGATTAAATGCTTTGATGAGTGGCATGCCTCTTATAAAATCAATAATAGTTATGTTCATAGCCGCTTTTAATTTAAAAAACTGTGCTGTCTTTTCTGCATCCAATTTCATTCTTAATCGTTGTATGCCAACACCTAAGATTGTTGGCATAACACTTAGAACCGCTAGCGGAAGATTAAAAGTTGCTAGCCAAGCAAAAATTAGCAATGGCAAAAAGAATGCCGAAGCAAGATCTACCAAGTTATGTGCTAAGAATTCTTCTATGGCTTCTATATTGCTCATCATTATCTTTTTTATTTCGCCAGAACTTGTTTTTGAGTAAAAGCCAAGTGGCAGTCTCAACATTTTGTCCGCTAAATCTACACGAAGGTCATACAAAATATTGTAGGCAGCAATATGCGATTGTTTCATTGCAATACCAGACAGTAACATTTGTAAAATCATGACCCCACCTGCAATCCAGCCTAAACGATAAAAATCCTGTGCAATAAATGGCGGATGCATGGCCTTATCAATTATTAAGTAAGCAATATAAAAAGGAACCATGGCACAAACTGAACTAAAAAACATCAAAATAGATGCTGTAATAATTCGATGCTTCCCACTCTCAGAAAGCAGGAGCAAACGTCTAATTTTATCTCTGTTATTCATAATTTTTCACCTCTCAACTTATAATTCAGAAAGATCTAAATACGTACGCATATCCGTATATAGCTTCTCAACACCATAGAATTTTTCTAATATTTCATTTCCGTATTCTTCTACATCTATATGTTCAAAGCGCTCTGGATAAACCATCTTCGCAACATAAAAAACTTCTACCAGTTGAACAGCCGTATCCCAGTCTGCACATGGTCCCCTTAACTTGAATACGCGCTCGTTTTTTACCGCATCAATATGCTGAAGAATTGGATCCTCACCAAGGCTTTCATTCGTATAAAATCCATCCATCCGCTCCTTACAAAAAGACTGTAAGAATATATAATCTGGATTCCATGTGGCTATTTGTTCCTTAGACGTTTCATATAAGGCGATATCATCTTTGCTTTTAGCGACATTAGTAACACCTGCGTACCCAAACGCATCATAGATACCATTTGATCGTGGCGCCTTTCCAAGAGCTGGATATATCCAAAAATAGACACTTTTTTGTTCTTCTTCTGGAATCTTGGAACTCAAAGTCGTTATTTCAGCCAAACGCTCATTCGTGTAGTCTATTAATTCTTCTGCACGTTCTTCAGCTCCAACAACTTTACCAATTATTTCAAATAAATCATAATCAAAATGTCCATCCATACGTCCTACACAAATAGTTGGTATTCCGGTTTGCTCGTATAATGAATCAGCAAGTTCTCGTCCTCCCCAACCAACCAAAATCACATCTGGTTCAAGGCTAATAATCGTTTGAACATTGGGTTCATTGTAACCACCAATACTTTCCAAGCCCTTTTCTAGTAAATCAGACGCGCAGTAGCGTGTTGGATGAAACACCACACTATTAGGACCATCACCAATTAAAGCTTTTATACAATGATCTGTTGTCCCCACCAGACAGTCTTCTGCACCAAGTTGCATTAATATACGCGTACCGCCTAACCCTGTACAATCAACCACGCGCTCAGCAGTTTTTTCTAAGACAATTCGTCTCCCTTCAATATCAACAATTTCAATGCCAGTGTTTTCAGTTACTTCTATTGGCACAATCGCTTCTTCAATAGCTTTATCCGCATTCGCTTCCTTCATAAAACAGCTTGAACAAGCGATTACAAGTACCAAAAGAATGGCTAACCCCAAATTCCTTCTAATATTTTTCATTATATGACCTCTCTTTTTTAAGGGATTTCACTTTCAATGGATATATGTATAAGCCATCATCAACATGAGTCATCCCTACTTCAACACCATAAACTTCTCCAATTACTTCTTTAGTCAAAACATCTGCCGGTTTTCCTTCCGCTACCGCTTGTCCTTTATTCATAATCACTACTTTGTCCGAGTAGCGACTGGCTATATTTAAATCATGAACAATACAAATTGCTGTTATAGCTTTCTTATCAACTAGTTCACGAATAATTTCCATTACTTCAATTTGATGACGAATATCCAAATTACTAATGGGTTCATCTAAAACAATAATTTCCGTTTCTTGTGCCAAAGCGCGGGCGATAACAACCTTCTGTTGTTGCCCGCCACTCAGCTCATTAAATGAGCGCATTGCCAAAGATTCAATATTCAAATATTCCAACGCCTCAATAGCCTTAAGACAATCCTTTTTACCAGACCGCCATGAGGCGTGAGAACACCGGCCTAAAAGCACCATATCAAGGACGGATAAATTAAAAAGACTTGATGAAGATTGTGGTACATAGCTCATAATCTTAGCAATTTCACGATGTTTCATCCCTGAAATGTCGCATCCATTAATGGATAAACAGCCTTTCTGAGGTTTTAACAAGCCATTAATACATTTAATCAAAGTCGATTTTCCCGTCCCATTGGGACCAAGAATCGAAATAAATTCTCCTTTCTTCAAGTGCGCTGAAAGACCATTTAACGTTTTTTCATCTGAGTAACTAAACTCCAGATTCTTCATTTGAATACTCATTAGAAATTACCCCTCTTCATTTTTAAAATTAAATATAGAAATAAAGGAACGCCCATAAAAGCAGTTATCACACCAATTGGCAATATGGTCGGAGCAATTATATTCATGGCAACCACATCTGATGTCACCAGTAAAAGTGCGCCCACAAAACCAGACCCTACAATCACAAAAAAATTATCTCCATCTAAAACCATACGCGTAATATGCGGCGCTACTAACCCAATAAATCCAATGGTTCCTGTAAAGGAAACGAGAACAGCTGTTAAAAGCGATGCAGCAACCAATAAAAAAAGACGGGTTTTTTCTACATCAATGCCAACACTTTGTGCAACTTCATCACCTGCACAAATTGCATTTAAGTCCTTTGACTTAAAAATTATAAGCGCCGATAAAATCACAACCGTAAGACTTATGTAACTTAAATTTTCCCAAGTTCCCTTATACAAACTACCTGCAAGCCAAAAAACCATTTCTTTGGTATATATTGGGTCTACAATATATTGCAATAGGCGAATACCAGCATTGAATAAGTAAGACAAGGCAATACCCGTTAAAATAATTACTTCTGGTCTTGCCTTATTCCATTTAGAAATTAGGGCAATTACAAAAACAACTAATAAAGAAAAAGCAAATGCACTCATCATAATGGACGCTATACCATTTCCAAGGCGATGACCAAGTAAAATCGCGAGTGCAGCACCAAATCCTGCAGATGAAGATACACCTAAGGTATAAGGTGTTGCCATTGGATTTCGTAATATTGGTTGCATAACTGCACCAGAAATAGCTAAGCCAAAACCGACAAATAAGCCTGTTAAGACCCGGGGGACACGTACTTTCCATACAACGCCATCAATAATTCCTTGAACAGGTTCAACTATAGATGGCCATAAATGATGTAAAATAACTTGATAAGCATCTTTTACCGTCATTTCTATTGGTCCAATTGTTACTGCAAGTAATACGACAAGCACAATAGCAAGTATCATCAGAAAAATAAATATTTTTTTCTTTAACTTTGACTGTGCATAAGCATTGAGTATACTTGAATCTGCTAACTCTTCCTCTACTAAATTTATTGCTTTGTTTTCGTTCAACAAATCACTCCTTTCGCGACAATAAAGAAAATCATTCTCATTATCAATCCATGTTATTGTACGCCATCTATTTTTCTTTTGGTGTATCTGTAGATAATGTCAAAAAAAAGAAGCTATGCACAATTATTGTGCATAGCTTCTCTCGGGATTTATATTTTATAATTCACCGCGCTCACATTTATCGATGAATTCATTTAAGGCTTTTACAACAAGTCCTGCAAGTCCAACTAAGGCGATAAGGTTTGGTATAACCATAAGTGCATTTAGTGAATCTGCTAAAGACCATACAAGTTCAACATCCAGTAGCGGTGCTACTGCAATACCTATTAGTACAAGGGGGCGATAAAACTTAACGCCTTTTACACCAAATAGATACTTTATATTCTGTTCTCCAAAGAAGTACCAACCAATTATGGTTGAAAATGCAAAGAAGAATAAGCAAATAGCTATAAAGGACATCCCGAAATTCCCCATAAAGTTAAAACCAAGATGAAATCCTTTTTGTGTTAATTCCGCACCAGTTAGACCAGTTTCAAATGCACCAGTTGTTAAAATAACTAAGGCTGTAATAGTACATACAACACCTGTATCTACAATAACACCTAGCATAGATACCATCCCTTGTTGTACAGGATGCTTAACTTTTGCAACCGCATGGGCATGTGGCGTAGATCCCATACCTGCTTCATTTGAGAAAAGTCCACGTGCAATACCGTAACGAACTGTTTCTTTAACGGTTGCACCAATGAAACCACCTGTTGCTGCCCGTGGATTAAATGCTCCATAAACAATCATTTTTAATGCTGGTACTAACTGATCAACATTTAAAATAATAATAATTAGGCCACCTAGTATATAGAAGGCTGCCATAAAAGGTACAACTTTTTCAGTAAATGCACCAATACGTGAAACACCACCAACTAAAACTATACCAGCAAGCGCCGCAATGATAATCCCAATCATAAGGCTTGGAATTGGTATTACATTTCTTACTGCTACTGCTATTGAATTTGACTGAACCATGTTACCCATAATACCTAGCGCTAAAACGATTGATACAGCAAAGAATCCTGCTAAATATTTGTTTTTCAACCCTTTTTTGATATAAAACGCTGGTCCACCTGTCAGTTCACCATCACGTTCCTCATTAAATATTTGTGCCAGTACAGCTTCAGCGAAGATGGTTCCCATACCAAAAAATCCACTGATCCACATCCAGAAAATTGATCCCGGACCACCAGCTGCAATTGCTGTTGCAACACCTGCAAGGTTACCTGTACCAACCTGCGCTGCAATTGCTGTTGATAAGGATTGAAAAGGGGACATGCCCTCCGCATCGCTATCATCATCACTTGCTTTAAATATCTGTTTAAATGCCAATCCTAACTTTGTTACTTGTAAAAATCTTAATTTGAATGTAAAAAGCACACCTGTTCCAAGTAGAAAAAATAACATAAAGGGTCCCCAAAGAATCCCATTAATTTTCTCTAAGTACGATAGTAAAAGTTCTGTAGTCACAATGTCTCCTCCTAAGTAAATAACTGATTTCAAGACATACTTACGTCGCGAATCGTAAGCAGAAACAAGCAAATTTCAGAAAGAAAACCAACACGATATGTATCTGATTTTAGGCATAAAAAAAAGACCCCCTAAAACCAACGCACAGAAAAAACTGTTGCTAATTTTACCCTGTCCTTTTATCTGAAAGTTTCCTTAAATAAATAAGTTGCTTCGTCGATGCTCTATAGAGTCTCTCCAGGGGCGTGTCACAGTACTGTATAAGACCTGAGAGTTTCAATTAACCCCTAGCAAAGTTAACCTTTCTCCTACGGTAATACATCAATTGATGTATTTCTCCAGCACTACTCATTCACACCATATGTTGTTCTATAGACAGTATAATTGATATTTATTTATCAATCAAGCCTTTTTTTGAAAATGTTCATTTTTATTTTTTTCTTTCAGAAATCTAAAAACAGCTCTATACCTGTGATATAAAGCTGTCTATATATGGAAACTCTTGTTATATATTTATTTATCTAATAATGTTCATTAATAGCATTCTGTAAATTTTTTGATGTTTGAAAGATTCAAAATTTGCTCAACACTTTCACCATTTTGAACAACAAGTGTTGGTGCTGACATAACTTTGTATTGACGCGTGATTTGTCGATTTTCTTCAGCATCAATCACCTTATAGCCCAGCCCTGCTTGATCTAGCATTTCCTTTGCTATACTACAATTAGGACACGTCTTTGTTGTGAACAACATTAGTTCTTCAACTTTTGACACACCGCATGCAGAAAAATCAATTGTTTCAGCTACTTGCTCTGACATAGGTACTTTTTCTAATTTAGAAGAAGCGACATCATAAACCGTTCTTTCTTTATATTCTTGAGTTTTTCCGTCATTCCAATTTCTTACCGGTCTATAATAGCCTGTAATTCGGCTATATACTTCTGTTTTTTCCCCACAGTCAGGGCATTCATAAACTTCACCGTTCATATAACCATGAACTTTACAAATAGAGTAGGTCGGAGAAATCGTATAATAAGGCAATTTATAGTTATCTGCAATTTTTTTAACAAGCGTTGCTGCCGCTTTCCAATCTGGCAACTTTTCTCCTAAGAAAGCATGAAATACAGTTCCAGATGTATAAAGACTCTGTAAATTGTCTTGTACATCAAGTGCATCAAAAATATCCGCCGTATAATCTACAGGTAAATGTGATGAATTTGTATAATATGGCGTCTCATCTTTTGGCGATGCAGTTATCATCTCCGGATATCTCGAGATATCATGCTTGGCCAAGCGGTAGGTTGTTGACTCTGCCGGCGTCGCTTCTAAATTATATAAGTCCCCAAATTCTTCTTGATAATCAGCTAAACGCTCGCGCATATGATTAAGTACATCTTCAGAAAAAGCTTGTGTCTTCTCACTCGTCATATCTTGACCAAGCCAAGCAGCATTCAAACCAACTTCGCTCATTCCTATAAGTCCGATAGTAGAGAAATGATTAGAAAATGTCCCAAGGTAATGCTTTGTATAAGGATAAAGGCCCTCATCAAGGAAGCGCGTTACAACTTCGCGTTTCATTTTTAATGACCGTGCAGAAATATCCATCATTTTATTTAAACGCTTATAAAACGCTTCTTGGTTACTCGATAAATGAGCAATACGTGGTAAGTTAATCGTCACAACTCCCACAGATCCTGTGCTTTCTCCACTTCCAAAGAAGCCACCTGATTTTTTGCGTAATTCTCTTAAATCTAGTCTTAAACGACAACACATACTTCTTACATCACTTGGTTCCATATCACTATTTACATAATTTGAAAAGTAAGGCGTTCCGTATTTTGCCGTCATTTCAAACAACAATTTATTGTTTTCAGTCTCTGACCAATCAAAGTCTTTTGTAATTGAATAAGTCGGAATTGGATATTGGAAACCTCTACCATTGGCATCCCCTTCAATCATCACTTCAATAAAGGCTTTATTGACCATTCCCATTTCTTTGACACAATCTTTGTATTTAAAATCCATTTCTTTTCCCGCTACAATAGCATTTAATTCTGCCAAATCATTAGGTACTGTCCAATCTAAGGTTATATTTGAAAAGGGTGACTGCGTTCCCCATCTTGATGGAATATTAACGCCATAAACAAAAGATTGAATACACTGTTTTACTTCTTTATAACTTAAATTATCCACTTTAATAAATGGTGCTAAGTAGGTATCAAAAGATGAAAAAGCTTGCGCCCCAGCCCATTCATTTTGCATAATTCCAAGGAAATTAACCATTTGATTACAAAGTGTTGACAGATGCGCTGCTGGAGAAGAAGTAATCTTTCCTGGAATGCCACCAAGTCCTGTTTCGATAAGTTGCTTAAGTGACCAACCTGCACAGTAGCCTGTTAACATAGAAAGATCATGTATATGTATATCAGCATTTCTATGCGCATTTGATATTTCTTCATCATAAACTTCTGACAACCAATAATTGGCTGTAATAGCACCTGAATTACTTAAAATTAGCCCCCCGACAGAATAAGTAACTGTTGAATTTTCTTTTACGCGCCAGTCATTTACTTTTACATAATTTTCAACAACATCTTTATAATTCAAGACTGTCGTTTCTATATTTCTCACTTTTTCATGTTGCTTACGATATAAGATATAAGCCTTGGCTACATCTGCATATCCAGCTTGAATAAGAACCGTTTCAACACTATCCTGAATATCTTCTACGGCTATATGATCTTCTCTAATTTTTTCCTGAAAATCCGCAGTAACGCGTATTGCTAATAAATCAATTACCCCAGGATGATACACCTTACTTTTCGCTTCAAACGCAAGCGTAATAGCTTCTGTAATTTTTGAAATATCAAAATCAAGTAGTTTACCATCTCTTTTAATTACGTTGTACATACGATCCCCCATTTGGTCTTTTATTTGTTCTACTTATTTTACCATAGACGCACTTGTTTTTAAATAGAAAAACACAATATATAGTGTTGCTTTGATAACAAAGCGCTATATATTGTGTTCTATTTTTTTTCTACACCACGTATTTCAACTGTTGAAACGTTTTCACGAATTTCTTCTTTAAAATAAAATAATTCTTCTTCTGAAAAACTAGAGTATCCTTCTACTTTTCCCATTCTAGTAGCTATAATATCTCCAGAGTCTTCATAGTTCTGGATAAAGTATCTTTTAGCTCCTTTAAGCATACGACCAATGGCTCGTATATCCTCTACTGAATGTAAGCCCTTAACTAAAGTTGTTCTGAACTCATAGCTGACATGATCTTCAAGCAAATAGTCGATACTTTGGCGAATTCTTTCAAATTTTAAACTATCGCATCCAGTTGCCAATTGATAACGATCAAATGAATTTTTTACGTCCATTGCTACATAATCTACTAAACCCTGTTCAACTAATGTAATTAGCTTTTCTGGAAAGCTTCCATTTGTATCAAGTTTAACCAAAAATCCTTTTTCTTTTATCATTTGTACTAAGTCTTGTATACCTTCATGAATAAGTGGCTCGCCACCAGTTATGCAAACACCGTCAAGAATCCCTTTTCTTTTATCTAAAAAGGTCATTAATTCCTCTTGTAAAAGCATTCTCTTATCATCAAGGACAAGCGACGCATTATGACAGTATGGACACCTAAAATTACAACCACCTATAAAAACTGTACAAGCAACTTTACCTGGATAATCAAGCAATGTTGTCTTTTGTAAACCACTTATTTTCATCTTTATCGACACTTCCCACTCGTTCTAATAGAACCCACAAGCCCTTACTTAAATAAAAAAAGCTATCGATTCAACAATCAACAGCTTTACCCTCTTTTCAAAGTAAATTTGTATCATCAATTAAACCCCTTGACTCCTCATATTCTTAGAATAGGTATCTGGCTTAACATAAGTTATTCACAGTGGTGGGTCCGCATCGGAATTCAACCGATTTCCCTATAATCGCTCGGCGATAACCAAGAATTTAACTATGGAATTTTTATTCTTTTTTTATGCTATCACATCAAAAAAAGTATGTCAATTTTCATTTTTGTCAAGCTATTTATTGGGATTTTCTTGTCATTTTCAGTATGAATAAATAGTCGTCTACTTGATCAATTGTCATATCAATAGCCATAGACTTTATAGTTCTTTTTAACACTTCAATGTCTGTATAATATTCATCTGTAAACTTCAATTCATGTGGACACCCATTTGGCCCAATCATAATATGTAGTAACTCAAGGACCTTTGCATCAGATCTTATATTATCTATCCACATTTCTAAAGCAATATATCCTATACCATACCCCAAATTTTTATACCCATTTACGCTACAAGATCATCATAAACTTTGATCTAAGGCGAATGTCAAGTAATTAATGTAAAAAAAGCTACAAACAACAATTTTACTTGTTTGCTTGTAGCCCTACATTTTTTTCTAAAGTTCTATACGCTTATAGTACAAAGGTGCCTTGCTCAAAACCTCTTTTTGTTCTCCTGTAAATGGATTCATTCTAATCGTATAGTAGGCACCATTACTTTTCATATAGAACCAGTATTCGTAGTCTTTCTCTTGTGTCTTTACCAATACCGTTTTCAGATGACCAGTGCCTTTCAAATTGGATCTAACCGCCTCTACTGATAGTAGTTCTGGTATTTTAAGCAATACATCACTATAGGTTTCTTCAAAACGACTGAGATTCCCATAGCTATTAACCGACAACCTCATTGTTTTATTTAAGTCATAACAGTGACCATCAAAATAAACAAAATTATAGTCAATTCTATCCAATTTTTCCTCATCATACTTTAACTCTTTAGCATATAAAACGAAATCTTCTTTTATGAATTTCTTGAAGTATTCTCCAGCACTGGCATCAATTTTTTCCTCTGAAAAAGTTCCATTGCCACCATGATAAACAAGATAGGCCCTTAGTGACTTGCCATGTCTATCAACAGTCACATTATATACATAATCATCACCAAATTTAGCATTTACATAGTCATATTCATAGGCCTCTTCTTTTATAGTAAGTTTCAACTCAGGAAGACTTTCCATAATATCACTTAAAAAATTTTCTGCCATTATCTGTGCATCATCAACAGTTATTACGCTCTCATCAATTGGACTTATATGTACACGCTCCTCTTCAACATCATAGGCCATTGTCTCTTGGTAAGTCTTATCCATAGCCATTTGATTAGCACGCTGGATGAAGCGCTTATAAACAGTTGGAATACGCATTTTATCTTTTCCATACGACTTTAAAGGAACGCCTTCCTCATCCATCAGTTGGTAATACAAATCAATAAAGGCTTGATTTATACGTCGTGTCTCTTCAATATATTTAATTTCATCATCAGAAAGATGCGTCTTATTTTTCAATTCATTGATATTCCAATCAATTTCCTCTAAA
>Ga0193962_1001568_pt1 | contig 10646 bp, 9 predicted proteins | sample FB_5_MG_FD_140335 | JGI IMG/M metagenome (GOLD analysis project Ga0193962, IMG submission 140335) | Microbial mat bacterial communities from the Broadkill River, Lewes, Delaware, United States - FB_5_MG | ecosystem: Environmental > Aquatic > Freshwater > River > Microbial mats | place: USA...
AACAGCTGGAAATAAACCTTTTCTAATTTTCCAATAAAGTGTATATTCTGCTACATCTTTTGTAAAATAGATATCTCTTACAACTGAAAACTCTTTTAATAGCTTTTCAATTTGTGTGATTTGAATATCAAGTTGTTCATCATTAATCGCTCTTGTTTCAATTAAAAGTGCAGTTACATTTTCATCAAAGTCTTTTATATAAGAAGGCATTGCTGGATCATTTTCAATACTTGCAAGCCCTGCTCTATCCATTAACTCAACTGCTTCTACATTAATTGTTTTTGCTTCTTTTGCCAGTTTTAATTTAGTAACTGCAGAACATGCTTCTTTAATATCTTTGAAATATATAAGTGTACTTGCCTTATCTTTTAAATCTTCAACTGTATAGTAAGTGATTTCTTCAATAAATGCTAAAGTTCCTTCACTTCCTATGATTAAGTGTTCAAGTATTTCAAACTCATCTTCAAAATCAATTAAGGCATTTAATGAGTAACCACATGTATTTTTGATTTTAAATTTTCGCTCGATTTTTGCTCTTAATTCTTCATTATTTTTTGTATCATTTGAAAAGCTTTTTAATTCTTTTAGAAAATCTCCATGTGTTTTTCTAAACTCTTTTTTACTTTCTTCACATCCTGTGTCAAGTCTTGATCCATCACCAAAGATTAGTTTCATAGATTTTAAAGTTTTATATGAGTTTTGAGAAATACCACAACACATTCCCGATGCATTATTAGCAGCAATTCCCCCAATCATCGCAGCATTTATACTAGCTGGATCTGGACCTATTTTTTTTGAATAACGTGCAAGTAATCCATTTACTTGTGCACCTGTAAGTGCAGGTTGAAGTGAAATATAACTAATATCATCTGCAATTTTAAAATTAGAGAAGTTTCTTGATGTAACTATTAATATTGAATCACTAATAGCTTGCCCTGAAAGAGAAGTTCCCGCTGCTCTAAAAGTAATACTTAAATTCATTTCATTAGATAATTCAATTATATCTTGAACTTCTTGTGCATTATCAGTTTTAATTACAATTTTTGGAATTAATCTATAAAAAGATGCATCTGTTCCATATGCTAATGTATGTAATTTATCAGTAAAAATCTGCTTTGGTGAAATCTTTTTTACAATTTGATCATAAAAATTTTGGTATTTTGTTTCTAACATTTATTTATCCTTTTTTTATTTTGTTGTTTTGCGAAAAAAAAGATTTTGTCATTCAAGGCGAGGTACTGTGTATATTCTTTGTTGAGAGTCATAAATAAAAGCAAACATTTTATCTTTAGATTTTAAGATAATTGAAGAGATAAGTTTTAAAAAGTTTCTATTTTGCATTTTTGCTTCTTAATGAAAATTAAGTAAAAGGCAAGAGCCTTTTACTTTTTGTTTATGTTTTAATTACTAGCTACAATTCCAAAAAGTTCTGGATAAAATACTAGTAGTAATAAAACTGCTATCTGAATAAGAATAAACGGTAAAACACCTTTATAAATTTCAATGGTTCTAACAGTTGCTGGAACTACTCCTTTTAGATAGAAAAGAGCAAATCCAAATGGTGGTGTTAAGAATGATGTTTGTAAATTCATTGCAATTAAAATTGCAAACCAAACAGGATTTATATCTAAATTCATTGCAATTGGAGCAAGAATTGGAACAATAATATATGAAATCTCAACGAAATCAATAAAGAATCCTAAAATAAATATTGCTAACATTGTAAATAAAATAAATGCAAATTTCTCATCACCTGGTAAATTCATCATGAAGTGCTCAACAATTTCATCTCCACCAGTATATGTAAATACCATAGAGAATGCTGTTGCACCAATTAAAATACCAAATACCATTGATGTAATTTTTACTGATTCAAAAGCTGCTTCTTTTACCATATCAATTGTGAATGATTTATAAACAACTGCTAATAAAACAGCTCCTAAACAACCAATTGCAGCAGATTCAGTTGGTGTTGCAACACCTGCAAAAATTGAACCTAAAACCATTAATATTAACGTTAATGAAGGAATAATTGCAATTAAAGCTGCAATTACTTGTTTCATTTTTGAACCACGAGCTGGATCTTTAGGAATTGCAGGTGCCATATCTTTTTTGAAGTATGAAACAACTAATATAAATAGAATATAAGCACCAACTAACGCAAGACCTGGCCAAACAGCAGCCTGGAATAGATCACCAACAGGAACTTGAAATACATCTCCTAAAATAATTAATACAATAGAAGGAGGAATAATTTGTCCAAGTGTTCCTGAAGCACAAATAGTTCCACATGCTAGTGGAGTATTATATTTGTATTTCATCATAACAGGGAGTGAAATAACACCCATTGCAACAACAGATGCACCAACAACTCCAGTTGAAGCTGCTAATAATGTTCCAACAAGAACAGTTGAAATTGCAACTCCTCCTCTAATTTCACCAAATAAGAATCCCATTGATTCTAGAAGTTTTTCTGCAAGTCCTGTTTTTTGTAAAATAATACCCATAAAAATAAACATAGGTATCGCCATTAAAATAGTATTTTGCATTATTGACATAATTCTATATGGCATAAAGTCAAACATAGATAAACCTTCATCTATCCCTTCAATTAAGCCATCCATTACACCATCTTCAAAACCAACTTCAATGATTCCTGCTAGAACACCAAACAATAAAGATACAGCTGCAAAAGTAAATGCTACGGGAAAACCATAAAGTAGCATTACTAATGAAGCAAAGAACATTACTATACCAATCATTTGTCGTCCCCTTTTCCATCAATATCAACAACATGATGTTTGTGTTGATTTAACTCATTTTTTAAGTTCTCAATTTCACCTTTTAGATTGTATTCATCTAATTCGTGTAAACCTTTATATACATTTAGATTTTTAATAAAAAATCCAATAGCTGTGATTATTAGTAAGAAAAATGATAAAGGAATCATTGATTTTACAATCCATCTATATGGAAGACCACCTGGATCACCACTTTGCTCATTTGAAGCAAAAGACTCAACTACATATGGAATTGATTCAATTCCAATTAAAAGAGCAACTGGAAGAATAAAGAAAACAACACCCACCATATTTATTTTTGCTTTTTTCTTATTTGTTAATCTATCATATATTAAGTCAACTCTTACGTGACCATCTTCTTTTAGTGTGTAAGAAATTCCTAGTAGAATAACTACAGAAAATAAGTGCCACTCCATTTCTTGCATTGCAATACTACCTGTATTAAAAAAGTATCTCATGATTACATCATAAGTTACATTTAATATCATAAGTACCATCACAATCGCAGTAAAATTACCAATTGCATCAGCAAATTTATCAAAACCACGTTCTAGCTTTAACAGCATAATAATCCTTTTGAAATCATAGATAAGTTAAATAAATATAAGTAGTTTGTACATTTATTAAACTTATTATATCTATTTTATTTTTAGAAGCTAACTCTCTATTTAAAGAGAGTTAGTATTTTTTATAAATTGTCTTTTAAGTATAAGAAGTCAGACATTTTTGTCCACTCTCTTGATTTCTTTTGGTAAGCTTCTTGAGATTCTAATACTTCTTTTACAATTGGAGATTCTTTTTTAACCTCTTCTAATAATTCTGTATTAGCTTTTTTCATAGCATCCATAACTTCTTTTGGGAAAGTTTTAACTTTGATATTTGGGAACTCAGTTAACATTGTTGCCCAAGCTTCAGAACTCATATGATAGTTTTGAATATACATGTCGTATGCACTTACTCTCATAGCAGTTAATAAAATTTGTTGGTAATCTTTTGGTAATTTATTAAATGATTTTTCATTTACCATAAATTGTAACTCAGTTGCTGGTTCATGCCAACCTGTGTAATAAAAAGGTGCAATTTTATGGAATCCCATACTTACGTCCATTCCTGGTCCTACCCATTCTAAAGCATCGATAGTTCCTCTTTCAAGTGAAGTATATAATTCACCTGGAGCTATATTTGTAACTGTTAATCCTAATTTAGCCATAACTTCTCCAGCAAATCCTGGAATTCTCATTTTTAGACCTTGTAAATCAGCAACAGTGTTGATTTCTTTTCTAAACCATCCACCCATTTGATTTCCAGTGTTTCCACCTGGGAATGATAAAACACCATGTTTAGCATAAGCTTTTTTCATTAATTCCATTCCACCACCATAGTAGAACCATGCATATTGCTCAGGAGTAGTCATACCAAATGGCATAGTTGTAAAAGGTAGAGTATCAATATCTTTACCTTTCCAATAATACGATGCTGAGTGACCCATATCATATTGACCACCTTTAACCATATCTAAAATACCAAGTGCAGCTTTATGTTTATTTGCAGCATCAACTCTGATTGTAAATTTACCATCTGACATCTCTTCAACAAGCTTTGACATATTTGTTGGAGCATCAATAAATGGAGTTAATGTTGAACCCCAAGTAGTAGCTAATTTCCATTTAACTTTTTCAGCAGCAGATGCAGCTGTAGTAATCCCTGCAATTAAAGCAGTCGTAACAAGTAGTTTTGTAGTAGTTTTTAACATTTCGTTTCTCCTTAGATTTGTTATATTTAAATTCTAACTGCAAGAAATGATAATAATATGATATTTTTATAATTTAGATAATAAAATTATATATATATTATGTAGTTTTAAAGATATATCCTGTGTCTACAACAGTTTGAATATAATCTTTATCTATGATTTTTCTGACTCTTCTTATTAAACTTCTAATTGATTCTAAAGAAGCAAAGTTCCCTTCCCATACGTAGTTTTCGATTGATTCGTATGAAATTACTTGATTTTTTTTAGTTAAAAATAAATTTATAAGAAGTTTTTCTTTTTTAGTTAATCTTACTTCTTTGTCATTCATTTGAATTATTGATGATTTAAAATCAAAGTAACAATTCTCATCAAAATATATTTTATTATTTTGAATATTACAGAATCTTTCTATTTTTATTTCTAATTCATCTATAAAAAATGGTTTTTTTAAAAAGTCATTACATCCAAAATCATAAGCTTGTTTAATCACGTCAAGTTCAACACTTGCGCTTATTATGATTACTGGAAGTGTTTGATAATACTCTCTAATTTTTTTTAATATTTTGATTCCATCAACGTTAGGTACATTTATATCTAAAATAAAACATGAAAAACCATCTGTGATTTTTTCATAAGCTTGGGCTCCATCAATAATTGATAATACAGAATACCCTTTTATTGTTAATCTTTTTGTTATGGTTTCATTTAGTTTTTTATTATCTTCTAAAAGTAAAATTTTCATTTTATGCCTTTTTGTGGGGAAGTTTTATTGTAAAGATAACATTATCTCCATCATTCTTAGCTGTTATTGTCCCTCTCATTTTATCTTCAATTATAACTTTTGCCATATAAAGTCCAATTCCCGTTCCATCTTCTTTTGTTGTAAAGTATGGTTCAAAGATAGAATTTATAATTTTATCATCTATTCTACCACCATCATCAATAATTTCTATTGTATTAAAATTTGATGTTCTTTTTATATTAATATCAATTTTAGGCTTTTTTGTAAAATCAATATTTTTTTCTACAATTTTATTTTTTGCATTATTTATTAGGTTTAATAAAACTTGTTTAAATTCATTTTCATAACCATAAATAAGTAATTCTTCATTTTCATTTTTATAATTAAAGTTCATTTCTATATTTGAATAAAAAACCTGTTTTCCTATAATCTCATTTATTTCACTTAATGATTTTGATATTGAAAATAGTTTCTTTTTTGTTGATGGTTTCAAGAAGTTTCTAAAATCACTTAGGGTTTTTGACATATATTTTATTTGAACCATAGAATCATTTACAAAATCTTTTACTTCCATCTCTTTTAATTCATTTAATAAATATGAAGTTTGAATATCTTGAACAAGGGCTGATAATTCAACTAATGGTTCATTCCATTGGTGAGCAATTGCAGCTATCATATCACCCATTTCTGCTAATTTACTTTGTTGAATTAAAAACTGTTTTTGCTGAACACGTTCAGTTATATCATCCATAATACAAACAATTCCACCAACTGTTCCATCTGTATTTTTATAAACAGCTTTATTTAAAATTATATGTTTCATCTCATTTGATGATGTATAAAATGTAAATTCAGAAGTACTAGTTGCGAATGTTGTTAACAGTTCTTGATCAATTTGAGTATTTTTACTAGCTACATTATAAGGAAAGAAATCAAAAGCTGTTTTTCCAATGATTTCATCTCTTGAACTACTTACTAAGGAAGCAAAGCTTATATTACAACCTAAAAATTTCCCATCAATATTTTTATAATAAATTGGATTTGGAATTGTATCTAATAAGACTTTATCAAATTCTAATCTATTTGATAACTCTAATTCAACCTTTTCCCTTCTTTGTATATTTGCTTTTAATACAATTACAACTATGCTTAATACTAGTATTATTATAATTGCTAGTACAAAGAATTTTGTATGTTCTTTATACATAGAAGCTGGTTCATTTATTATAATTGGATTGTTTATATATTTTGAAACATCAATTTTGAACTTTTCTAATTCTTTGTAATCAAACATATATACATTTGGAGATTTTTCAAGAATGGGAATTTTAGATATATCTTTACCTTTTAAAACTTCTAATGCCATTTTTGATACAGCATCACCTTGCGCAATAGCAGATGTTAAAAGGCCTCCTACAATTCCATTATCTAAGTAAAAATCCCAAAGACCATAAATAGGAACTCTACTTACTTCTTTAACTTGTGCAAAACTTTGTTTATATGTGAAATATTTACCAGTTGTGTCTTTAAATAAAAGTACAAATAAAATAACACTATTTTCTGTATCAAGTGCAGATACTTTTTGCTTTAAATTACCTATTTCTAGATTATCTGTATATTCAATTTTAAATTTATCTTTATATTTCTCAATTATTGGATTTAAATCTCTTTTTATTGCATATCCAGTTATTGATGTGTCATTGATTATTAGAAGATCTTTCAATTGTGGGTGAAGTTTTGAGATAAGTTCAAAATTTTTTTCTAAATCAACTTCTTCAGCAACTCCTGAGGTAAACTTTTTCATATTGTTTTCATCTAATATAGATTTGTTAAAATTATTTATACCACAAAATAAAACAGGAACATCTTTAAATAAAAATTCATGGTATTTAATCATAAAATCAAGAGCAGTATTATCACTAACAATTATTAAATCAAAAACTCTTCCTTCAAACTGTTTTTTATAAAGTTTTGCGAGGTCAGCTAAATATGAATAGTTATCAATTCTTTTTGTATCCATATATATAGTTGTTAGTTCTATATCTTTATGATCTTTAAAATTTCTTTCTATCTCTTTTGAAATATCATCAGTCCAAGCATAGCCTTTGTGATAAGAGTGTAGTAGTAATACATCTTTTGAAGAGTTGGCAAAAAGCAAGTTAAAAAAAAGTATGCTAAATAGTAAAAAATATTTCATTATCGTCCCCTATTTAGCAATTATATCAAGATTTTGTAAAAATTACGTAACCTGATTTTGGTCCATGAGCACCTATTACTAATGACTGTTCAATATCAGCTGTTTTTGAAGGGCCTGAAATAAATACTCCATATCCTTTTTCATCAAAACTTATTTTTTCATAGGCTTCATGCATATTATTTAAAATATCTTTTTCATCAATTATAATAATTATATTTTGAGCGATAAAATATAAAGCTCTATGTCTATTATCTTTATTTTTCATCCAAATAGCACCATTTTCAGCTACGGCAAAATTACCTTTTACAACTGCTAAATCAATATCTCCTAATTCATGAACATCTTCACACGAATTTGCATCAAAATTACCAACTGAGCAAAATTCAACATTTGAAGCTATTTGTTTTTCATCAGGATATAGTTCTTTTATAGTTTTATCTAAATCTTTTTTATCTATTAATAAAGCTTTCCCCCCAACACTTTCAATCATAGTTGAAAAAGTTTGGAATTTGTCTTCAAACTTTAATCCAAAATTTTCATAAGAAGGTAGTTTCACTTCTTTTACAATATTGTTATCTTTGATATTTTTTAATATTAGCTCTTTACTAGTCATCTAATTCTCCTGCTATAAACATCTCTTTAAAACTTTTTTCTGGCATTTTAGGTAAGTCTCTTTGTCTTCCCCATACATTTGATTTATTATAAAGTATAGAATTTGGAAGTTTTGGAACTATTTTTCTAGCCATTTTTCCAGCAAAATCAAATAATGTAGGTTTTCCCATAAGCCAAGCGGTTACCTTCATCGCCATCTTTTTCCGAGAATCAATTAAATTTGCTTTACCTAAATCTTGTCTTAGACTATAAAGTTGTGAGTCTAAATCAATTTTCACAGGGCAAACATTTGTACAAGAACCACACAAAGTACATGCAAATGGTAAAGAATTATGTTTTTCTGGCTCTTTTTTTGACCCCAATATTGAACCAATTGGTCCTGGAATTACATATTCATAAGAGTGACCACCACTTCTTCTATAAACTGGACATGTATTCATACATGCACCACATCTAATACAATTTAGTGCTTTTTTATTTTTTTCTGATGCTAAGAATTGAGATCTATTATTGTCAACTATGATAATATGCATCTCTCCACCTTCAATTGGAGCATGAAAATGTGATGTATATGAAGTAATTGGTTGCCCTGTTGCACTACGTGCTAGTAATCTTGTAAAAACACTTAAGTCTTCAAGTCTAGGAATAATTTTCTCAATACCCATAGAAGCAATATGAAGTTTTGGTACACTAGCTCCCATATCTGCATTTCCTTCATTTGTACAAACAACAACTCCACCTGTTTGAGCGATTGCAAAATTAACACCTGTTAATCCAGCCTCAGCAGTTAAAAAATCTTCTCTAAGTGCAGCTCTTGCAGCACGTGTAAGATATGTAGGATCATAATTTCCTTTTTCAGTGCCTAATTTTTCATGAAAAGTATCAGAAACATCAGATTTTTTTAGGTGAATTGCAGGTAAAACGATATGAGATGGTGCTTCATTTCTTAATTGAACTATTCTTTCCCCTAAGTCTGTGTCAATAACTTCAATTCCTCTTTGCTCTAAATAAGGATTTAAGTGACACTCTTCTGTTAGCATAGATTTTGATTTAACTAATTTTTTTACTTCTTTTTCTTTCAGCAGTTTATAAACAATCTCATTGTGCTCTTTTGCATCAATGGCAAAGTGAACCGTTATACCTTTTTCTGAGGCATTTTTTTCAAATTCTAATAAATATTTATCAAGATTTGCCATTGTATGTGTTTTAATTTGATTTGCAAATTCTCTTAAGTTTTCCCATTCAGGAATTGATTTACTAGCTTTGTCTCTTTTTTCTCTAACAAACCATAAAGCTTGGTCGTGCCAGTGCATTCTTTCATCATTGCCAACAAAAATTTTTGCATTATCTGCATGGTTATGATTTGTACTCATGGTCTAACTCCTGCTAGGATTTCAACTATATGCATTACTTTTATTGGATAGTTGTTTCTATTTATTAATCCATCCATATGCATCAAACATGACATGTCAGCACCTGTCATAATTTGTGCCGATGAATCCAAATGATCTTTTATTCTATCTTTCCCCATTGCAACTGAAATATCTTCTTCTGCTACAGAAAATGTACCACCAAATCCACAACACTCATCTTTTCTTTTTAATTCAACAAGTTCAATATCATTTACTTTATTTAAGATATTTTCTAATTTAGAATTATAAGGAATATTAAGCTCACTTGCAGTTCCTAATTTTAGAACTCTATGTCCATGACATGAGTTATGAAGACCTACCTTATAAGGGAAAGATATATCAAATTGCATATTTTCTAATTTGATTACATCATGTAAGAATTCACATACCTCATAAATAGATGCTTTTATTTTGTTATAATCTTTATCATTATCAAAAAATTCTGCATAATGTTCTTTTACCATTGATACGCATGAACCACTAGGAGCCACTATATAATCATAATCTTTAAATGTATTTACAAAATTAATTGCTAAATTTTTAACATCTTTTGAACAACCTGAATTTGCCATTGGCTGTCCACAACATGTTTGGTTAAGTGGATAATCAATGTCTAAACCTTGATTCTTTAGTACTTTATAAGTTGCTTTACAAACGTTTGGATACAATTCATTCATAAAACATGGGATAAATAGACCTATTTTCATTTCTATTCCTTATTTTTAATTGTACTAATTCTATATTTTAAATATGAGATATATATGATAATTTTATTTTTCTAGATGGATAGAAAAATCATTGCTTAAATAATCTTCTTTTATGTCTATTTTTTTAGATAGAGTTAAGCAATAATCAATAATTTCAGATGATTTAATATTTGTTAAAGAATCATTTTTTAAAAAATTAAAGATAAATGCTTTATTTGAAGCCATAAAACATTTTTTAATAAAAACAAACACTTCTTCAGGTTCAAGTATATTCATTGCCCCACTACAAATATAATAATCAGATTTATAAAGTGAATCTTTTAGGATATCTTGTATTTCAAATTTTGTATTTAAAAATCTTTTTGAAGCTAAATCAATCATTTGTTTTTCACAATCAATTCCCAAATATGATTTTGGTTTTA
>Ga0193962_1001569_pt1 | contig 10631 bp, 9 predicted proteins | sample FB_5_MG_FD_140335 | JGI IMG/M metagenome (GOLD analysis project Ga0193962, IMG submission 140335) | Microbial mat bacterial communities from the Broadkill River, Lewes, Delaware, United States - FB_5_MG | ecosystem: Environmental > Aquatic > Freshwater > River > Microbial mats | place: USA...
GATAAACATCATAAAAATCTTCTGTATCTTTTTTGATTTCTTCAATATCCAAATGTATCGTCTGCATTATCTATCCTTTATTAAAAATAATTATTTATTATATCTATTTAAACCTAACCTGCAAATTCAATTTAAAATAGTATTTACCACTCTCTTTATAAATCTCAAACATTTTATATCTAGTAGAACTTGGGCTTTCTAGTTTGATATTGTCAATGAGATATTTATCTACAACTGCTTTGAAATATATCAAATCTAACAGATATACTTCTCCTGATTTGCTAACGAGTAGTATGCCTCCATTGACTTCATTGATGCCATTCCACTTTTTACTAGCCATCATCCCAAATGCCACGGCATTGGCAAAGTCACCTATTTTCTTTTGATAAAAGTTGTATTTATCTTTATCTTTGATGATATTGGATATGAGCTTTTTTATATCTTTTTGATTTTGTTTATAGGAGAGATAGAGGATATTAGCCAATAGTCTGTCCAAATTGGAATCTATCATCTTTAAATTATAATCAAAAGTAGCACTCTCTACACTCACAAATTTTACACTCGCATGGTTTTTAGATAAAAATTTACACCTATTCAAAAGCTTTTTTCTACCATTAATGGCATTATTTTGTTTCATAATATCATCGTCGATATTAGTTACTTGATAGATAAAATTGGTATGAGTTGAAGCGTTGAGTAGTGTAGCTGGTCTTCCTAGATTTGATTTGATACTGTAGTTTATATTTATAGCTCTTTTGAGATTTTTATCTAATACGATAGCTTCCAAATCTCCTTTTACGCTAGAACTCCCTTTGGGTTTTTTACCATCAAATAAATCATCAACCAAAGGAGTAATCCCTTCTATCTCAAATGAACCTCTTGATTTTTGGTGTGTTGATATTTTTTCCAAAAGAAGTCTATTTTGGTTAGATATATAGCTTAGATTATACTCTTTGGTTAAGCCATTATTTGATATTTTTATTACCATATCATCTTTAATTTTATAACGATTATCGCTCGAGATGATTTTGACTATTTGAAATTGATTATTTTCGATAACTTTTAACTTTTCATCTACAATGGCTAGATTTGGATTGAGAAGTAGATACAAAAAAGTATAGAGTTCTGACCACTCGCCTTTGTTAAATCCCACTTTTAAACTCCTCTAATCTATCATACATATATTTGGCTAACTCTTCTATAACTGGGATTGACACGCTATTACCTAACTGTTTATATTGCTGTGTCTCACTTACACTCTTGGGAAAGGAGAATAAATCAATGCCATTTTTAATAAAAGCATAATCTTTAAATCCTTGCAGTCTTGCCCACTCTGTTGGGGTCATTACTCTAATGCCTTGATTATTTATTGGTGATTTTTTACTCCCATACATTATCCCATAATATTCTGGTCTCTCTTGTAAGATTAGATTTCTCTCTTTGCCACTTCCACCTGTAGCTAGTATAGTATTAGATATTGGGTTATCTCCTACATTTACTACTTTATACCCAAAACCATTACCTTTTGCTTTATGTGTGGCTTTGTGTTTTTCAAGGGTTTTTATATACTGTTGGGATAGATAATATTTCGCAGAGACTTCATCTTCTAGTAACTCATATAGATTATTAAAAATAGGTTTATCTCTTTTGGTGGGTAGCTCTTTAAATTTATAGTTATTGGGTACTAAATCATCTCTAAATCCCACAATATAAGTTCTCACGCGTTTTTGTGGGAGTCCGAAATCTACACTCTTGCGTAAAAATGATTTGGAATTATACTCTAAATTACCATCTTTCTCTTCTACTCCAACAATCTTATATCCTAATTGATTAATAAGTGTATCAATGATTATTTGAAATGTTTTGCCTTTATCATGACGAAAAAGCCCCTCTACATTTTCTAGTAAAAATGCTTTGGGTTTGGTTCGTTTGAGTATATCAGCCACATCAAAAAAGAGTGTACCTCGTGTAGTATCTTCAAAACCTTTTTGACTCCCTGCGATAGAAAAAGCTTGACAAGGGAAACCTGCTAAGAGAACATCATAATTTAATTTTTCTACTCTCTTTTTAAACTCTTCACTTGTCACATCATTGAGTGGATTTTCATCAAAGAGATGCTCATAAGTCATACAAGCATACTTATCAACTTCTGCTGATAATAGATTGGCGAACTTATTGGTAAGCTCAAACCCTTGTCTAATACCACCGATACCACAAAATAAATCTATAGTTGTATATCTCTTAGCTCTTTTTAGTTTACTCAATTTGAAGTAGATTATCTAATGTTTTGAGACATCATACCGACTAGACATAGATAAGAAAAAATCCTTCAAAGCATAAGAGATAGCAGATAACATCACTTTGACCTCTAAATCTACAGATGGTCTCTTTGCAAACTCTATTAACTCCTCTAGCTCTTCTATAGAGAAGTCTCTAGTGGCATATATCGTCATACGGCGAGTCTCTGCTATGGCACTTTTGAGATAGTCATCTTTGCCTTTTTTGAAGTATTTATCATCTAGTTTATCTCCACCTTGGGATTTCTCCATCATAGGTCTTAGTAAATCATCATACATTATGGCTATATGCTCTTTATTGTTTAGGAGTTTATTGAGCTTATCTAGTAGCTCTAATCTCTCTTTATACTCTTCATTTTGCTCTAATTTAGCTAGATAGATACTACTTTGGTTTTGGTCATACTCGTCACTATTTACAGCAGAAGTATATTGTAAAAATAGTACATTTTTGTAGTGTTCTATTATCTCACTCATCTCATCTTCGCTAAGATTTCGCTCTATATAGTCTTTGAAACGCAAAGAGAGAAGTTGCATATCATAGGTCTGATTTTGGGACTCATCTTTGCTTTGAGAGAAGCTATTTTGCATCTGAGAAAAGCCTGACTCTATCTCCAAAAGTACCTCTTCGGAGTTTGATAGTAGAAGATACTCTTCGACTTGTTGAGGAGAAGCTCCAAATAGATTGTAGGTAATGGTAATAAGTAGTAGTAATTTTTTCATAAATATATTATATCTCAAACAAGATGATAAGTAAATAGTTTATCACAATTGAAAGATATTTGCCTTGATTATAGGCTCAAATGCTTTACCAAAAGAGACTCTTTGTTGTATCCCACCTCTTGAAGTTATATCTACTACTACACCTAATTTTTTGCTATTTATTATGCTATCTATTTCACTAAATATCTCATAGGCTATATTCTCTGCTATTAGTGTAGTCTCTCTTAGTGAAGTGATATATTTTTTAAAGTCAATTAGATTTATACTCTCTCCTTTGGATATAAACTTGATATAAACACTCCCTCTATATGGCTGACCACTTGGGGCTAAAAATAGCAACTCTTTGGAGCTATACTCTATTGTTGTATCTTTTTGTACCTCTACTATTCTCATAGTTTAGCCCTCTCTTTTTGGATTTAGGTTTCTATTGTTAAATCTATATTTGGCTAGTTTTTTATATCTCTTTTTGCCATTATGGTAGCTAAAGGTAGGGTGTATGCTGATATTTCCTCTTGGATAAAATAGTCCTACTACTTCTAAGTATTTGGGCTTCATAAGAGATACTAAATCTTTGCCTATCTTATTGACTACATCTTCGTGGAACTCTCCATTATTGATAAAACTAAATAGATATAGCTTTAGTGATTTACTCTCCACCATTTTGATATGAGGTATGTAGTTGATGATAAGTGTGCCAAAGTCTGGTTGATTGGTTTTGGGACATAGTGATGTAAACTCATCTGCGTTTAGTGTGACCCAGTAGTCTAGTTGTGGATGTAGGTTTTCAAAGACCTCTAAAATTTCGGGGGAGTATTGATACTTATACTCTGTATCTTTAGCACCTAGATTTATAACCTCTTTGGCTCTTTTTTTTTGATATTTAGAAGACATAGATATTCCTATTGTAATAATTGTAATAATCTGATATATTTAGTAATTTTTGAGATTGATTTTGATATTGCATGGCCGGGAGAGGGGGATTCGAACCCCCGGAGGTGTTACCCTCACCGGTTTTCAAGACCGGCACATTCGACCACTCTGACATCTCCCGACATTTGAAGAGTAGAATTTTATCTAAATATAGATAAAACCTAGTTTATATGGTGGTACCCGGAGCCGGACTTGAACCGGCACGGTCGCAATGACCGGGGGATTTTAAGTCCCCTGTGTCTACCATTCCACCACCCGGGCGTAATAAGTACCATATATAAATTGGAGGAGCCACCCGGATTTGAACCGGGGATAGCAGCTTTGCAGGCTGCGGCCTTACCACTTGGCGATAGCTCCACACTTTAAGTAACAATAATAATTTTATGGAGCGGGCGAACGGGTTCGAACCGTCGACCCCAACCTTGGCAAGGTTATGCTCTACCACTGAGCTACGCCCGCAAATCCATACCTATATTTCAAACTAATCTGAAATTGGAATGAGATTATAGCTAATTTTTCTTAAGAAGTAAATAGTATTTGTGTTATAATCGCTAAAAATTATTAAAAAAGGTATGAATATGAGAAGTGATGAGATAAAAGAGGGGTTTAGCAGAGCTCCTCATAGAAGCCTACTCCGTGCTACAGGTGTAAAGGATGAGGATTTTAATAAACCATTTATAGGTGTAGCAAACTCATTTATAGAGATAATCCCAGGACATTTTTTCCTCAATAAAGTAGCAGAGATTATCAAAGATGAGATAAGAGCCAACGGATGTGTGCCGTTTGAGTTCAACACCATTGGGGTAGATGATGGTATCGCTATGGGGCATGATGGTATGTTATACTCTTTGCCATCTCGTGAGATTATCGCCAACTCCATTGAGACTGTGATGAATGCTCACAAGCTAGATGCCATGATAGCTATACCAAACTGCGACAAAATCGTACCAGGTATGATAATGGGTGCATTGAGAGTCAATGTGCCTACTGTGTTTGTGAGTGGTGGACCCATGGCAAAAGGGCATACCAAAGATGGTACTCCTATAGATTTGGCTACTGCTTTTGAGGCTGTTGGCAAACACGAAGCTGGGCAGATGAGTGATGAGGAGCTACTTGATATTGAGTGTAATGCTTGTCCTAGTGGAGGCTCATGTAGTGGTATGTTTACTGCTAACTCTATGAATACACTTATGGAGGCTATGGGTATAGCCCTTGCTGGTAATGGTACGATATTGGCACTTACTCCTGAGAGAACAGAACTCTACAAAAAAGCTGCAAAGAGAGTATGTGAGATAGCTCTTATGAAAAAAGAAGAAGCTAACAGGTACAAAATCAAAAATATCTTAAATGAAAACGCCGTAAGAAACGCCTTTGCTGTAGATATGGCTATGGGTGGAAGCTCAAATACCGTGCTTCACATGTTGGCTATAGCCAAAGAGGCTGATGTAGAGTTTAATCTTAATGATATAAATGACATCTCACTTAGAGTCTCTCATATCGCCAAAATATCTCCATCACTCTCAACAGTCCACATGGAGGATATCAACAAAGCAGGTGGAGTCAATGCTGTAATGAGTGAGATGATAAAAAGAGGAGATAAGATACTCCTTGATAATCTCTCTATATCAGGTGAGACTTTGTATGAAAAAATCAAAGATGCCAAGATACTAGATACAACTATCATCCACACCATAGATAATCCATACTCAGAGGTGGGTGGACTTGCAATTCTTTATGGTAACCTAGCAGAACAAGGTGCAGTCATCAAAACAGCAGGGATTACAGGTGATAGAGTAATTACAGGAACTGCTGTATGTTTCAATAGCCAAGATGAGGCTATCAAAGGGATAATCAACGGCAAAGTAAAAGCAGGTAATGTAGTAGTCATCCGTTACGAAGGACCTCGTGGTGGTCCGGGAATGCAAGAGATGCTTAGTCCAACTAGCCTAATCATGGGGATGGGATTAGGTGATAAGGTAGCGTTGATTACAGATGGTAGATTTAGTGGTGCAACTAGAGGAGCGAGTATAGGTCATGTATCCCCAGAAGCTGGTGAGGGTGGACTTATCGGACTACTAGAAGATGGTGATGAGATACATATAGATGTAGATAACTATATACTTCAAGCTAATTTAACAGATGAAGTGATAGCAAAAAGAAGAGAAACTTTCGTACCTATCATCAAACCTCTAAAGAGCAAATGGCTAAAACAATATAGAGCATTAGTAACCAATGCTAGTAATGGAGCTATATTAGAAGCTGAGTAGGGTGGTAATCAATATATTTTAAATTTTGAAAGAAGTCTATTCTTAGAGGTGCAATAAATTGACACCCTACAGTTTTTATTTTCAAGGTATATAAAGAGCTATAGACCTTGATTTAATTTACACCAAATTAAAACTTATATTTCAAGTTGGTATAGAAGTATCTTCCTGGTTCGTTTAGAAGCATTTTGCCTGATGTACCACTTAGAAGCGTTAAGTCTTGATAAGTATTTGATACAGCATAGACACTATCAAGTACATTATCTACTCCTAGAGTAAGCTCAAACCCTTTGCCAAATCTTTTGGTAGCTTTGAGGTTTAATACTCCATAAGCATCTATTTTTTGTTCACCATTTTCAGCGTCAAAATCTCTCCACTCATCTGCTATCACTGCATTTGCACTCAACATCATAGAGCTATCTACTTCATAATTCATACCTAGATTAAGTTTAAGAGGTGAAATATCTGGTAGATTTAGACCACTTTGAGTTGTAAGAGGATTATCTTTCTCACCCTTTTGCATAGTTAGACCAAAATCAAAATATAGAGAGTCTGTAGCCATATAAGAACCACTAAGCTCAAAGCCCCAAATAGTAGCATCTACATTTTCATAACTACTCAAAGTAGCGTTATATGCGATATAGTCTTGAAGCTTAGAGTAAAATATTTTGGCTTTAATTGAGGCATTTTGATACTTCTTCTCTGCACCTATATCTACTTCGTAGTTTACCACCTCATTTAGGTTTGGGTTACCTACAACATTTTTCATACTTCCTACAAAGTATAACTCCTTACCATCTGGTACTCTTGAAGATTTACCAACTCCTATGAAGTATTTGGTAGTATCATTTGGTAGATATTTGGCTACTATATATCCGTTTACTCCATCATAGCTATTGGATTTTTGTGTTGTGTTATCTGTGGTTATCTCTGTAGAGTCATATCTAATACCCAAATCTAATTCAAATGTACCCATCTTGATACTATCATCTAAAAAGAAGCCTATATTTTTGGTATCTACATTATGTATGCTATTAAATTGCTTTGCACCTGAAGAGAATATATTAAGAGCTATGTCATTCATATAATATTTCCCATCCCAATTTCGCAGACTATAATCGACTCCTGTTGTGATAGTGTGATTGTCTAAATCAAAAACATTTTTAATTTTTGCACCTTGTACTTTGGTTGTAAGTGCATGTTTCATTACCATTGGCATACCTGTATCTGTACCATTTGAAGTACCTGATAGACGATATGTTGTACTCATTGGATGATCTACATCAGTTTGATATAGTTGCATATATAACTTTTTGGAGTAGCTACCCAAATCTTTGGCTATATACTCTATATTATAGATATTGGAGTTGTCATAGAGTGCATCCATTCCTGATGATGGATAGAGGATATTATCACTTCTATTGGCTGTGTAGCTTAGTCTCAACTCTTGATTGTCTGTGATATTCCAAAACATCTTTGCTGTAAGTGTCTTTTTGGCATACGCATCCATTCCTAGATGTTTTGTCTGATATTGTGGTGACTTCTTAGGGAGAGTATATGTAGGCATTAGATTATTAGCTATTTGCCCTGCAAAATCATCACCATTTCCATCTTTGTACTGCTCACTTGTCTCTAGTGAACCTGAGAGTAAAAACCTAACACTATCTGTCCCTCCACTAAGTGAAAACGCACCCTTTTTATATCCAAAGCTACCCATACCAATATCAAACTCACCACCAAAATCCTCTTTGGGCTTGGTTGTATGTATCTTGACATCTGCACTCAATAGACCAAACTCATCTACACTAAATGGTCCTTCGTTTATCTCTATAAAATCAACACTATTAGTAAGTACATGAGAGATAGGAGGGTCCATTCTATTGGGACATGCACCGTGTACTTTTGTACCATCTATTGTGACATTTAGATTGTCTTTCCTAGCACCTCTGATAGTAATATCATTGGCTATACCACTTCTTCTATTTAGTGATACACTAGGAGACTGCTTGGCTAACGCCTCACCCAAATCGGCTGATTTGATATCCTCACCTCTTACATCTTTGATAAGCTCTGAGCCTATTGGTGTAGTGACAAATATAGGCTCTAACTCTACAGCACTTAGCCACAAACTACAAGCTAGAGATAGATAAATCGTTTTTTTCATAATTAATCCTCGAAATATTTTGGACTAATAGTTACCTATATATGTTAATTTTATGTTAAATATTACCTTATTTTATAAACTAATGTGAGATTTATACTCATAGGTAACGATATAGGTGCATTTTTGGGGTTTATAGGGAAAGCTCTTCTTACCGCACTCTTAGCAGAGTTATGAAATGCTCTAGCCCCTGATACAGATATAGCCCCTACTCTACCACTGCTCAAAATCTTGAAACTTACTCTCACTCTACCCTCTATACCTCGTCTTCTTGCAATATTGGGATATGATTTAGCTCTATTTATTTTGGCTCTTATCTTTGATAAAAATGCACTCTTTTTAGCAGGACTTACTCTAACATTTCGTCTTGAAGCTACTTTTTTGACTCTACTGTTTTTGGATACTTTTTTAGTTCTCTTTTTTATCTTATTTGGTTTTTTGGGCTTTTTGACTATCTTTTTCTTTTTCTTTTTCTTGACTATAGGCTTTTTAGGTTCTATCTTCTTTGGCTCTTTTACTATGGGTTTGGGAGTTGGTGTGATTATAGGTTCTGGTTTTATCTCCTCTTTAATCTCCTCCTTTACCTCTTCTCTAACTGGCTCTTTTTGCTCTTCCTTTTGTTCTACTTGCTCTATGGGAGTTATCACCTCAGGCACGAAGCTATCTACACTCAGTTTGATGACTTTGGTATCTATATCTCTATTTGATATTAGCTTAGATGAGGGGATATATAATATACCTCCTGCTATAGCGATATATAACAAGGAGGTAGTAGTATAAGAGATAAAGTAGCGATTTTTAAACATAAAATATATATCTTTTTGAGTTATTATGGCAAAGAAGTGTTAAATTTATATTAAACTATCTCTATCTTCTCAACTACATCAAGCCCAAAACCTGCTAACCCCACAAACTCTGTATCTTTATTAGTAGTAAGTAGATTGATATTTTTGATACCCAAATCTTTGAGTATCTGAGCTCCTACACCAAACTCTTTGGCCTGTTCGTGTGAGATGATTTGAGTATCCAAAAATATCAAAATCCCCCCATTAGTTTTGAGATAATCTATAGAGTGATTAAGAGCATTAAACCTCTTATCATCTAGTACCAAATCTATATCTGTACCTATATTATGAAACTTCACATTTGCCCTTTGGTGTGATTTATAAAACTGTATAACAGTATGTCTCCTATCGAGGTGGTCGCCATAAGTGATTTTATCTACCTTAATACCTCTAAGAGTAGTCTCCTCTTCACTTACTTTAGTAATAAGCTTCTCATAAGATAGTCTATACTCCACAATATCAGAGATATATACAATAGGCATATTGTGCTTATCTGAAAATATCTTCAAATCATCCATCCTAGCCATATCGCCATCATCTTTGATAATCTCACATATCACACCAGCAGGAGTTAGACCAGCTAGTTTACATAAATCTACAGAACCCTCTGTGTGTCCAGTACGCACCAAAACGCCACCATCTTTGGCAATGAGAGGAAATATATGCCCCGGTCGCACAAAATCGCTACTGATGGTGTGAGGAGAGGCTAGTTTGGATATACAATCATCTCTCTCTCCTGCTGATATACCAGTTTTGGCATTGGCTGAATCTATAGATACAGTAAAAGCAGTTTCATGATTAGATACATTATCCACCACCATTGGCATCAAGTCAAGTCTAGTAGCTATCTCTTTGGTCACAGGTGTACAGATAAGACCTCTAGCCTCTTTTGCCATGAAGTTTACCATCTCAGGAGTAGAAAAGGTAGCAGCATAGACCAAATCGCCCTCATTCTCTCTATCCTCATCATCCATCATAATAATCATCCGACCCCGTTTTATCTCCTCTATAGCTACCTTTACTCTTCTTATCGCATCACTAGACATACAATCTCCTACAAACTTTTGGCATATTATACCGTTTAGGACTGTCAAAGAGAAATTTTTATAAATTTTTTATAGAAAACTTGACATATAGCAAATTTGGTGCTATAATGCCGTCCACATAAACTGAATATAGTTAATGTATATTGGGGTATCGCCAAGCGGTAAGGCACTAGTTTTTGGTACTGGTATTCGGGGGTTCGAATCCCTCTACCCCATCCACAAAAAGAAAAAAGAGTTTAGAACTAATCTTTCTTTAAGAAAGTTCAGCTATAATTCACCTCCAACAAATAAGTTTAGAAAATTATTTAAAATTCCTGTCGCGGGATAGAGCAGTTTGGTAGCTCGTCGGGCTCATAACCCGAAGGTCA
>Ga0193962_1001570_pt1 | contig 10631 bp, 11 predicted proteins | sample FB_5_MG_FD_140335 | JGI IMG/M metagenome (GOLD analysis project Ga0193962, IMG submission 140335) | Microbial mat bacterial communities from the Broadkill River, Lewes, Delaware, United States - FB_5_MG | ecosystem: Environmental > Aquatic > Freshwater > River > Microbial mats | place: USA...
TTCAATTACGGCATCCAGAAACTGCCCCTTGTCACCTGACTTTGTCAAGGACATTGAAATGACAGACACGCCCTGGGGGGAGGTTTCAATTCTGAAAAGAAAATCCACCAGGCCCTTTAAATATACCTGCTGAAGCTTAACCGTTACCCGGGAACGTATATAATCGCTGTTTTCCATATCCTGGGAAAACGGTTTCATATAGGCAACATTTTTTTTCACAAGACTCTTGGATGACAGGGATTCCAGAAAGGAAAACAGCGTGAACTTGGGCCCTCTTTTTTCAAGGGCCTCTTTTTCCAGATCAAAACTTTTTGCGTATTGTTGCCATGTCATTTCAAGGCTCTGCATCACCTCAAGATCCCGGGCTTTTGAAACCACCTTTTTTTCAAGTATTGCCCGTTTATCCACGGCCGGCAGATAAACAAACCAGACAAGACTAAACAGCACAAGAAAAACCGTGCCTGCGGCTATAAATTGTTTATCACGTTTTGACAATTCAAACATAATCAGATCTCAATAATGAATTTAAAATCCACCCGGTTGCCGCCCTTTCCTGCCACGGCACTGCCGATATCAACCTGGTGGAAAAAAGGCGATTTTTCAATGAAGCCCTTTACCTGATCAATTGTATTATAATTATCCGCAGAACCGGACAGAATCATCCGCGTCTTATCGAGCATCAGCCGGTCCACCTGAACATCCACGGCCCCAGGGATGCAACGAGAGAGCTCAACCAGAATACTGCCGGCCGGCACACGATCTAAATTTTCAGCGTCGGCATTTGCAGAGCCGCCCCGGGTCAGTTCCCCGACATTTGCCTGCATGAGCAGCAAAGGATCAATATTTCCTATTCTTTTGTCCGGAAATGCCTTTGTATAAATGGCGGCCATGGCCTGGTTGTGCTGATCAACCTGTTTTTCCAACCGTGATATGTCCATATGAATATTGACCATGAACAAAATAAAGGCAAGCAGGGCCAGGGCACAGCAACTTGCGATATATCCCGCATATGCCCGGAGAAATGAAGCGGAGCCGTACTTGCCCCGGCACATATTCAGCATCCCAAGGTCCGGAGACAGCCGTGCAATATTTTGGGATACATCCACAAAGGCCGATCCGATAACAGCTTCCGGCTGTTCGGGTTCCCAAGCATCCTGGCCGGTAAACTCAGACTGGAACTTAAAAAAACCGGCAAGGGCCTCATGCATCCCCTTTCGGACAGATTCATCCAAATCCCCGGAAATATAAAGATGAAAGGGATCCGTTACACAAAAACGCTGCCAGAAGCCTAACAACATCTGCCGGATTGCCTGGACCGGCAGTTGTAAAGCCGCGTCCCCGGCAAGGGTGCGAACCTGCACAATATATCCCTGGGCCACCAGGATCAAAGTCGGCTCGCATCCATCCATGTCCAGGAAAACAAAATTTTTCTTGTCTTGATTTTTATTATTTTTGTTCTGTTTAAGAAAAGAGGCAACCATGGCCAGAGATCCGGGCGCAATGGCCACGGGGTCAAGCCCTGCTACTGTAAGGCTTGCATGGTAAGACTTAATTATTTCTTCCTCAATGGACCCGGAAAACACCAGAGGAGTCGACTGTTGTGTTGTCAATTCATATTGGAAAAAATCAGTCACGACAGGACCCGTTTCCGTTGGGAACCGGGCTTTAAGCTCCAGGGGCAGAACCTGCCGAATTTTTGACCGGGACGTAAAGGGCAAGCTGATATTTCGAAAATAGAACCGACCGGCCGGCAAAAGGAGCATGACCGGGACCGCGCTGTCCTTTTTAATGGCCGGATCAATGGCCTGGACAACAGATGCCACTCCTGCATCAAAAAGGGTATGATCTTCCCCAACCGTTTCCAAATTTTCATAGACCACACGGGCCAACGCCTGAACAGGTTGGGATTTGTCGCGCCCCTCCACCAGCCAGGCATCAATCCCTGTGCAATCTTCACGGATGATCAAAAGGGGGGGTGCCATGGTCTAACCTCTTTCCATTTGAAGAATCCGGCAGGTCCATTTGCCTGTCATATCCTGTTTTTCCCGTTTAATGACAGCGTGCAAAGTCACGTGATAACCATTTTTTTTTGCGGTACAGTTTACACTGAAAACACGGCTTGAATAGGTAATCATCTTTTCAAATACTTTTTTTTCATCATCGCTTAGGGCAATGACATCCTCAAACCACCCGGATTCAAGGATATGGGTATATTCCTGACCTAAACTTGCCTTGTCAGACCGATAGTCGGCAAGGTCCTGGGCATTTGCATCCCGGCCATCAGGCAGAATCGCTGCAAGCACCGCCACCGGGGCGGTATTGATATTTACCGTACCTGAAAATGAAAACCGATTCTCCTTTGAATCCTGGTCTTGTAAAAGGCCGTATACGGTAAACATATCCTTTACATCCGCCAGAATCGACCCATCCATCCCCTGGCTGATATATGACGGGGATAAAATTGCGCCAACAACCCCTTTGACAAGAAACAACTCACTAATATGCCTAAAAGGTCCATTGGTACAGGTATAAGGCACATCCAGGGATTCATAATAGTTTGACTCGGCACCTGTCAACCCTGTTATGGCATCATTATCCTTGGAGTCAAGCCAATCTTTAAGCGCATTAACAATTTCAACGGCACTGCCGGCCTCTTCGGGCATATTTTCCGGAGCTGCCAGGGTTAAAAACCGTTCCAGTATCACCATCTGGGCATCATTGGGTTCGTTGCCGGGAAAGTATTTGAGCAATGCATTTAACTGTAACTTTCCCATTTCATCGGATAGTTTTAAGGATAAATCTGCCGGATCAAAGCCCATGGCCGCCACAGCCTGGGCAATCTGTTCCGGATCCGCCCATGTTTCCTGGATGGAATCAATCTCATTGTCGCCTGCATCCACAGCCAGAATCATCATGGCCAGGTGAATGCCGGACATGGCCATTTCCCGGGCTGCAAACATATCGTTCTCCGCGATGGTTCCCGAAGCCGCCTGCTTTGCAAGGCGCCCGGCCTCCAGCGCCACCACACAGAGAATAGCAACCACAGCAATGGTGGCAATCAATGCCACACCCTTTTGATTGCGGTAAATATTATCCACCGGCCTGCCCCTGGACCGGCAAAACCACGGCAGTTTCATATATTTTTTCTTTATTTTCACTTTTCAGTGTCAACCCGATATTCAATACACAAGGCAGGGACACCCCGTCACTGTCTGTATCCTTATCCGCATCCCAATCCTGGTGTTCATTGAGCTTTGCATCAACAAAATCAATGGTAAATCCGGTAATATTTTCCACAAGGACCGGATCTAAGCACGGGTCAGTATCCCTGTCACTGCCGATGGGGCGCTCAGCCCGGCAAAGATCGAACAATTCCCGGCTGTTTTTTCGAACGTAATAGGTTACACGAACGACACCGGACGGCCTGATGCGGCCCATCTGAAGGCCTGAAAGGCAGGCAAATTCAAGGGTGGAAAAGGTCGTGCCACCTACGCTGCTCTCACTGCCGGCCATCTGGAAAGTATCCACGTCCTGATCATCGATACTGCTCTGAACGCTTATTATCCTGGATTCCGGCACGTACATGTCGGTCAGATCATCCAGAATTCTTCTGAATGCATCCCTGGCCCTTTCATTATAGTCAACACCGTGTGCAATGGACTGCCCTGTGGAGATAAATGAATTAAAAGATGAAAACAGCATTACCATAACAAATGAAAAAAGAACCAGGGCCACCATCAGTTCCATCAAGGTGAATCCGCAATCTGTTTGGTTAAGTTGCAGGGGCATACCTGAATGTTTCAACATGATAGGACCGGTCCCCCTGCTCCCGTGTTATTGTCAGATCAATTTTTTTCAATGTGCCGACCTTATCGGCCAAGTCCGGCATGATATCAGAGAAGTTAGCGTTAACATCCGTCACCTCGCAATGCCAGCCATATCCGTTAAACGCCTGGTCAAACTCGCCTTTCAACTCCGGATCATCTATGGACAACTCGATTTGGGCAAGGGCCTTGGCAGCAAGATACCGGGCTGTTGTCTGAAAATCATCGGCCCCGGCAAGATTGATGGTTCCGGACTGCATCCTAAACAATGCCACCATCACCGTTGCAATAATGGTCATGGCCACGATCACCTCGATCAGGGTAAAACCGGCCTGCCTCCGGCAGCCGCCATCATCCCCGGGTCGACAGGTTATTTCAGATGCAGTCGTCATAGGAGACATATCCATCGATCAAATGAATTTTTTTCTGGAACATGCAGATTTGAATGGTCATCTCCCGACTCTTTTCACGGACATGAATCAGGACCCGATCAGAATACCCTTTGCTGAAAAAGCAGATGCTTTTGTCATCACCGCCCCGAGTGTCGTCATCCGGGAATTCCAGATTACGCAATTGCAGCTCACCCTTCAGTGATACGCCATTATTCAGGGCAACCAGCCGGGTATCCTCATCCATTGTGTCATCGGTCACATAAATTTTTCCGGAACCCGAATCCATATAAAGGGTAAGATTTTTATTTTCCACCATGGCCCGCAGCTTTAAATCTTCCAAAAAAAAGATCAGGCCGGATACGTGATCAGAAGCGCTTGAGGTTAAATGAATCTGCCGGAACAATGGAATTGAAAACAACAAAACAATGGTAAAAATACCCACCACCACCATCAGTTCAACAAAGGTGAAGCCGGAATGATTTATATAAAAGTCCCGACAGGTTGTTAAATGACTTCCATATTTTGTTGTGGGTTCAGTCTGAGGGGGTGATAGACCGGACCTGCACATGGCCGTTATTCCTGTACTTCCCAGTTGGTGATGTCCGCATTGATCCCCTCCCCGCCTGATTCTGAGTCCGCACCATATGAAATCAGGTCAAACGTACCGTGGACACCGGGGCACAGGTAAACATACTCGGTTCCCCAAGGATCTTTGGGCACTCTTTGCTTTTCAAAATACCCATGTTCATTCCAGCTACGGGGGACAGGATCTGTGGTCGGCTTTTCGATCAATGCCAAAAGACCCTGTTCCGTTGTGGGATAAAACCCATTGTCCAGTTTATACATTTTAAGGCTGGTTTCAATGGCAGCAATGTCCACCTGGGCTTTGACGACTTTTGCCTTGTCCGCCTTATCCATATACCTTGGCACGATGGCGCCGGCCAGAATCCCCAGGATGATGACAACCACCATCAGTTCTATAAAGGAAAACCCTGCCTGGTTTCTGATCTGCCTGCTGTACTGCCTGAAAAATTTAATGCACATCTGTTCAACCATTTTCATCTATGACCGCCTTTAGTCGCTGCCTTTTAGCCAGTTTAGATACGAATTTTTAAATCACCAATTTGAATGGATTATTAAAAAATTAAAAAAAAATGACAAGAAAAAATATTCTACTAATTTTTTGCTTAGTGTCATGAATACAAAATCAGGTGCCGACGACCTGATTTCGACCATTTTTTTTGCCGTATACATTGCCTCATCGGCAATTTTCAGTAAATCGTCAATTTTTGAGGCATCATTGGAAAATGTACTCACGCCTATACTGACGGTTATGGGAACAGACTTCCCGCAAGAGTTAAGCCTTTCTATCCTTATACCATAATAAATTTTACATGGCGATCGTTCCGAAAATCCGTCCCCAACATTGACCCTTAACACCCCCTCTGGTATAAAGCCTTGTACTTTTTAAAAAGAAACATCAAAGGTCTTTGGATACACCATGTCTTACCAGGTTCTGGCATTAAAATACCGGCCCCAAACATTTTCAGAAGTTGTTGGACAGGATCACGTCACCACCACCCTGACCAACGCCATTTCCGGAAACAGGGTCCCCCACGCCCTTCTGCTGGCAGGTCCCAGGGGCACCGGCAAAACCACCATTGCCCGCATCATGGCCAAAGCCATGGCATGTCAAACCGGGCCGACCCCTTCACCGTGCAACGAATGCAGAATTTGCAAAGACATTATCAACGGTCATTGTGCAGATGTGTTTGAAATTGACGGCGCCTCCAATAACAGCGTGGAGCAAATCCGTGAGCTAAGGGATAATGTGGCCTACATGCCCTCTGCCGCCAAGTACAAAATATATATCATTGATGAAGTCCACATGCTTTCGGTGGCGGCCTTTAATGCCCTGCTCAAGACCTTGGAAGAGCCCCCGGACCATGTCTTTTTCATCTTTGCCACCACGGAAGTCCATAAAATCCCGGCCACAATTCTGTCCCGCTGCCAGCGCCATGATCTGTCTCGAATTGCTTTGGACAAAATCTGTGCCCACTTAGAGATCCTGTGTCGAAAAGAAGGCTATACGGCTGAAAAAGAGGGGCTGGAACTGATTGCGTTAGAAGCAGACGGCTCCATCAGGGACGGCTTAAGCCTTTTGGACAGAATTCTTTCAGCCGGGCCTGAAAAAGAAATTGACCGGCAAATGATTGCCCAAAGGCTCCGGGGCACGGACCGAAGAATTCTTTTTTCCATCTCTTCGGCCGTACTGGAAAGAAACGGGGCACAACTCATTGACCTTGTAGCTAAAATAAATGATTCCGGTATGGACTTAAAGGAATTTTATTCCGGTATCATTGCCCAGTTCAGAAATCTGAACATCATCCGGCTGTGCGGAAAAGACAGTCCTGTGCTCAATATGATTGAAACGGAAAAACTTGAGCTGGACCGGATGTGCAAAAATTTTCCGTCGGCCTATCTTGGTATGCTGCTGGATCTTCTTTTAAAAGAGGAGAGCATTGTGCGCTTTGCATCCCACACCCAAACCGCCGTGGAGATGGTGCTGCTCAAAATGATCCAGATTGAGCCTGAGACCCGGCTTGATGAAATCATCACCAAGGTGGATCTATTAGCACGCCGGATGGAGAACCGCCTGGGGCGGCCCGGTGTTGATTCACTGCCAACGCAACATGATACTCCGGCCCTGACATCGCCGCCGCCTGCAGAGCAGTCTCCCGGTCACAAGCCCACCGAAACACCTCCTTTAGCAAAACCCCGGCCGATGCCGATACCGGAGCCCCCACCCTATGAACCGGAACGGGAGCAGACGCCGTCAGATATCCCAGACTATTCACCTGATTCATCCGATTCTCCAAATCGTGACATCCCTGTGGAACAGGTGAAAGAACAACAGGGGCCTGGAACCTGGCCGCAGTTCATGGATGTACTTCAACGAGAGCACCCCTTTATTTTCGGTTTATTTTCCAAGGGGCAGGCAGAGACATCGGCCCCGGACAAAGTGATTGTGACCCTTGCATCCTGTTCCGGGTTTGAAAAATCCAGGTTAGACACCAAAAACAAAGCGCTGGCGGAACTGGGCCAAAAACATTTAGGTAAATCCATTGAGGTAAACATAAAAAACAACGGCGTTCCGGAGGATAAGACGGCCCCACAGCAAGCGTCCCGGCAAAAGGCGGAACAAGCTGCGGCAGGCCATCCCATGGTCCAGCACGCGGTACGTTTATTTGACGCAGATATCATATAACAGCCAGGGACTGACCTGACATATCAACACCGAGGTACAGCCCACAACGAAGCAAGAAAGTAATTCAACAACTTTTTGAAACTTTCTTATAAAACGGCCACTGGACATCCTTGAGCTGATAACCAGCCAAGGCGGGTCCACAACAAAACATAAAAACAACAGACTGCAATATTCAACAAAAAGGAGCGAACCCATGAAAAATATGAATAGCATGATGAAACAAGCCCAGAAACTGCAGAAAAAAATGCTGGAGGCCCAGCAGGATCTGGCAACCAAAACCGTTGAAGCCAGTTCAGGCGGTGGTATGGTAAAAGTGGTGGCCAATGGTGCCCAGAAAATTGAATCCATTGCGCTTGAAAAAGAGGTGGTTGACCCGGAAGATGTTGAAATGCTGCAGGATCTTGTGCTTGCCGCAGTGAATGACGCCTTGAAAAAATCCCAGGATATGGTCTCCACTGAAATGGGAAAACTGACCGGCGGCATGAATATTCCGGGTATGTAATATTTTATAAAATAACCAGAACCCATTGTGAACCATTATCCTGAAGCCATTGTCAAGCTGATCCATTCGCTTTCCACCCTACCGGGAATAGGAAAGAAAACAGCGGAGCGCCTGGCCCTTCATATTCTTCATGCCCCGGACCATGAGGCCGCGTCTCTGGCCGCAGATATCATTGAACTGAAAAAAAGCGTCAGGCTATGCGCATCCTGCTTTGCACTCACTGATCGGGAAACCTGCCAAATATGTGCAGACCCCGGCCGGGATAAAAACATGATCTGCGTGGTGGAGAACCCAACAGATATGGCTGCCATTGAAAAATCAGGGGGCTTTTCAGGTGTGTACCACATCCTTGGCGGTGCCCTGTCTCCCATTGACGGCATCGGCCCCAAAGACATCCGCCTGGCCGAACTGTTCAGGCGGGCCCGGGGCAGGAACGTCAGGGAATTGATCCTTGCCACCCGCACCAATGTGGAAGGCGAGGCTACGGCTGCCTATATCCGGGGCAAACTGGCTACGACAAAAATAAAAATCACCCGAATTGCATCGGGCATACCCATGGGTGGGGACCTTCAGTATGTGGACCCCTTAACTATGCAGAAAGCCATGGAAAAACGTTACGGGATTTGAAAATGCTGACACCAGAAGATATTTTTGACTGTAAATTGTGCGGCGAGTGCTGCAAAGGATTTGGCGGCACCTATGTGGATGAAAAAGACATCAGAAAAATCTGCAATTATATCCAAGCAGATCCTGACACCTTTGTGGGAAATTATTGTGATATGTCCGGATCAAGGCCGGTGCTGACACGGGGAGAAAATGGAAGCTGTATTTTCTTTGATCCCCAAAAGCAGTGCACCATCCATCCGGTAAAACCATATATGTGCAGGGCCTGGCCCTTCATAAAAGCCCTGATTAACCATCCGGAAAACTGGGACATCATGGCAAACTCCTGCCCAGGTATGAAAAAAGGCGCTCCACCCGAGGATATTTCACGCATAGCTGCCATGGAAAAAGGAAAACTTGATCGGGCCTTCAATCGTTAGCCAGGCCCAAGCCAGTGTAATGGCATGCAACGTCCTGTAGCTTAATGCCAGTTTTAAATGGCACATGCGAATTATAAAGAGCAATCTTTCGTTTTAAACAGACTGTATTAAACCGCTAAGGAATGAGTCCGAAATAACTTTACCTGGGAGCGCGGGCGTCTCGCCTGCATCTTTACTGCGGGCGGGACGCCCGCGCTCCCGGATAGAACAAAATGGGCAAGTTATTTAGGACCCATTCCTAAAGGCCTATCCGATATAGCTGATATGAATCTTTTCGATCTTGCCTTTGAATGCAAACGGTGCATGATCAAAGTAATCCAGCGAGACTGTTGTCTTATGATTTTAAACAGGCTCTAAGAGTGGAAATACTACATCCTATTCTATTTTTTCATCTTCATCCGAGGACTTGTCTTCAGCAGAAGCTTCAGATGCTCTTTCAACGACCGGCTCTGACGCTGAACCAGAAGTAAAAGTTCCTATGAGATTACCATCTGCATCACGTAGTTCTGCGCCACCCGTAGCATTCAACATTAAAGTCCCAGATTCACGTCCAGAATCGTCAATCAATTTAAATGTTCGATTAAGAGTACCTTTTTCAACGACCTCAGGCTCTTTGGATTTTCCGCCACAGCCGGCAATAGACAAAGAAACGAATAATACAATGAGCATTAAAATTAATTTCCGCATGGTATCCTCCCTTTTTAAATTCAAAAAAAATATTAATTTTACTACGAATGACAATGACAAAAAGATATTGTTCGCCTAATCATACATGTTATTTTTATAAAACAAACAATTTTGCCTGGAAAATCTTAATCCTCCTCAGAGGGGTGTAACATCACCCCAGGGATGGAAAGCTTTCTCCGGGTAACGTCCTATCCTTTAGAGCCTGTTTAAAATCAGATGAATCGGCTGCAATCAGGCAAAATAGCGTGTTTTCTATTTCTCATACATGCCTTCGAACTGGCGGGCGATACTGTCACGCTCATAAACAATCTCCACCCGCCGGTTTCGGGCCCGGCCCTGGGCCGTATCATTGGTGGCCACGGGGTGATACTGGGCATAGCCTTCAGCCGAAATATAAAAAGGCGACACTCCGTTTGCCACCAGCAAGCGCGCAACAGTAGACGCCCTGGCCGAAGACAGTTCCCAGTTTGATGGATAAATGGGTGAAGAAATGGGCTCGGAATCGGTATGCCCCCTGACTTTTACATGGTAGGCAAGCCGTGACAGGACCGTTGCCACTTTTCCCAAAATTTCCAACCCTTTGGGAGATAACTGTGTGCCGCCGGCTGAAAAAAGCAGCAAGTCGGACATGGTGATGACCACACCGGCCTCGGTTTTAGTAACACTGACCTCCCCGCCCAGTTTATTGAAAAGTACAAGTTCTCTGATTTCAGAAACAATATCATCCATCTCCTTTTCAATCATTCCGCCGAGCTCATCAATGGACTGGCTGTCCTCTGTTTTTTCCGAAGGCACCGGATGCATGGTCAACCCCTCCCGGGTACCGGATTCAGGCACGGCCTGGGCACCCAGGGCACTTCTCAGGGATTTAACCAATTCTTTATAGGTCTCCTGCTGGGTGGTACTCATGGCGAA
>Ga0193962_1001573_pt1 | contig 10628 bp, 6 predicted proteins | sample FB_5_MG_FD_140335 | JGI IMG/M metagenome (GOLD analysis project Ga0193962, IMG submission 140335) | Microbial mat bacterial communities from the Broadkill River, Lewes, Delaware, United States - FB_5_MG | ecosystem: Environmental > Aquatic > Freshwater > River > Microbial mats | place: USA...
GCTTTTTTTCTTAATAAATAGAAAGGTGCTATAACTACTAATCCACCAAGACCAAATAAGATTTTCTTAGGATCAGCTATACCTGCTTCAATCAATAACCATACTGAAATAGCTACCGCTAAAACTGGAACGAATGCTCCTCCAGGAATTTTAAATCCAGACTCTTGATTTGAATATTTTTTTCTGAAAACAAGAACAGCTATACAAGTTGGTATATACTGAATGAATCTAGAAATTACTGATATTTGAAGCAATGTATGGAATGAACCAGACCATGCAAATCCTAAAGTACCAATAGTTGTAATGATTACAGCCCAAGTTGCAACTCCTCTAGAATTTTGTTTAGATATAAATTCTGGTAAAACAGCTTCGTCAGCTAATGCAACTCCTGATCTAGGTGTTAAGAATGATGCTGCTATGTTGATACCACCAACTGAAATCAATGTACCTATAGTGATTACCCAAGCTCCAAAATCTCCTAACATTGCTCTAGCTGCATCTACAACTGGCATATCAGCTCCACTTAAGTTTCCACCTAAAACACCAATACTTACAACAAGTATTAATAAATATACTAATGATACTAATCCCATTACTGTCACTAAAGCTTTAGGAACATTTTTTCTAGGATTTTCCATATCTTTTGCAGCTACTGCTAATGATTCAAATCCAGTAAATGCATAGAATAATGATATAGATGCTGCAACAAATGCGCTAGTAAAAGTTTCTTCTGTAGGAACTATAACGAAAGGTTTAAAGTTTCCACCTTTGATAAAGAATATTCCAACAATGATAAAGAATGCAAGAGGTACTAATTTACCAATAGTGATAAAGTTATTTAACATCTTAGAAGTTTTAACACCTGCTAAGTTGATTAATCCTAATCCTAAAATAACTATTGTTACTATAACATTCTTCATGAATGGTTCAGCAGCAGCAGGCCATACAGTGGCAATTGTTACTGCGAAAAAGTTTGCCATAGCTGCCCATGCAAGCATTCCTATAGCCCATTTCATAACTCCAACTTCATAACCAAAGAAATCACCAAATGCTTCTTTAGCATAAATATAAGGTCCACCATTCTTATTAAACCAGCTAGATGCCTCTGCGAAACATAATGCTATTGAAACTGATAAAACCATACAGAATAATAATACTAAAATACTTGATGGTCCCATGAATGCGTACGCTTTTCCAGGTAATCCGAAGATTCCTGATCCGATTATTGCATTAATACCTAATAATACAATACTCCAAAATCCTAATTTTTGTGTGTTACTCATAAATTCTCCTTTTTTCTAATAAAATATCCAAATTCAATATTTGGATTGCTCATCTTAAAATGAACATATATTTAAATTAATATTACGTTGTAATAATTAATTATTACCAATCTTAAATGTTTTTAGCTGCTTCTTCAATTAAAGCTACAAATATTTTACTAAACATTTCATCATTTGCTGCAGTTAACATCTCTGGGTGAAACTGACATCCCATAATAAATTGCTCACCTTTATTTTCTATGCATTCAGGAATTCCATCTTTTGCTTTCGCAGTAACTTTAAAATCATCTCCGATTTTTCTCAAAGATAAGTGATGAAAACTATTCACTAATGAACTTTCAACTCCTAAAATACTTCTAATTCTACTTCCTTCGGCAAATTCAGCAGTGTGTGTTTTAAGTGCTGGAGTATGTCCTTGCCAGTGTTTAATGTAACTTCCTTCAAATAAAGTTAAATCTTGATGAATATCTCCACCTTCTATAACATTTATCAACTGACATCCTCTACATATTCCTAATATAGGTTTACCCATTTTTTTCATAGTATTATATAAAGCTATATCAAATGTATCTCTTGCAGGCATTGTATCACCTAAATGTCTTCCAGGTTCTTCACCCCAAAGTAAAGTATCTACATCATGTCCTCCAGATAAAATCAATGCATCCAATTGCTCACATTGCATCTCAATTACTTCTTGATCATCTACCATTGGTACTACATATGGTACTCCACCACATTTTACTACTGATGTTATATAATCATTATTTACATAACTTTTCTTGTATCCAGGGAACATTCCACCGTCCATAATCATTATACTTCCAGATACTCCTATAACAGGTTTTCTTTTACTCATTTTCGTCATCTCCAAATTAATCATAATATATAATTTCTAAATTTTTACTATAGCATAAATATAATAGCATAAAGCATGCCAACTTTTATTTTTTTTATATTTTTTCTTGAACCCTTTAAGCTTAGCTTAATTTTAGCAAATAAAAAAAGAATGACTAGCATCATCCTTTTTTTATTTAAATCTGTAAAACCCATTTGAGACTATTTTATAACCTATTTAATCCAATTTAATCCTGTTTTGCCCCGTTTAAAAAATCATTCCCTTTTTCAGTAATATAACTTCCTGAACGACCCTTACCAGAAAAAATCAGTTCATCACATTTTAATTCATTTAACATCTTTTTAATCTTAGATTCACTCACCAATATATCATTTTCGTCTAACACCTTTAGCATCAACTGCCTTCCAATACCAAGTCCATTTTCACTATATTTAGAAACAACTTTAAGAAGCTCTAATTTCAATCTTTTATCATCAATATTTTGACTCATGCTAATCTTCTTCACCTTCATCTTGTAGCTATCATTTATATTATCATATTGAATTTCATTTGCTTTTATACTTCTATCATCTGATATATTCATTTGCTTATTCCAATGTTTCTTCAAATCTACTGGCAAAACCTCTATATCCACAGTATCCGAAATACAAATAGCATCTAAGTATCTAGCTAAATTAACCAATTCTCTCATATTACCTGGCCAATTATAATTCAAAAAAATATTTTTTACTTCAGGAGAAAATATTTTATAGGTCTTCATAAAAAATGATAAACTATCTATAATATCATCTTTATGCTCTCTAAGTGGAGGGAGACCAATCGGAAGAACATTTAATCTATAATATAAGTCTTTCCTAAATTTACCATCTTCTATTTTCTTTGACAAATCAACATTAGTTGCAGCTACAACCCTTACATCTATATCTATAACCTTCGAGCCACCAACTCTCATAACTTGATTTTCTTGTAATACCCTAAGAAGTTTAGTCTGAAGATACATATCCATATCACCAATTTCATCCAAAAAAAGAGTTCCATTATGAGCTTGCTCAAACAATCCTGATTTCCCTTCTTTCAATGCTCCAGTAAAAGACCCTGCCTCATATCCAAACAACTCACTTTCCAATAGATTTTCTGATATTGCAGCACAGTTAACCGCTACAAACGGCTGCTTTGAACGTTTAGATGCTGAATGTATAGATTGTGCCATAAGCTCTTTTCCGGTACCACTTTCTCCAGTAATTAATACTGTTTGATCTAGCATAGCTATTCTCTTTGCCAACTCTATAACCTTAAGTAAATTATCTGATTTAGTATGAAAATCTTTAAATGTATATCTAGCAAATTGCCCTTTACTTTTTAACTTTTTGCTCAAATTTTGCTCTAATTTCTGTATATACGTCTTATCTTGTATGCAATAATAAGTGCCAATAAACTTACCAAACTGAGTGATTTCATAAGATGATATATTGAAAAACTTATTTTTAAATTTAATAGCATCAGATTTTCTCATTTCTCTTTCCATATTATGAGTATAAACATATTCTATATCTATATCATTAGAATCACTTGAAAGTTTTGAAGTTTCAGTTTTGCATGAAAATAATATAAATAACTTCTTCAAATTAGTGTCTTTAAGATCATCTATTCTCATGTCTATAATATCTGATTTTGCATCTAATAATTCCAAAGCACTTTTATTTATAAGTCTTATAATATCTAGATTTGACACAAATACCATTCCATTTTCAGACAAATCAATTATAGAAGTTAACTCAATATTTTCAACAAATAATTTCTTGTAAATATCTCTAACTCCCAGTTCTAAGTTAACCACTTTTTCTATATATTCTAATGAATTTTTAAAAATAGAATAATCAGTAATTTTTAGCTTCTCAAATATTTGATAAAATGTTGAAATATCAATATATCTGTGTCCTAAATCAATGATGTTATTTATATATTCTGGCACCTCTTGTTTCTCACCTGGAGTAACTGCTATATTAATATTTTCATAACTCGACCCGTTAATTTTAGGTATCAACTTCAAATGATTAATACCTATAGTTTCAAGCACATTCACAGTTTGCTTAGATGTTTCATCATTATCATTTACAACTAAAACCTTGGTATCTTTAGGAATGGAAAAAAGCCTATATACTTGACTATGAGTTACGCTTCTTCTCAACACTATAATTTTATTTTTATCTGCAATATAATCATTTATATATTTTAGCTTCTCTTTTATCATAACCAATATTACATCTTCAGTTATATTATCACCTTTTTTAAAATCTCTAATATAGTATTTATTGATTTTTACTTTATCTTCTAAAATCATCCTTAGATTTTTTTCTAAAAACTCATCTAATCTATTGAATCCATCTGTAATCAACGCTATACTTTTCAAAACACCACATCCTTCACTAATATTATACAATAAAAAAAACTCCTAAACAAGTAATTAATATTGTAATTACTTGATCTAGAAGTTTTAATATCTCAAATACTATATGATATATTCTATAACTTGATTTTATCAATCATTAAGTTTAATATTTTTTCATCTGTATCTTTCATAGCTTCTTTTGCTATATATCCCATACACTTCATAGTTTGCTCTATGTTTCCCTTAACAATTCCTTCGCCTTCATTGAAAGATTTATTTTTCATAGCTAAGTGGTGAGCCATAATCCCAGCATCAACAGATGTTGCAATTTTAACCGCACATGAAGGTTTAGCACCATCACAAATCATACCACCTGTATTTCCTAATGCATTTGTTATAGTTAAAGCTACTTTATCTAATGTTCCTCCAGCCAAGTAAGTTATCGCTGCTCCAGCAGCAAATCCAGCACTAGCTGCTCCACAGAATGCAGATAAACTACCAATATATTTTTTTTGATGCATAGCAACAAGATTACCTAATACTATTGCTCTAATTAACTCTTCTTGCGATTTATTCCACTCTTTAGCATATTCTATAACTGGTAAAGCAATTGTCATTCCTTGATTACCACTACCAGAATTTATTACAACTGGTAAAGAACAGCCAGACATTCTAGCATCTGATCCAGCGGCAGCCCTTGCTTTTGCTCTAGTTGCAACGTCTGTTCCGTATACTTCTAATAGAGTTTTACCTATAGCCACTCCCCATTTACCAGTCATACCTTCATCTGCTATAGCTGAGTTCATAACTATTTGTCTTTCTATAACGCCTCTAACATCTTCAATTTTAACTTCATTAGCAAAATTATATATTCTTTCTACTGATAATTCTGATTTATCAGTTTTTACACCATCATGATCATTTTTATCAGAAGACATATCAAATATAACTTCTCCATCTTTTGTTATTTCAGTTATAAATGTGTGATGATTTACAATTGTAACTGTTGCGATATGCTCTCCAGCCTCAACTATACATTTAATGTATAAATTCTCAACACCTTCTTCTAAATTAGTTGTACAATATTTTGACTCCACTAATTTTTTTGTTTCTTCTATATTTTCTTGAGTAATACCCTGTAATACTTCTAGCTCATTATCAGCATCTCCACCAATAATTCCAAGTATTACAGCTACCTCAATACCTTTCATTCCATTAGAATTAGGAACTGTTACGCCCTTAACATTTTTAATAATGTTACCGCTACAATCAACTGTAACTTTCTCTGGCATCATACCCAATACTTGTTTAGCCTTAGCTCCTGCATAAGCTAATGCTATAGGTTCAGTACATCCCAATGCTGGTTTAAGTTCTGATTTTAAAATATTTACAAAATTGTCGTACATTTTCTTTTCCATTTATATTACCTCACATAATTTTTTATTCTAACAATATACTAGCATAAATCATGCCAAAAGACAAGAAGAGTTTTTGACATTTGTCATTAACTTTTTTTCTTTTTTTAAATATATCTCTTCAACCACTTAATTATCTCATTCAATCGAATTTTTCTATTACTTACTTTTCCAGATTTAGCCAGCAAATGATTTTCACCATCAAACATTATTAATTTACTATCAACTCCGTGCATTTTAAGTGCTGTAAACATCTGTACACCTTCAGAAATAGGACATCTATAATCTTCATTTGAATGAATAAATAAAGTGGGAGTTGTAACTTTATTCGCATATTTAAGCGGTGATTGTTCCCATAAATTATCAAAATCATCCCAAGGTGTAGCATTCGCTTGATACTTTGTCCAATGATAACCTATATCAGACAATCCATACATAGTAATCCAATTTGATATACTTCTCTGCGAAACTGCCACTTTAAATATATCCGTATGACCAATTATCCAATTAGTCATATATCCTCCATATGAACCACCCATAACTCCCAATCTATCTTTATCAATAAAATCATAACATTCACACACATGATACAAAAATCCCATTATATCATTATAGTCATCCTTTCCAAATTTTCCTCTGATATCAGAAAAGTCATTTCCTTTTCCATTACTGCCTATTGGATTACAAAATACTACGATATAACCTTCCTCACATTGTAATTGCAACTCATGATTATAAACCTCACCATACATCATTTTAGGTCCGCCATGTATATTTAACATCGTTGGATATTTTTTCTTATCATCATAATTTATAGGTTTCATAATCCAACCATCAATTTTTCTTCCGTCTTCTGTTATATACTCTATTTTTTCTGGTATAGATTTAACCTTATTATTAATAATTTCATTGTGATTTGATATTTGAATCTCATTCTCCTTGGAGAGCTTGTAGATTTCCTGTAATTTTTGCTTCTTCAACCCACATATGTATATATCATTTTCTCCTATAGAATATCCATCTACAGTTCCAACAACATCTGAAATCTGAATTATTTTCCCATATCTATTTATTTTATATAAATTTACAGAATAATTCACACTACAAACAAAGTATAACTCTTTTTTATATATTGAGAACACTTTTGAACTTCCCATTTTGCAATCAGTAGCCATACTATTCCATAAATTCAAATTTGGATCTGCTATTACTCTCATTTTTTCACTATCTATATTATAAATATAAAAAGTTGGTTCCTGATTTTCTCCATAATTTTTCATATTAGATGCAATTATAATAATTTCTTTTTCTGTAAGATAATTCGCGTATTCAATAAATATTTTTTCATCAAATCTAATTTGTTTCGAAATACCACTCGTAATATTATATGAAAATAATTCACTCTCATATAATCGAATATTTTTATATTCCTGTCCCCAATATATTATATTATTTTTGAATTCATCAACATCAAATCCACCAACGTGAAAATATTTATCATTTATATTTATTTTTTGCTTCAACTTAGAATCGTACATGAATATATGCTTTCTTTTTTTTCCTGCAAATCCTAATCCATTCTCAACAAAAGGAAGTTCATCTATAATTTTATAAGATGTTTCTATTGTTTTATCAACAAAATCACTAGCAACACATAAATACAATTTTTCTTTCAATTCTTCTAAAAAACAAGAAGTATATTCACTATCAATTTCAATATTATTCACCGTATTTTTATCTGTGTCATATGTAACTAATTTTCCTTCTGAAGAGACAATAAACAATTCATCATCTGAATTCCAAAAAATAGATTTTACATCAAAGTCTATTGATAGTTCTATTAATTTTTCACTATCAATCTCAAAAATGTATGGTTTTTTCTCGTATTTGTCAAATTCATCTATCTTTAAAAGAAAATAAGCAATATACTTCCTAGATGGACTTGTTTTTATATCTGATATTGAAGAAAAACTATGCAAATCATCAATACTTATATTTTTCATTTTATTTCCTCCATTTTAATTAAAAAATATGCCAGAATATTTCTGGCATATCTATTTATGTCTATTTTTTCATGTACATTTCTGCTTTATAGGTGCTTTTCTCAAAGCATTTATCCATAAAATCTAGATAATCTCTTTTACAAGAAAAGTAAGGTTTATAATTTTCTAACAGCTGATCAACTAATAAACCATCATTAACTAATAATTTAATAGCCATGCATGCTAACATTTTACTTGCAAAATTATAGGCCTTTTTCTTGTCATAAAGTCGAAAATCTGAAGTATGTAATCCTCCTTCTACACATTCTATACAAATTTCTATAGCTGGCATTAGAGATGAAACATCTCCTAAGTCAGAAGATCCTTTGCTAGGTTCATATACATTTATTTCATCTTTATCCACAAAGTCCAAAGCAGTTTCTTTAGCTAAATCAATCAATTCATCACATACATTTAAAGGAAGCATACCGGGAGTATCTTGAATAGATACTTCAGCACCCATAGAAATAGCTCCACCGGCAAATGCCATGTTAACTTTTTTGTTAACACTTTCTATTTCATCAATATTATTAGCTCTAACCAAGGTCTCAACTTGTACATCATCAGGTATGACGTTCATAGCATCCCCGCCCTTACTTACAACAGGATGAACTCTAACACACGCGCTTTCTTTAAAAGTCTCTCTTATTGAATTAACAGCCATTAATCCAAGATTAGCAGCATATAGTGCATTGATTCCATTTTCAGGTTTTGACGCAGCGTGAGAAGCTAAACCCTTATACTCAATTTTTTTAGCTACAAAGCCATTTCCACCAGTTTCTATACCTAAGTATTTATCACCTGGCATAAGATGCATCATTATACAAGTATCTATATCATCAAAAAAACCTCTGTTTATCATTTCTGACTTACCTGTTGGATAAGATATAATTTTATCTCTTATGAGATTCAATCTATAATCCATATCTCCATACTCTTCTGCAGGAACAATTAAAAAACTAATTTTACCTGATAAAGAATCCATAATCTTTATTTCTGAAAACACCTTTATTATAGTTAATATATCTGCAACCATAACATTATGACCACAAGCATGTACTGCACCTGTATATCTATCACTGTCTAAATGAGAGCTACATGACAATGCATCTAATTCAGCGAGTATAGCAACACTAGCACCTGATTTACCTGAATCAAAAGTAACTTTTACTCCTGTTACATCATCAAAACTTTCATAAGATATACCCAGATCATCTAACTTAGTTTTAACATAATCATTAGTCTTAAATTCTTTAAATCCTAACTCAGGATTTTCATATATATAATCTGCAACTTCTTCGGTGTAATCATAATTTTCATCTATGAGCTTACATATTTTATTTTTCAGACTATTCATTACCTTGCGCTTTCATTTTTTTTGATTTCATCATCATAAGTGTTACTACTAGAAGACATACCACTAGCATAACTCCCATATATGCAAAGATAACTTTAAATCCAGTTTCTCCTGGATAAGCATCCATTATTTTACCTGTAACTATATGTAAAAAAGTATCGGGTAAAAATCCTAGAAATGATGCAAAACCAACAAATAATCCTGTAGTTTCCTTTGAAACTTTTAAATCTTTAAGTGAAGAAAAATATACTCCTCTTATAGCGAAGTTTGCAAACTGAGCTACTCCCCAAAGAGCAATAACAACATATAAGAAACTAGAACTACCAGGAACTAAAATATATGCAATCAACACGCAAATTCCAAGTAAAATCATATATCTTACAACTTTTAATGTTGACTTCATTTTATCAACTAAAATACCACCCATAGCTGCTCCAAAGAAACCAATTACATACATAACAAACATTGAAATACCAGCAGCTGTTGTTGAGCTAAGCCCAAATATCTGTGTCAAATATGGAGTAATATTGTTTAATCCAATATGATAATGATATGCTGAGAAAATCATCAAAGCAAATGCCCAAGCTCTTGGATCTTTCATAACTTTAAATATTTCTAATGGAGACATAGCTGTTTTCTTTCCTTGCTCTAAATCCTTAAGCATGAAGAACAAAATAACTCCAACCGATATAAGTATGAATGAATAAATTCTAATAATTGCAGCTACTCCTAATACTTCAACATCAAATCTTGCGAATACAGCTAATGCTGAATAAGAAATAATAAGACCGGAAATTTGTTTTCCACCTTCCCAAAATCCAAACATTTTTCCTGTGTCATCATCTGATGTCAACAATCTAACAGCTTTTATAGCTACTGACCAATAACATAAACAGATAACTGCTCCAAAAGCAACATGTATAAATAACACAGTATTATATGATGGGAATGTAGAATACCATAATCCCAATAAACCTAATGAAACAAATGCTGTTGTTAATAAAACTCTAGGCTGAAATCTATCTGCTATCCAACCACCAGGGAAATAGCAAATCATAGATGATAACCCAAATGAACTAACTAAAACACCCAGTTGAGTATTATCTACTTTAAGTGCAGATATTAGTGCGTCATAATATGAATATTTTAAATATGGTAACTTGTAAATTAAACCACCAGCAAGTGCTAGTATCAATAAAGTAACCCAATTTTTACTTAATTTTTTTAACATAAATCCTCCAATGTTAACTAATAATTTTATTGTTCTCAATTTTTTCGAAGCTTCA
>Ga0193962_1001576_pt1 | contig 10612 bp, 8 predicted proteins | sample FB_5_MG_FD_140335 | JGI IMG/M metagenome (GOLD analysis project Ga0193962, IMG submission 140335) | Microbial mat bacterial communities from the Broadkill River, Lewes, Delaware, United States - FB_5_MG | ecosystem: Environmental > Aquatic > Freshwater > River > Microbial mats | place: USA...
AATCTCTACGTGTAATAGAGCCAATTTTCTAGCTTTATTACACTTCATATCAATTTCTGCGTGTAATAGAGTCAAAATTTCATATTCATTACACTTCATATCAATTTCTACGTGTAATAGAGCCTAAATTTCATCATTATTACACTCAGTATCAATCTCTACGTGTAATAGAGTCTAATTTTCACTATTCTTACACTCAATATCAATCCCCCTATTACAAAGTCTTAATCAAAACCATAAATCTAGTAATTATTTCTTATAAAAAAAGAAACCGAGCTTTCTCGATTCCTTCTTCATTTAGCTATTTAGTATCTATTATTTTAATATTATTCTTAATTTGCACATCTTCATACTATCAACATTCTTCATACTATCAAATCTTCTTAATATCAATATTCTTCTTAATATCAACATCTTCTTAATATCAACATCTTCTTAATATTCTTCTTAATTTGCACATCTTCTTAATATCAACATTCACCTTAATTTCAGCATTTTTCTCTATTTTTTATTTCTTTTTATTTCCTAATGCTAATAGTATTCCTAAAACAAACGATAAGACTGCTGCCATTAAAATTCTGTATTCAGCTGGCAACATAAATGTAAATGTATGAGCTGGTACCCAGAAAAATAATATAGTTTTCTTTATTACAAAATCTAAAAATCCGAATAAATTTGCATTCTCAGCTAAATTTTTTACTGTTATTTCTTTTTTATCAGCTTTCATATCCAAGTAAGTATCAGATAGTCTGTGAGCAAACATAAAAGTTGGTGCAAATGTAGTATTCATTATTAATGATGTAAAGAATGCAAATGCAAAAGAACTTCCCTGTCCTGGTAACTTACCTGCTGCTTGAAGTGATGTAACTCCTCCAGCAAATATTCCAAACATAAGAGTTAACAATACACCTATAACTCCCCATATCAATACTCTAACTATGAAATATGATTTTAACTTCCACTGTCCAGTAGTTATTCTAGTTGCTAATATTTCTCCCATCGTTGAAAGAAAACCTACTTTGATAAATCCAGCTATATATCCGTGTGTTCCAGAAAATGCCATAAATGCTTCTCTAGAGCTAGGTATAACAAATATCATAGCAAATAAAATCATAAGCAAAGACCAAATTATTCCTTTTTTCTTCATATATCCTCCTAAATGTTATTTAAACACAATATATAATTAATTATACACTTATCTAATTATATATAAAATAGCGAGCAACCTTTAGCTACTCGCATAATATTTATTTTACTAAATCCATACCGAATTTCAATGCTTTTTTATTTAACTCAACAAATTTTTCTTTTACATTGCTTTCAATTATAGATTCCCAATTTATTTCTTCTAATCCCATAGATTTTACAAGAGCACCTAGAAGAATTACATTCATACATTTCTCATTTCCCAAATCTTTTGCCATATTCATAGCATCAAAACTAGTTACATCAGCTAATTTTTTTGTAAACTCCAAAACATCCTTAGCATATTCTGCTTTTCCATTTAAAACTGGCATCGGATTTATTTCAGTTTCTGCAACTAAAACTTTTCCTCCAATTTTCAAATGGTCTAACCATCTGAGTGCTTCCATTTTTTCAAAAGAAACTATAATATCTGCTCCCCCAACTTCTATAACTGGAGAAAATACTTTGTCTCCATATCTAACCTGTGAAGATACAGAACCACCTCTTTGACTCATGCCATGAATTTCACTCATTTTAATATCGTAGCCAGCTTCCATCAATCCTATAGTTAATAGTTTACTAGCTGTTATTGTTCCTTGTCCACCGACTCCTACCAATAAAATACTTTTAGTCATACTATTTTTCCTCCTTAACTATAGCGCCTACTGGGCATACTTGTGAACATACGTCACAACCAACACAGCTACTGCTATCAATTCTAGCTTTTTTCTTATCTTTATCAAAAATAATTGCTGGACATCCTACAGAAGTACCCTTCTTACATCCAATACATTTATCTTGATCAATTACATTTTTAGTTTTAAATACATTATCAAATTCACTCTTATCTTGAGCTGATAATTTTTTAAGCACACATGGCCATCTCGTAATAATTACTACTGGACCATCTATTCCTAATGCCCAATCTATAGCATCATTTACTTCTTTTAAATCATTTGGATTTATTGTTCTAACATGATCAATACCGCATGATTTAACGATAGGCTCTATTTCTAATATTTTAGTTTCTTTTCCTTGTAATGTATATCCTGAACCTGGATTTTGCTGATGACCAGTCATAGCAGTTATTCTATTATCCAAAATACATAATACAGCATTTGAGCCGTTATATGCCATATCTATCATGCCATTTATACCTGTATGGAAAAATGTTGAATCTCCTATAGTTGCAAATATTCTCTTATCAGTATCACCCTTCATTTTAAGAACTTGAGAACCACCATGTGCTAATCCTGGTGCTCCACCCATTGCTGTATTGAAATCCATAGCATTATAAGGTTCTGCCCATGCCAATGAATAACATCCTATATCTCCAGCAACTATGATATCTTTTCTCTTTCCTAATTCATAATAAAAGCCTCTATGAGGACAACCCGCACACAATGCTGGTGGTCTAGGAACTACTTTATCTTTTTCATACTCAATAGCATCTAAGTTTTTACCATCTACTACTTTTCTAATTCTATCAGGAGTCATCTCACCCATAAATGGGAAGAAATTATTACCCTTACAATCAAATCCTAATACTCTAACTTCTTTCTCTAAGAACATATCATTTTCTTCTAATACATATATTTCATCAAATTTTTCACAAAAATCTTTGATTGTTTTAGATGGTAACGGATATGAAAAACCTATTTTTAAATATGATACTTCATTACCAAACACTTCTTTAGCATAATTATAGCACATACCTGAAGTAATAATACCTACTTTTGAATCTTCTACAATTTCACTAATATTTAATGGAGAATTCTCAGCAACTTTTTTAAGTTCAATCATTCTCTCTTCTAAAAGTCTTCTTCTAACTTTAGAGTTAACTGGAACAGTAACATATTTCTTAGCATTTTTCACATATTCTTTGATTCCAACTTCTTTTCTTTCACCACATTCAACTATACCTTTTGAGTGACATACTCTAGTAGTCATTCTGATAAACACTGGACAGTCGTACTTTTCACTCAACTCATATGCTTCTACTACCATGTCTTTACACTCTTGTGAACTAGCTGGCTCAAACATTGGTATTTTTGCAAACTCTGCATAATGTCTATTATCTTGCTCATTTTGAGATGAATGTTGGCCTGGTTCATCACATGTTACAATTACCATACCACCATTAACTCCTGAGTATGCTGCTGCAAATAAAGGATCAGATGCAACATTTATACCTACATGTTTTGCCGATGAAAATGTTCTAGCTCCTAAAATAGAAGCACCTGTAACAGCCTCCATAGCAACTTTTTCATTATTCGCCCATTCTGCTAATATATCATCTTTATACTTAGCTATATTGTCTAATATCTCTGTACTTGGCGTTCCTGGATATGATGAGGCATATACTACTCCTGCTTCATATACTCCACGAGCAATCGCTTCGTTACCTGTAAATAATTTTTTCATAACTCCTCCATAACTTTATTTAGTTATATTAAATGTTTCTACACCGAATTAATGGTAACCGCTCTTGCACACGCAAAAACTGTTACCATTAAAGTGAATTAATATTAAATTTCTAGTTAACTACAAACAAGTCCGTTTTACGGACTTTTAGTTCGTTTTTTACCATGTTTGTATTATATAACATAATATCTGAAATTGCAAGAGATTTATTCTCCACTCATTGTTTTCTTCAAATCTTTGTTAGTAATCATTATTAATAAAGGTACTATGGCTATAATTAGTCCTACTGAAGCAACTCTAGATATTGGAAAGAACTCTGCTAATATGCCATATGCTAATGTTGATATAGCCATTCCACCTACTGCACTAGCTGTCAAAAAACCTATGCAAGCTGCTCGGTTTTCTTCTGGCATCAAAATCATTTGAGAAGATGATAATAACATATTTGCTATGGCGCTAAGCATAGAATTAAAAGCCATGAAAAATATAATTATATAGTAATTTGCCGCCATATAAGCAATTAAAGCTGAAGGAAAACTTATTAAAAATGCTAAACTCATAATAAGATGCCTCTTCGATTGTGGAATTTTCACTATCGACACAATCATTGCTCCTATAAACATACCTAATGATTGAACCGACATAAGTAAACCATATTGTTCTATGCTAAATCCTTTTTCAGTAGTGAAAACTAAGAACAAACTCATCATACCTGATGCACATAAATTTATAAGTATTGCCATTGGAAATAATACGTTTAATCCTTTAGTATGTATCATAGTTTTAAATCCCTCTAGTATGTCTTTAAATACAATAGAAATACTAACTTTGCTTCCTTGTTTTGGAGTTTTAGGAATATCTATGAAATATTCTGATATTGCACTCACAATAAATGATATTCCATTAAATATTATTAACTGTGCTACTCCAAAATAGACTAACAAAAACCCACTTATACCTTTACTAATCAAATCCACTACTGTTTGAAAACTAGATGAAATAGATGCTGCTCGTACAAATTCTTCTTTTGGTACTATGTCTATCATAACAGTACTGCTCGCAGGCCTAAACATAACAGTTGACATAGCTACAATAACAGTGAAAACCGTTAGCAAAGGAATATTCAATTTATCATTTAAACATAATATTCCTATAATTATCATGGCTATTCCTCTAAATGCATCCATGCCTACTATTATTTTTTTCCTACTGATTCTATCTGCTAATGCGCCTGTAATAGGACTTAAAAACATAGTTATAAACAAAGATATAGAACTAAATATCCCCATCAATGCTTCAGAATTTGTTTTAGTATAAACATAATAACCAATGGCTATACTATATAAAACACTGCCGAATAATGAAACTACTGTACCTTGAAGCATGAGCACAAAATTTCTATTCAATAATTTTTCACTTCTATTTCTATTCCCATTTTCACTTGTGCTTTCATCTGCATTTTCACTAGTATTTTCATTTTCATTAATATCTAAATCTTCATTTTTATTCATTCTTCCTCCTAATATTGCTATTAATATATAAAAATCGTCAACACATTTGTGGTAACGATTTTATTATATCATATATTTGGAATATGTCAATATGTAAAAATTAGATAACTATCTAACATTAATAATAATAAAAAGCTACCAATACTATATATTGATAGCCATATCTAAATCATATCTAATTATTTGTAAATGAATTCAAATCATCAATTAAAAACATAATATTTTCATCATTAATTTTATAAAACAATTTTCTACCATCAGTAGATGTCTTAAGCAATCCTGCTGAAGATAATATTTCCATATGATGTGATAAAGTAGCTGGAGTTAAGCTTAATATTTCTGCTAATTCTTTAGCATAATATGATTTTTGAACTAATAATTTCATTATTTTATATCTATTTAAATCTGATAATGCTTTTAATTGCAAAACTGATGTTTTCGCTCTGTTTTCTTGATCATTTGCAAACATAGTTAACTCTTCAAAAAAAACACCTATCAATAAATTCATTCCAAATTTTATATCTGGAATAACAGTTATCGTAAAATGATTGTATCCTATTATTGATATGTAAAAGTTGCATATATTCACATCAATACTATCTGTCAAATCAAAATCTACATATTTAGAAACTGCAAATTTTCCTAACTCCTTTATGCTTTTTCCATCAATTTCTTTATATTTATCATAAGTTAATGAATATATATCCTGAATAATTCCATCATACTCTTTAAGTATTGATATACCTTCATTTATAATTTGCATAATATCTTCAAAAGATTCATCTATGTTTTGATACATTTCTAAAATATTAATTTTATCTTCTGAACTCATATCTTTTTCATTAATTAATTTGAATACTTCTGGAATTTCTAATGCCTTAATATTTTCTAAATCATCTAAAGTTTCAACTACATCTATATCTACTCCTACATAATCTTTTAATATCATACAAAAAATAATTTTAAATTTATGAGATGTAAAATCAGATAACATAGTTTCATCCAAAAAATTGAATACAAATTCAACTAAGTCTATCTTGCTAGGTAAAATTTTTACTGAAAAATATTTATCATATTTCATATATTTTTTCAAAACTTTTTTCTCTTTTTTAAACAAATCATTATGAAGTTTATTTAATACCTTTATTTTTCCGTTTATCTCATCATTTTCATTATAAAAGCATTCATCTTTAAAAAGATCAATAGTTTTTTCTTTATAATTTTCAAATGTTATGCTCGCTAATTTACAAGATTCTAATACATAGTTTATTTCTTTTTTCAATTTAATTTTCATATTTTTATCCAATCTATTTTTGTATTCTGTTCAACTTATTTTCTATATTCATAGCTGTTTTCATTAATTCTTCTTTTATATACTCAAATTTTTCTAACATTTTTATTTTATATCCACTTACACTTATAGAACAAAATAACTTATCACTTTTATCCAAAACTACTGTAGCTATGCAAAATAAACCTTCTGCAATTTCTTCATCATCTACAGCAAATCTATCATTCTTTGCTTTCAATATTACTTCCATATATTTTGTGGCTTCTATTATAGTGTTTTTAGTTCTTTCTATGTACTTCATATTGCTCAAAACATCCATCAAATCATCTGAAAATGCAGTTAATATTTTCCCAGACCCTGAGCAATTAAGCGGCATTGTTTGTCCTACATTAGGCACTAAACTAAGAGCTCCTGAACTTTCAACTCTATAAACAGCTAAACTTTCATAATTTGAAAGAATAGATGCTGATACTGTAAATCCAGTTTTATCACATAAGTCATCTAATGGCCCTTTAATCACTGATAATAAATATTTAGAATTGCTCGAATTATCAGATAATTTCATAAATTTATTTGATAAATAATATAAATTATCCTCAATATTTTTAAATAAATAGTGTTCATACACCAAAGTATTCAATATTCTCAAAGTTGCTGCCTTCGAAAAGCTTGTGCTTTCAATTATTTCTTTTAAGCTATATCTATCTTTTAATATAAAAAGGTCTATGACTTTTAAAGCTTTTTCCAATGAACCATTTTTTTCCACCATAAAATCTCCTATTATATAATTATATCACTGCAAATTTATACACATTAAATGCATTCAACAAAATCAAAGCTATCATAACAAACATAAATATTTTCTCAACTGTTTTTGAATCAACTTTTTTAGATATGGCTGAACCTATCAAGGCACCACTCACTCCTCCAAAACACATCAAAATTAACGTTAATATTTCAAACTCTGGAACATTATTCGTTAAAATAGTAGTTACTATAGAAGACGTTTGAGAAAAGAAAATTATAAACAGTGAATTTTTTGCTGCTTCTTTTCCATTCATAGAAAAAAAGAAATATAGAACGGCTACATTTAAAGGTCCGCCACCTATTCCTAAAAAAGCTGCTATACATCCTAATGATAAGCCTATAAATAAGGCTGCTACAGGATTTTTGATATCTAATGATTTTATTTTTGATTTATTTGATATATAGATAACTATTGCGATTATTACAATCAATAATACTAGTGATTGTAGAAAACCAATATTACCAGATAAGTTTGAAAATATTTTTTTACCTATATAACCGCCTATTATAGCCCCTGTGGCAAGAAAACCACTCATTTTATAGTTAAGTTTAATTTTACTATTTCTATTTCTTATGAAAGAAGAAATAGTCATAGATAACACTGTACATGTGGATAAAAAGCTGGCTGTTGCAACACTTAATGTCCCTAATGCATCTATTCCAGGTTTTATTATTACTCCACCACCAAGTCCACTCAAAGCTCCTAAAGTAGTAGCAATCATAGCTATTACTAAATATATAATCTGCATATTATCTCCTAAATATTTGTCTATTATCATTATAAACTAAAAGTCTTTAATTTTCAACCTTTTGTTACATCTAGTTACATCACGATAAATAGTATATTTATAATAAAAAAAAATAATCTACAAAAATTCGATTCAATCACAAATTTTTGTAGGTCATTTTATTAGTTTTCTTCTTATTTTTCACTTTTACAAATATGTTTACTAGAACAACATTCAATTACTGGTAGGACAAACATAAATCCTACACCTGGTTCATCAAAATCGTCTAATAATGCCTTTAATTTTTTTACAGTCTCATCTTTTTTCTCTTCAGTATGAATAACGCTAAAAACTGTTTTATTATATGGTTTTCTACTATCAATTAATCTACGAACACTTCCAAACATAGGAACATCTACATGATGATTAAGTAATATTTTACCCATTCCTTGGCTATCTACAGTCGTTGCGCCTATCCCAAGTTCATAGAATAATTCCTGAACTTCGTCCAATTTATATACGTCATTCAATATTAAAAATAAAGCGTACATAGCATCCCTCATTTCTATTAGAATATATATTCATTTTACCTTGAAAAATCTTTTATGTCAACCTTTAATTGAAAACGTTATATACATAATCATATAATATATGAAAGCAAATCTTAATTTCATCATAAGTTTATGTAAATATATTTGATTTTTTCTAAAAAAATGTTTATAATATGAGGGGATTGTTTAACGATTTTATTATTCAATCGTTTATATTATACAGACAGGAGAAAACATATGAGTACATATTTAGTTGGACTAGATATCGGTTCTACAACTGTAAAGGTTGCAGTAATCGATGAAGACAAAAAAATTATTCATAAAGAATATAAAAGACATTATTCTGATATCAAATCAACAGTTATTTCAATTATTGAAAATTGTTCATCTATATTAAAGGATTCTAATATTAGAGTTACTATGACTGGCTCTGGAGCCGTAGATGTTGCAAAATTTTTCAATATAGAATTTATTCAAGAGGTTTCTGCTTGCACTAGTGCAGTAGAAGAATATATTCCAGATACAGATGTAGCAATTGAACTTGGTGGTGAAGACGCCAAAATCACATATTTCAAAGGTAGTTTAGAACAAAGAATGAACGGTTCTTGTGCTGGTGGTACAGGAGCATTCATAGATCAAATGGCAATTTTACTAAAGACTGATGCTGCTGGGTTAAATGACATGGCTAGAAATCATACTACAATATATCCTATAGCATCTAGATGCGGTGTTTTTGCAAAATCTGATATTCAACCATTGCTAAACGATGGTGCTAAAAAAGAAGATATTTCCGCTAGTATTTTACAAGCAGTTGTAAATCAAACAATCAGTGGATTAGCACAAGGACGACCTATAAAGGGGAAAGTTGCTTTTCTAGGTGGACCATTACATTTTATGGATCAATTAAGAGCAAGATTTATAGAAACTTTGTCTCTTACAGAAGACATGAATATATGTCCTGATGATGCAAATTACTATGTTTCATTAGGAGCTGCTCTTTGTGCAAAAGAAATAAAAACTATACCATTCAATGCTTTTCATAAAGATATGGTAGAAAATATAAATAAAGATACTACTCACCGTACAAACATATTAGCACCCTTATTTAAAGACCGTGCTGAATATGATAAATTTATTAGTAGACATTCTAAGGCTATAGCTAAACGTGTTGACATCAATACTTATAAGGGAAATGCTTTCTTAGGTATAGATGCTGGTTCTACTACTACAAAAATTGCTTTAATCACAGAGAATGGTGAACTTTTACATACTTTTTATGGTAGTAATCAAGGTAATCCTTTAAACTCAACTATTGAAGCTTTGCAAGAATTATATGCTAAGATGAATGATGACATAAAAATTGCCTATTCTACAATTACTGGATACGGTGAACATCTTATTAAAGCAGCTCTAAATGTAGATTTTGGAGAAATAGAAACTGTAGCACATTATAAAGCAGCTAATTTCTTTAGACCTGGTGTTGATTTTATATTAGATATCGGTGGTCAAGATATGAAATGTATGTATGTAAAAGATGGAGTTATTAGTTCTATCCTTTTAAATGAAGCTTGTTCTTCAGGATGTGGATCTTTTATTGAAACATTTGCAAAATCTTTAAATATAGATGTAAAAGATTTTGCTCAAGAAGGTACTAAATCTAGAGGTCCTGTAGACTTAGGGACTAGATGTACTGTATTCATGAATTCAAAAGTAAAACAGGCTCAAAGAGAAGGAGCTACAGTTCAAGATATATCTGCTGGTATTTCTTTCTCAGTAATTAAAAATGCTTTGTTCAAAGTTATTAGACTTAGAAATGCTGATTCTCTAGGTGATAAAATAGTTGTCCAAGGTGGAACATTCTACAATAATGCTGTACTAAGAGCTTTTGAAGAAATCACTGGTAGACAAGCTATAAGACCAGATATTGCTGGACTTATGGGAGCATTTGGTGCTGCTATCGTTGCTAAGGAACAATACACTGGTCAAACATCTAAATTATATGGTCCTAAACAATTAAACTCTTTCTCTGCGGTTACAACTATGGAAAGATGCGGAAAATGTGGAAATAACTGTTTATTAACTATCAATAGATTTAATGAAGATACTTATTATGTA
>Ga0193962_1001577_pt1 | contig 10605 bp, 9 predicted proteins | sample FB_5_MG_FD_140335 | JGI IMG/M metagenome (GOLD analysis project Ga0193962, IMG submission 140335) | Microbial mat bacterial communities from the Broadkill River, Lewes, Delaware, United States - FB_5_MG | ecosystem: Environmental > Aquatic > Freshwater > River > Microbial mats | place: USA...
TTGTTTAATGTGTCTACCGCATCTTCTTTTGTTGTTGCGGCAGCAGGGGGCAAGGTTGCTAAGCATGGCAATCGCAGTGTTTCGTCCAGCACGGGTAGCGCAGATGTTTTAGAGTTTGCGGGTATTTCTTTGGCTTTAAGTGCCGATCAGGTTGCTCGTTGCGTGAATGAAATTGGCGTAGGTTTCATGTTTGCTCCCGCGCATCATAGTGCAATGAAACATGCGATTGGTCCACGTAAAGAATTAGCTCAGCGCACTATTTTTAATATGCTTGGCCCACTTACGAATCCGGCGGGGGTTAAAAACCAAGTGATTGGCGTCTTCAATGCTGCATTATGTCGTCCGCTTGCGGAAGTATTGCAACGCTTGGGCAGTGAGCACGTATTGATCGTACATTCCGATGATGGTTTGGATGAAATTAGTTTAGCGGCAGAAACGACCATCGCCGAACTTAAAAACGGTCACATTAGTGAATATAAATTTAAGCCTGAAGACGTTGATATTACGAGTCAGAGCTTAATGGGGTTGACGGTTGATAGTGCCGAACAAAGTTATCAGTTGATTAAAGACGCGCTAGGCAAACGCGAAACCGATGCTGGGAATAAAGCCGCAGATATTATTGCGTTGAACGCGGGTGCGGCCATTTATGCAGCCAATATTGCTAACAGCTTAGAGCAGGGTGTAGAAATGGCGCAAGATGCTATTTATTCTGGCCTAGCCCTTGGAAAATTAAATGATCTAGTAACGTTCACGCGTTACTTGGAAGAAGACCAAGCTTAAGTTTGGCACAGGAATAAGATTAATGAATACCCCGACGATTCTAAAAAAAATCCTTGATACCAAAGTGATCGAAGTGCAGCAGCGCAGTGCTGCAATGTCTTTGGCAGAAATGAAAGCTCGCGCTTTTGATCAGCCAGAAGCGCGTGGTTTTTATAAAGCCATGCAAGCTAAAGTGGCGGCAGGTTTACCTGCGGTGATTGCAGAAGTGAAAAAAGCGTCGCCAAGCAAAGGTATTTTTCGTGATGATTTTGATCCAGCCCGCATCGCTGAATCTTATGAAAAAGCGGGCGCTGCTTGCTTATCAATTTTAACCGATAAAGATTATTTTCAGGGCAGTGAAGAGTTTTTGAAGCAAGGGCGCAATGCGTGCTCAATTCCTGTTATTCGTAAAGATTTTTTAATCGACCCTTATCAAATATTTGAAGCAAAAGTGATTAACGCTGATTGTATTCTACTGATCGTATCCGCGTTAAGTGATATGCAGTTGCAAGACTTCTCTGGCTTAGCTACTGAGCTAGGGATGGATGTACTGGTTGAAGTGCATGATGAGAAAGAGCTGCACTCAGCGTTGAAATTGGATACACCTTTAGTCGGTATCAATAACCGCAATTTGCATACCTTTGAAGTAAGCTTAGAGAATACCTATGCTTTGCTTGATCAGATTCCTAGCGATCGTATGGTGGTAACGGAAAGTGGTATTTTAGGTCGCGAAGATGTTGCCGCAATGCGTGCTAAGCACGTGAATGCTTTCTTGGTCGGTGAAGCCTTTATGCGCGCTGAATTTCCTGGCGAGAAATTATCGGAGTTGTTCTTCTAAATTTAGCTTTAAATCTGAATTGAGCAGCAAAAAACAGATGTCTTCGAATGTCTGTTTGTTTGCTGCTTGATGTTATGCCTGCTTTATTCAATAGCTGTCTGGGAAATTCTCTCGAATTTCTAATAAGGCTTCAATGTTTTCTTCAAACAAATCAACAAGCCGTGGTTCAAACTGTTCGCCACGCTCTTCTTTTATAATCGCGATGATTTTTTCGATTGGCCAAGCGTCTTTGTAGCAGCGCTTACTTCCTAGTGCGTCAAATACATCGGCTAATGCCGTAATGCGTCCTGCAATGTGTATTTCTTCACCTTTTAAACCACGAGGATAGCCTTTGCCATTCCACTTTTCGTGATGCTGGCCTGCAATGATCGAGCCGAGCTGTAAAATACGTTTATCAGACTTTGCGAGTATCTCTTCACCGATTAATGCATGAGTTTGCATAATCTCCCATTCTTCAGGAGTATGCTTGCCTGGTTTGTTTAAAATGCTGTCTGGAATTCCGACCTTACCGACATCGTGTAAAGGTGACGCAAATTTAATAAGTTCAGCTTCTCTTTCGGGCAAGCCATAAGCGATGGCTAAGAGTTGAGATATCTGTGCAACTCGTTTTACGTGTGCTCCTGTCTCTTTTGAACGCTGCTCAACTGCTTCGCCGAGCATATATACAAGTTCTTTTTGAGTTTCCTGAACATCCTCACGCATTAATAAATTTTCGTAGGTGACGGTGACATTGGCTGCATAGATTTCTAAGATCTGTTTATCAATATCACTAAGCTCGTGATGGTAGGTGACATAAAGAAGACTTTCACTGCCTTCACGAGGAGAAGAATAGCCAATGTAATGATCTTTGTGATAATAAGATTTGTGGTCTTTTAAGACTTGCTTGAAACCATTTTGTACTTGAATCGGTAGCTCTTCCATCGTCGCAATGTTGTGCGTATTTTCCATGTCGCCAGTCGCGGCAAGGATGCGGAAAGTGCGAGTTTCAATATCCAGTTGTGAATCGTGAGTAATGGATGAGCAATAGAGAGCACTTTGCTCTAAACCAAGCAGGTTTGTTATTTGCGATAAAACAGCACTCGCAAATTTATTCAGCGTATCGGAGCCAAAAACTTCCGTAGAAGCCTTAATAACATTCTCTAATCCTTTTCTATGTTCATTAAGCGTACAGATATCTCGGTAGCTGCGTAATGTTGCATAAAGTAGAGTATTGAGTTTCGTGGTGGTTAATTCGGTTTTATCTTTGTAGTCATTGATGTCGTAGTTGCGAATGACTTCATTTTCTGGAGCCTGGCCAGGCTGTCCTGTTCTAAGAACAAGACGTGTATAGCGGTTATTTAGATCTTCACGAATGTAGCGTGCAACTTCTAAGCCTGCGTGTTCGTCTTCCATGACAACATCTAAAATTGCAAGTGCGATATCATTGCGCTGAGCCATGATATCTTTCGCTTCTTGGCCTGTATACGCACTGATTAATTCGAGCTTCAAACCATCGAAAGAAAAATTGTGTAATACCATGCGTGTTACTTTATGCACATCTGGTTCATCATCTACGATGAGAACTTTCCAAGTCTCACTTAGCTCTTTCTGTGGTTGGTCATCATCACCGCCGCCGAATAATGGCTCATCATCGGTGAATAACGCTTGGTCGCTCATATAGTCTTGCTCCAATAATACTAATTGAAGTTTAGAACAAGGTTGAGGGCTCTGCTGTGGAATTTTTTAAATATGAGTATTTTTTTGAATTAACTTTCTCTACGAGGTAGGGTAGCGGCTCGGCGAGTACCATGAACCACCATTGTTTTGCCAGCTACGTCGACTAAACCTTGTTCTTCTAAGGCTTTTAATACACGGCCAACCATTTCTCGTGAGCAGCCGACAATGCGGCCAATCTCTTGGCGAGTGATCTTAATTTGCATACCATCTGGGTGTGTCATGGCATCCGGTTCTTGAGAAAGCTCTAGCAAGGTGCGCGCGACACGGCCAGTGACGTCCAAAAAGGCAAGGTCGCCAGCTTTACGTGTGGTATTTCTTAAGCGCAGAGACATTTGCTCAAAAATAGCATAAAGAAGACTATGGTCATCTTTTACTAGTTCTAGAAATTTTGTATAGCTAATTTCAGCCACTTCACAATCAGACTTTGCTTTCACCCAAGCGGTACGAGCTTTTGCGTTAGGGTCAAATAATCCCATTTCCCCAAAGAAATCACCTTTGTTCAAATAAGCCATGATCATTTCACGGCCATCTTCATCTTCGATGATGACTGAGACTGATCCTTTGACTAAAAAGAACAGTGAGTCGCTTTGATCTCCCGCATAGATTAGTGTGCTGCGAGAAGGATAGCGACGGCGATGAGCATGATTTAAAAAAACCTCGATATACTCAGCTTTGGTATTCGTTCCATAAAGACTCATAAATCAGTTACCCGTCCGAGGTAAAAAAGAGCTAAAAATGCTCATTGAAAACAATAACTTAATACAGCAACCTAATATACTGTAGTAGCATTATCAGATATACCCCCTTTATTCTAACAAAATCACCTAATACTACGAGTGCTTAAGTCTCACTATTCGTAGGGAAATTATTCTAAAGTCTTTTGCTATGGTAACCTTGCGCCAATTCGATGGAGAAATTTTATGAAAGCAACAATTACATGGGGCGGCGACGTCAAATTTATCGGTGAATCCGGAACGGGTCATACAGTCATCATGGATGGTCCGGAAGATCATGGTGGTAAAAACCAAGGTGTTCGCCCGATGGAACTGCTACTTTTAGGTATGGGTGGCTGTACCAGTTTTGATGTGATGAGTATTTTGAAGAAGCAGCGTCAAGATGTTGTGGATTGCGTAGCGGAAATTGAAGCTGAGCGTGCTGATGCGGTACCTTCAGTATTCACTAAGATTCATATCCATTTTAAAGTGCAGGGTCGTAAACTGCGAGAAGTGGCTGTTGAGAAGGCCGTTGCGCTGTCTGCTGAGAAGTATTGTTCAGCGTCAATCATGCTGGAAAAAGGCGGTGTTGAAATTACTCATAGCTTTGAGGTTGAAGCGGTAGAGTAAACTCTCAGGTTTCAGCACAAACAAAAATGCCCCGTTTGATTGCTCAAACGGGGCATTTTTTTGGAAGTAGAAAAACCAACTTCCTAAAGCTATTAGCCCGCTTCTACAATGCGCTTCATATCAGTCATGTAGCCACGTAGCTCTTCACCAACATATTCAACTGGGTGATTACGGATTTCGTCGTTAACTTCAACTAAACGAGCGTTATCAACAGAGTTAGAGGTTAGGTTTAAGCCTTTACCAATTACTTCAGTCGTAATGTTTGGCATGAACTTCTCAGCCAATAGAGGCACTGCTGCGTGAGCAAACAAGTAACAACCGTATTCTGCAGTATCAGAAATCACAACGTTCATTTCGTAAAGCTTCTTACGAGCGATAGTATTAGCGATTAATGGAGTTTCATGTAGAGATTCGTAGTATGCAGACTCTTCAACGATACCAGACTCAACCATGGCTTCAAACGCAAGCTCAACGCCCGCTTTAACCATAGCAACAAGCATGATGCCTTTGTCGAAGAATTCTTGTTCCGTGATTTCAACATCGCAAGGCGCTGCTTTTTCGAAGCCAGTTTCAGCTGTTTCTTCACGCCATTTAAGTAGGTTAACGTCGTCGTTAGCCCAATCTTCCATCATAGTCTTAGAGAAGTGACCCGTGATGATGTCGTCTTGGTGCTTGCGGAACAAAGGACGCATAAGGTCTTTAAGTTCGTCAGCCATATCAAAAGCAACGATTTTAGCTGGGTTAGCTAGACGATCCATCATGTTAGTGATGCCGCCAATCTTCAATGCTTCAGTAACCGTTTCCCAACCGAATTGGATCAATTTAGCGGCGTATGGGCCGTCGATGCCGTCAGCAACCATTTTTTCGTAGCCCAAGATGGCGCCAGTCTGCAACATACCACAAAGGATAGTTTGCTCACCCATAAGGTCAGACTTAACTTCAGCAACGAAAGAAGATTCAAGACAACCCGCACGGTCACCACCAGTCGCTGAAGCGTAAGCTTTAGCAAGATCCCAGCCTTCGCCGCGTGGATCATTTTCTGGGTGAACAGCAAGAAGTGTTGGAACACCAAAGCCACGCTTATATTCTTCACGTACTTCAGAACCAGGGCATTTAGGAGCAACCATGATTACTGTGATGTCTTCACGGATCTTCATGCCTTCTTCTACGATGTTAAAACCGTGAGAGTAAGCAAGAGTAGAATTCTTCTTCATCAAAGGCATAATTGCAGTAACAACGGCCGTATGCTGCTTATCAGGAGTAAGGTTTAGTACTAGGTCAGCTTGAGGAATCAAGTCTTCGTAAGTACCCACAGTGAAGCCATTTTCAGTCGCGTTTACGAAAGAAGCACGCTTCTCTGCGATTGCTGCTGCGCGAAGAGTATAAGAAATATCTAAGCCAGAATCGCGCATGTTCAAACCTTGGTTAAGGCCTTGAGCACCACAACCAACGATGACGATTTTTTTGCCTTTAAGGGCTTCACAACCGTCAGCGAATTCACTGCGGTTCATGAAACGACAACGGCCAAGTTGATCAAGCTGTTCACGCAAGTTTAGCGTGTTGAAATAGTTGTTAGACATGAGTCTCTCCAATCTATAAGTGTTAATAGTAATTTGGGCGAATGCTATATTCGATGGCGTGCATTCTAGGCTAAGTTGCTCGTTGCGTAAAATGCTATAATTGCTTTTTATCGTTGCAGTTATTGCAATTAGAGAAGCGGATTGCTCAAAAATTGGAATGGCGCTTGTTTTTTACATTTCTACTCGGAGGTTTTGCTATGGAATACAAAGATTTAGAAGTATTTGTACAATTAGCGGAGCATCAGCATTTAGGCGTGGTTAGCCAGTTGGTGCATTGCAGTCCTTCGACCTTGAGCCGTCGCTTGAAACGCATGGAAGAAGGTATTGGCAGCTTGTTATTTAATCGTGAAGGGACTCGTTTACGGTTAACCGAAGAAGGGGAGTTATTTCGCCAGCACGCTGAGCAGGTATTAGAACTTTGGCATCAGCTTAAGCTGTCGATGCAGCGCCAAGCCAGTGAACTGCAGGGGCAGCTAAGTATTTATTGTTCAGTAACCGCGAGCTACAGTTTTTTATCCGAACTATTAGGCCGGTTTCGGGCGCAGCATCCGCTGGTGGATATTCGGTTGAAAACAGGAGACGCCGCTGAATCCATTGCCCATGTTCAATCGGGGGATGTCGATATGGTGATTGCTGCGCGCCCTGATCAGCTAGCGGCGAATCTTACTTTTAAAACGATCACGCCTGCCCCTTTGCTTTTTATTGCTCCTGTTTCTAATCAGTCTGTTCCTGAGCTATTGGAAGAGCCTATTCGGTGGGATAAGGTACCTTTGGTACTTTCTGAATCAGGTTTAGCACGCACACGCGTCGATCGTTGGTTTAAGCAGAAGCGTTTAAGACAAAATATTTATGCGCAAGTATCGGGTCACGAGGCGATTGTCAGTATGGTGAGTCTAGGTTGTGGTGTTGGGGTTGTGCCAGATCTGGTATTAAAAAATAGTCCCTTGATGAATAAAGTTCGTATTCTCGATATTCAGCCAGAATTAGAGCCCTTTGCTGTGGGGCTTTGCGCACAAAGTAAGCGCTTACATGAGCCGTTGATTTCAGCGTTGTGGCAAACTGTGATGTGGGAATAGCTAGCGCTTCTTTGCTCATCTCAGTAAGATAGAGGGCAGAGATGGTATATCTGTAACCTATTAGCGATGTACCAGCGCTCTATCGATGCAGGGCGCTTAGCCATAAGAACTTAAATGTGGCAAACAGCATCTATCTATTTAGTAGGTATGATTTTAAATTATGAATGATCAAGATGATAAGGTAGTTAAGTTGAACGACGATATTCAAGAAAATACTACAGAGTCTAGTGATGCTGAGGCATTTGCTAGCCCTAAGCCTCGTAATAAAGGTATTTATTTATTACCTAACTTATTTACGACAGGGGCATTGTTCTCTGGGTTCTATGCCATCGTTGCGGGTATGGATGGTAATTTTGAAAGTGCTGCGATCGCGATATTCATATCCATGATTTTAGATGGATTAGATGGTCGAGTTGCGCGTATGACTAATACGCAAAGCGACTTTGGCGCCGAGTATGATAGCTTGGCCGATATGGTCTCTTTTGGTGTTGCTCCCGCACTTGTGACTTTTAGTTGGGCGCTGCAAGATTTAGGTAAGGTGGGTTGGGTTGCTGCATTTGTGTATGTTGCAGGTGCTGCTTTGCGCTTAGCGCGTTTTAATACGCAAATTGATACGGCTGATAAAAACTATTTTACTGGCTTAGCAAGTCCTGCCGCTGCGGCCATTGTCGCGGGTACTGTTTGGGCATTTAGCGAAACCGGTGCTGCGGGTCAAGATGTTGCATGGGTTATGGCTATTTTGGTTCCACTAGCGGGTGTTCTGATGGTGAGTAACTTTCAGTACCACAGTTTTAAAGGCCTAGATCTGAAAGGCAAGGTTCCTTTTGTCGCGATGCTCGCCATTGTTATGATTTTTGTCGTGGTATCGATTGACCCTGCGAAAGTATTGTTAGGTGTCTTTATGGCGTATGCTTTTTCAGGCCCTATTGTCAGTGCTAGAAAGTATTTGAAAGAACGTAAATCATAATATTAGCGTTTGTTTCTATCATTAAAGGCCTCTTATGAGGCCTTTTTTGTAGCTGCTATAAAGTAAATTATTGCGGTTATTGGAATTTTGCAGGCGAAAGAGTGTCTATTCTTATAATAGCTTTGATATATGAGTTATTAGCAATTATTAAACAACGATGAGTCTCCTATGTTAATTAAGCCTGCTATTGATATTCCGTCCTCTGAAATAACTTCGCATTCTGCTTATTTGAATCGACGAAAATTCATGCAGCAAAGTGGCGTTGCGCTTGCCGCTATGGGCTTGGCATCCACCGCAGGAGCGTTAGAGACGCATGCTGGCACGCCACCCACATTTGGCCCTGATTGGCTAAATAAGCAGGTATTGGGTGCAAAAGAAACTGCTTTTGGCAAAGAGGAGAAGCTAACGCCGTATCGTGATGTTACTTCGTATAATAACTTTTATGAATTCGGTACAGGTAAAGACGATCCTGCACGTAATGCGGGTTCTTTGGTTACGGATCCTTGGTCGGTCACGATTGGCGGAGCGTGTGAAAATCAGGGGACTTTTAATTTAGAAGACATTCTAAAGTCAATGTCGCTAGAAGAGCGTATTTATCGACTGCGTTGTGTTGAGGCTTGGTCAATGGTGATTCCATGGATTGGCTTTCCTTTAGCAGACCTGATTAAGCGCTTTAAGCCTTTGTCTACCGCCAAGTATGTAGAGTTCACGACGCTGGAGGCGCCAAAGCAAATGATTGGCCAGCGTTCAAGGTTTTCTACCATTGATTGGCCGTACGTTGAGGCGCTGCGCATTGACGAGGCGATGAATCCGCTAACGTTAATGGCGGTGGGCTTATATGGAGAAATTCTTCCCAAGCAAAACGGTGCGCCCATTCGTTTGGTTGTACCCTGGAAATATGGTTTTAAGAGTATTAAGTCGATTGTGAAAATTCGCTTTACTGAAACGCCACCTATTAATACTTGGCAGGCAATCGCTCCTCGGGAATATGGCTTCTATGCAAATGTTAATCCTGAGGTTAGTCATCCGCGATGGAGCCAAGCGAAAGAGCGTCGCTTACCTTCTGGGCTATTTAATACTAATAGAATAGAAACTCAGATGTTTAATGGTTATGGCGATCAAGTTGCTCATCTTTATAAAGGTATGGATCTAAGGAAGCACTATTAATGACAGTGTTTATTAGGCGCTGTCTTATTTTTTCAGCGCTATTTATGCCTTTTGCTTACATCCTTGCTCAGGTTATTGCGTTGCAAATGGGTGATTACGATATTCTTGGACCTGAACCTGGCAAGGCGATTACTTGGTTTACCGGAGAGTGGGCCTTTAACATTTTATTGTTAACGTTAGCGGTCACTCCTTTGAGAAGCTGGTTTGGCTGGAAATGGCTTTTGCCTCATCGTCGCATGCTGGGCCTATTTGTGATGTTTTATGCGACATTGCATTTGCTTTCTTATATGGCCTTCTTGCTAGGCTGGGAGTGGGACGATATTGGCAGCGAACTTATTGAACGTCCTTATTTAACTTTAGGGTTTCTGGGTTGGCTTCTTTTGATCCCGCTTGCGGTGACTTCTACTAAAGGGTGGCAGCGTCGTTTAAAGAGAAAGTGGAAGTCGCTACACAAGGTGGTTTATTTGATTGCTATCTTATGTGCGGTTCACTATTTATTGCAGATACGATCAAATTGGTTTGAGCCTACTCTATATGCATCAATAACTTTGGTTCTTTTAGGGCAGCGCTTTTCTTTGGCCAAATTCAAAGGCTACTTTGCTAGATCGGCTTAAGTAGATGAATTAGATATTTAAGCTGATAGTGATTGCTGGTGGTCTAAGCGTGATTAGCTTGCGTTCACTACGGAGATTGAATTTTGTACGGCACGCCGTGAATCCATCCATGGAGGCTCGGCTAAAAGATCCCTCTTTTAGACGTCCTGCAAAATTAATCTCCATTGCTCATCGCAAATCACTCAAGCCTTTAGAATCTGCTAATTATTCTCCATTAAATATCAAGAATCAGCTTTCTATATGTCGTTCATATTGCAGCTGAGATTGGTGTGATGCTTTTTTTAATCTGCTCAAATGTCTGTTGTGCAGGATTAGATTGTTCGTTCCAACCTTGGTTTTGTACGATTTCTAAACTGTTTTGATGATTTTTCAGTTAATTTCATTCATTTGTAATAAATTTACAGAAAGCAGTTGACGGGGCTGTGGATAAGCGTATTATTCGCCGCCTGCTCAGACAGAACGGCCTTCGGGAAGTGGTGACTGATGCGGAAAAAGGGATGTGTAAGTAGTTGTTTTTAAAAGGTTTTTTAAAATCTTTCTGAAAA
>Ga0193962_1001581_pt1 | contig 10588 bp, 14 predicted proteins | sample FB_5_MG_FD_140335 | JGI IMG/M metagenome (GOLD analysis project Ga0193962, IMG submission 140335) | Microbial mat bacterial communities from the Broadkill River, Lewes, Delaware, United States - FB_5_MG | ecosystem: Environmental > Aquatic > Freshwater > River > Microbial mats | place: USA...
ACTTACTTCTATTATAATTCGACCTACAAAAGGACGAGTGGGTGAGTGGCTGAAACCACATCCCTGCTAAGGATGCGTACTGGTAACGGTACCGAGAGTTCGAATCTCTCCTCGTCCGCCACTTAAACCCCATAAACACTATATTTATAAGACTTAGAAAACAGACTGTACAAGTTTTGTACCAAATTTTTATCTATTTATGACACATTTTCTATCTTAGAAAAATCAATTTTTACCTTACCAATGTAATGATTTCTTGTTACTTGAATATCTTCATGTCCTACTTGTTGAGTTAACCAAGTTTCATTATTTATATTTTCTTCTGCAAATGTACAAAAGAACTTTTTAGTATCATAAAAACGCCCTATTCTCAAATTTGATTTAGTACAAAGATTTTTAAACAATGTATCTAATACATGAGAATTTTTATAAGGCTCATTATATTGAGTAATAAAAACATATTCAAAATTACATGTTAAAAGTAATTGTTTTTCTAATGCCTTTTTTGCTCGAGGTAATAAATCAATAATTCTAATTTTATCGCCTTTTGGTAAATCAATATTACCATCTCTTATTCGTTCTAGTACTTTGATACTTTCATTTTTAAAATTAATATTTTTCCATTTCAAAGCAATTATTTCACTTGGACGCATACCACTAAAAAAAGCCAACTCTAAAAGATGTTTATATTGACCTTGAGTATTAGATAATAAAGTGTTAACTTCCTCTAATCTATATACATCTGGTAACGCCCTTTTAACTTTTGGAGCTGTAACATATTTTAATGGATTTTTTTGAATAATATCGTCAGCCATTGCAGTTTCTAAAATAATATTTATGATACTTCTATATCCAATAATAGTTTTAGGAGCAAGATCCAAAGAATTTTGCCAAGCCATTAAACTCGATGTTTTAATATCAATTAATTCACAATCAAAATACTCACATAACTTATTAAATTTTTGAAAGTATTCTTTTTGAGAAAATTCACTTCTATTTGATGAAGTAATATCTAAAACATATTTACCATAATCTTTAAATGACAATGTAACATCATTAAATTTTTTATTATGTATCTCGTTAAATAAAATCTCTTTTTGTTTTTCAACATACTTTATTTTATCTTTTGAATAACCTGAACTGTATCGATAACCTTTACAATTTACAGATTTATATAACCAAAGCTTACTACCTCGTGTATATACTTTAACCATTTACTAGCACCTTTCTAGCTAACAACCATATATAATTTTATCATTTTATTTTTAATTGTGATAATGAATTTTTATGTATATGATATGAATTACCAAACTTTTTGAAATTATTTGGTTCTATATTAACAAGACAATAATTCCTAAAACCGTCTAAAGAATAACCATATTGACTAGCAAAATATTTTGATAATGGTATCCATTCAGGAACTGAACTTTCAATTTTATTAATTCTATTTTCAAGTTCATTTAATTTTTCAAATATTGTCATATTGCAACCTTTTTTATTTAAAGTATATTTTTACAACCATAAATTTATTTATTATTTTATATAAATAATGATTTTTCTATCAAAACATGAGAATTTTTATCTTTTTTAATTTTTATAATCTTTGACTTTTTCATATTCTTTTTAATCGTAAAAATCTTTTTAATGAAATTTCACTTTTCAATAATTTATTTCCTATATAATCTAAATCGTATTTTCTTGTAATATATATTTTGATAAATGATTTAGTATTTTTAATTTCAAAATCTAGAAAATGTGAATATATAGACTTATCAATAATCGTAATATTTTCTGATGATGATTTAAAAGATAATTTCATGTTAAAACTCCACTTTAGTAGCAATATAAGCTTTTAATTCTGTTCCAGCTTTTAAACTATTTAAATGTTCATCATTTTCATAATATAAAACTTCTATTTCATTCTTTGTATTTAAAGACTGAATAACTCCACTTATTAAACCCCTTTTTATCATTTCATTTCTAGTAAGATTAAAGTGTTGTAAATTTAAAGTATTTATATCTTGACTATCTAATTTTTTGTAATATGATTGAAGTTGATAATCTTTCATCCTGGTGGGAACAATTCTCATAGCATCCCATGAATTAGATGTATTTGGTTTGTAATTTGCAAAATTAGTAAAGTCTTGTTTTTTAATTTCTCTTTGTTCTTTTTTTACATATGTTAATTTAATAGTATCATTTTGAATTGTTCTAGAGTGTAGAATTGAATCTGCATTTTTAGACCAAAGTACAATTTCTTCCACTTCCCCTGTTTCACGATCAAAATATCTGTAACTTATTACAGTATCTTCAAAAGATTTATATATATCTCCATTTGCAATAAGTCTTGATATATCTTTTAAATCATTTCCAAATCTATTTTTAAAGTAGTATCTAACTTTTCTATACATTGTTAAAGGTGCTAATGTTCGGCTAGATAAAAATCTTCTAACTTTATGTTTAATATACCAATATGCACTATGTTGTACAGCCTTAGAACTAGTATCTTTAAAGGTTTTTAATATGTACTTCATTACATAACCAACCGCCCCACCCTTTTCTTTGTACCATGTATATCTAAAGCCTATACCACCAATATTAGAACCCCATTTATTCTTATTTGTAAAGTATTCATAAAACTTCTTTTTAACTTTTAGAATATAAGATGATGGTAAAAAAAGTAATGCATGTAAGTGAGGAACACCGCTTTTGTGAGGTTCATAAACTCTAAAATATGTTAAAGGTATATTTAACTCTTTTTTCATTTTTTGGAAAACTTGTAAATTTGTAAATTTATTCCAAATTTGTGTTATCTCTTTTGCAGTTTCATTTGGGTCAATATGTAAAGTACCATTTTCATATTTTCTATGAAATGAAGATGGTGCAGTTATAGTTATAAATATAGGCTTTAAACCTTGGTCGTTTGCATTGGCTACCATTGTATTCACACGGTTGTTAATTTCTGCAAAATACTTTTTAGGATTTAAATTTGCTGAATATGTATTATTTAACATATTCACAGATTTATCTGCAAAGTCAATGCTAAAATTTTCTAACCAATTTTTTTGAAATTCTATATTTTTATCTATAGAATCAATATCTTTATCTGAAATTCCGTACATTTCTTATCCTTTTTATATAGGTGTAGTAACTCTTTTAAAAGTAAGCAAGGGAATCGAAAAGCCTCGCTTACGCTCGTTTTTCTATTCCTATACTCTTATTTAAACTTTATGACTTAAAAAACAACTCTCTAGAACTTTGTTACATTGTCATAAAGCTTAAATAAAAGCAGTTAAACTGTTTAGATGCCTAAAGCATAGGTAAACAAGTTTTATAGTGCTTGTTGCTCCTGTGCTACCGTCTCACCCACAAGGGGCAAGTCCAAACATTCGTTTGGATTCGTTGGTCTTTACTCTTTAACTCCTAATATTTGATTAACTCTTTTTTGATGATTTAATTTATTTTTATTAATGACTATTCTTTTAAAATGCTCAATATGATTAATTTTTTGTTTATTGTCTACAATTTCTAAAAAAATTGATAAATTTGAATTTGTTTGATTTTTAGAATCATATTTAAAAAGCCAACCAAAATATGGTATATCCATTAACAAAGGTATACCTGATGTATTTTGTATAGATTCACTTTGGTTGATACCTGTTAAAACAAATATTTTTTTACTGTCAAAATAAAAACTTTGTTTTATACTTTTTTTTGAAGTGATTGGTAAATTATTATTATTACTTACTATATTTGTCATTGATAAATCTAAGTCTATATATACTAAATCATTATTATAAATTTTTGGAGTAGCTGAAATTGTTAAACCTACATCTTTATAATCAATGCTTTGAGTAGTTTTAGTATTAGATTCATCAACAGTAGTTGAACCTTTAGAAAAAGGAATAGTTGTACCAACATCAAAAGAAAGCGTTTTATTATCTGTTAAAGTTAAAATAGGAGAGCTTAAAAATTCAGAAGAACCATTTTCATTAATTAATTTTAAAAAGCTGTAGAACTTATTTTTTTTGTTATTGGGAATATCAGAACTAACACTAAAAGGATAAGCCAATAAATTAAAAAAGAAATTTGAATCATTATTAGAAAGTTCAACTTTATTTTCTACACCAAACTCTTTTATTTTTTCTAAATTTGTATCAATAATAGTAATTTTTAATTTTAACTGTTGAGGAATAATATCAATTTTTGATATATTATTTTTTATATTTATAAAATCATCTTTAGTAGAGTTTACAAACAAAGTCTTAGTAGTAGTTACAAATTGATATTTTATAGAATCATCATATATATTTAAAAAATTTTTGATATCTTCAAAATCTGCATAATTTAATTTTAGAGAAAAGAAAAACTTTTCTTTATCATCAATGATTTTTTTTTGTTTTATTATATAAAAATTTTTTTGTTTTTGTAAAAATAGATTTTTATTATCTAACAAAATGTGAAGTACTTCTAAATAGGTATCTTTACTTAAATTTTTCGATACTAAAAAAGATATTTTATTATCAATATTTTTATCTAAAACAATATTGATGTTATTCGTTTTTGAAACTATCGAAATATAATCTTTTAAAGGAATGTTTAAAAAATCATTTGTAAACAAATTGAGAGAAATCAAAATAATTATTAATATTTTTTTCATAATTGAACCTTATCAGTAACAGAACTCAAGTCATAATTTTTATTATTTTTATAAATGTTTTTAATATTTTCATCTAAAAAATTATTTCTTAAATCATTTATATCTGTTAAAATAAAATGATAATAAATTTTATGATTAATAATAATGTCTTTATAAAAAAAAGACTTTTGAAGCGTTTTTGATTTCGTAATATTTATAAACTTATTTATATAATTTAATGAATAAGTATTATTTTTATAAATACATCCTTTTCTATTATCGCATAATAACTTCACAACTAAATTTTTATTATTATTTTGTAAATTTTTATTAATATTATTTATTTGATTTGTGTTGTTTTTTTGAATAACATCAGCTTGATTTTTTTTTATATTTTCTTCAGTAGGAACTTTATAAGAATCTAAAATTAAATAAAAACCACCAAAAACTAAAACTATAAAAATTATAATAATATTTAAATATTTTCTTAAAATTGATTTTTGATTAGATTTATTACCACTTTGATATAGATTAAAAACAGATTGAGAGGTTTTAATATTTTCTTTACCGAATGAATCAACCTTACGCATAGCAAAAGAAGCATATTTTTTATATGAAAGTGAATTATTAAATATTTTTTTTGATCGTGGTTGTGCCTCAATAAAAATTTCAGGTATTGCACGATATTTTGAATGGATTAAAGTTTTATTTTGAGTAAGCAAAATAATTTCATGAAATAAATGCCGATGATAAGTTAGCCAAAATATTTTGTATTTATCTTGATTGTCAAAAAAAGAATGACATTCATCAAATACTATCAATGCATTGTGATAACCTTTTTCTTTAGAAATCTTTATTAATTCATCATCAACATTATCTTTATTTTTATTCAACTCATAGTTTGTATAAAGTTGTATTAAATAATTATAAAAGTCAGCTTCATCAAATTTTTTGAATTTTATTCTAGAGTCAGGGAAAAAGTCAAATTTTACGCCGTTGATATTAGTATATACATAATCAATATCTTTTGACATTTTATCAGCATTAGTTAAAATATTATAAATTTTATTTATCGCATAGTAACTTTTACCACTACCCGGAAAACCAACAATTAAAGTAATCATTCAAACCCCTTAAAGCTTTTATTAACTTCTTATAAAAGCTAAAATCTGTTTTATTATAAATCCTGTAATTAAAAAATTAAAAACAATTGTCAAGCCATTGAGAAAACCTAAATATGAAGCTAACATTAAAATTTGTGAAGCGTTAGCAAGTTGAGAACCGACAATACTAATAAAAAAATTAACTGTATAAGTAACAAGACCAAAGAAAAAAGAAAATAAAACGACTTTTTGTGATATTGGATTTTTAGCAATAATACCAAGTAAATCAAGAATAAATGTTAATACAATAGCCATTTTATACAGTCCTAAAAATTAAAATAAAACCGAATAAATAAGAAAATAATAAAAAAGTATTCCTTATTAATTCTATATTATTACTACCAATATTGGAAACATCAAAAACGGTATAACTTCTACCTAATAAATTAAAAGAAATCGGAGCAGGTGCAGACCCATAGCCACCAAATCCGAAAACATCACTATAATTACTATAAGAATCACTTAAAGCATTTTTAAAATCATTAGTAAATTCACTTTTATCAGAATCAATATCTAACATATCATTAATATTTCTATCATTGGTATAATCAATCAAATCACTATCTATTTTATTTAAAGGACTTGAGATATTATAGTCTATGTAATTATTTGTATCATTACTATCTTGATTATTATTTGTACTATTGTTATCTTGATTATTAGAAAGTGAATCATCAATACTTATTAATAAATCTTCAATTTTAACTAAAGAATCATTTCTTATATCTGCTTTTGAATTTAAATTAGTTAACTTATCAACACCGTTAGAAATTGGTTCAGTATTATCAGCAACTTTAGTAATAAGAGCAGTATAATCTCTATTATTTCCATCACTTACATCAGGCTCACAAGTAGTTTTTAATAACGCTATTTCTGCACTTGTTAAAGTCTCTTCAACTACCTCATGTACATTTGTTAAATCATACGCAGTAGTCAAACCAAAATTAGTGTGATTATTCCAATCGTAAACACCAAAAGTCATTGAAGTTGAATTTAAAGGCATACAAGGAGTATTATTAACAAAAATTGTAGCATTTTCATAAAGCTGTGTAGCTGGATTATAAGAATGTATAGGATAACCACCCTCATCATGTAAATAAAAATTATAAGAAGCATCAGAACCATTTCCATTAATAAAAATCATTTTATTGCTAGAACCATCCCCACCACAAGCGGGGGAATTAGAATCATAAAAAGGCATACTATAATTAATTGTATCAATTGCAGATTCATAAATTTCATTATATTCACTAAAAGAATCTTGAGCACCAAATGAATATGGTAATTCTTTAATATTTGCAGATTGAATTTGTCCCTTACATGAAATATTCCAATTATCAGAAAAAAGAGAAGTAACTATTAGTATTAGAAAAATAATATTTTTCATTTTAATACCTAAAAAGTTTTAAAACAGCTATACAAGAGAAAACAACTAACCCTATGTTCATGTTAATACTGAAAAAATAATCAAAAGCTAAATTACCTGTAACTTCAAAAAAAAGCATTTTTATCCTTTTATATATTTACTACAATTCCATAAAGGAAAAGAAAAGACATTAAAATGCCACTTATAGCAAAAGAGAAATTTAAATCATTTTCAGAAAGTCCGAGAAGAGTTAAATTATCATAAGTCAAAGAAAGTGAAGTATCAAAAGTATAGTCAAAATTGTCATTATTATTTGTATCAGGATTATCATTATTATTTAAGTCAGGATTTTCGTTACCTAATTCATTTTCATCTTTTTTTATTTCATCGATAATTTTGATACCATTCTTATAAGTTAATGTATTACCGTTTGAATTGTCAATTAAAGTAATATCATATGCATCATTAATAGGCATATAACTTGATGTACCATTGCATTGAACAGTCCAAAACTCATGAAGATCGCCATAGAAGTTAGTTTTATAGCTTGTAACACAAAAAGTAAATTCCTTTGAAGAATCTCTATTCAAAACATTCCAAGTATAATCAGCACTTAAAAAAGAGTTTATAAATAATAAGATAAACAATATTTTTTCCATTTATAAAACCTTTATATTTTTGTAAAAAGGGGAAAGTCCCCTAATTATTAAAGTAAACTTTTTACTTTTTTGAAGCCATAAATTAATACAGCAACACCAAGAACAGCACTAAATACAGCTGTAACTGAACCAGTAGCATCAGCCATATCAGGAGCAGCTAAAGGAGCAGCATTTGCACCAACAACTAAAGTTAAAACACCAACAGCCAATAAGCCTTTTTTTACTGAATTTTTCATTTTATTTCCTTTGGGTAGTGTAATTTTCATACACGAATTTTTGTTAGGGACTTACATTCTGTACGGAGAAAAGCCCTAGACTACTTAATTTCTTTTATACTTTCTTCATCTAATACTTTAAAACTAAAATTATCACCAGCAAAATAATGTATAAGTAAGTCTTTACCTCTTAAAGCTTCATATTTAGCCATTAAAGTTGGTAGTTCTTTATCTTCTGTTGGTATTTTTACTATTTGTGAAACTGTAGATTTAATTGGAATATCTACACCATTTAAGTTTTTCATTCTTGTTGATTCAATTAATAACTTTAGTTTTAAACTAGCACCATATGCTTGTTTTTGTTGTGTACTTTCATTAACCATAACACCACTGCCCGTAAAATCAACGCTATCTAATTTCCCTAACAGATAATTACCATGTGCTACAATCTCTACTTTTTTCTTTTCCATTTTAAACCCCTATAATATAATTTTCCCCGAATTTTAAGACCAGAGCCACGGGGTGCGACTCTTGAATGAACCATAAGTTCATATAAAAAACTATTTCTATAACCTTTTATATAAACTAAAATGTTAAAAATTTGTTATAATTACACTTAAATGTAATTTGCTTAAACAATAAGTGTAATAATTTCATATAATTGAAATATTTACATAAGAATAGTAATATAGTATAAATTAATATAAGCTTAATTTTATGTAATATTTACATAAAATATATAATATTTACAGAATGGATGAAAATATGACAACAAAAGAAAGAAATGAGTTAGCAGATAGAATCAACTCTACACCTAAAACTCTTTATAATTGGGAAACTTCAAAACCTGAATTAATAAAACTTTTATTATTAGGTTTACAAAAAGAAAAAGAGATAGAACACGGTTTAGAAAATGAACAAGATTTAGCTAAGAAGTTGGAAGAACTTACTAAGAGAATGGATATTATTGAGAAGGTTAGATAATGATTAAGGGAATATTTTTTAGGGTTTTATATGTGTTAATTGGTTTTTTTGGTGGGATTTATTTTGCTAGTAATTATTTAAGTAGGTCTATTTAATGGTAAAAAATGTAATCGGTGGATTAAAAGATGTATTAGTATCAAGGCTTAAAAATTTATTTTTTATGAATTTTATTTTAGCTTGGATAATAGTTAACTATAAAATAACCCTAGACTTTTTATTCAAAGAACAATCTATTGAATCAAGAATTACACTAATTGATAAGACTATACAATCATTTCAATTTTGGGAAATGTTATTTTTTCCGCTTTTACTTGCTATGACATATATATTTATACTCCCGTTAATTAACCTAGGATTAAATATTTTATATGATAAAGTAGTAAGCCAAAAAGAAGATGAACATAAACATGAAAAACTTATTAAACAATACAAAAAAATTAAAGAAACAAATAGAGAAAAACTTGGGACAGAAAAATTTCTTGAAAGAGAAATGGAAAATGAAATTAAAAAAATTGAAAATGAGATTGAAACTGAAAGATTAACTAATAGCAAAACAATTTCATTACATAAAGAGACAGTTGAAAACCTTAAAAAAGAAAAAAACATTACCAAAAATCAAGAAAAAACAATTACTGATTTAAAAGATGAAATTCAATCATATCTTCAGTCCATAAAAAAATTAAATGATCTAAACAATGAACAAAGTTCTACATATAAAAAAGAAAGTGAAGAACAATATCAGAAGTTAAAAATAACAAAGTCGGAAAAAAATGATTTAGAGTTAAAATATTCCAATTTAGAAAATGAATTGTCTAAATTAGATTCTGTTTATCAGGATCTCCAACAAAAACTAGATTTAAATAAGACACTTAATCATGATTTAAAACAAAAATATACCGAACTTGAACATGAAAATCATGAGATTAAGAAAAACTATACAGAGCTTGAACATGAAAATCATGAGATTAAGAAAAACTATACAGAGCTTGAACATGAAAATCATGAGATTAAACATGATAAAAATAATACTTTGAATGCAAAAAATAAAGAAAATCAATTTTGGAATGAATTCAATTTACTATTTTTTCAACAATTACAAAATAATCTCTCCAATGATTTTCTTATTGATGTACAAAATGAAATCATTACAAATTTTGAAAAAGAAAATGCTATCGACATTAATACTCTAGATAGAAATCAAATAACAAGAATTACAAAAGATATACTTTACAATGAAATTACAAGTGATAACTTAGAGTCTTTTTTAAATAAAAAAACTTTATTAAAGTTAAGAAAACTAAAAAGAAGTATATCTAATTATATAACAGATAATATGAAATATGGTTCAATAAATGAAATACTTAATATTGTTGATAAGAAAACTAATGAATTTATTATAACGATTAATCAAAATGAAAATAATTAAAATTCTGATTCTAAAATAATGACAGGGGAGTGATTAATTCCCCCTTTTATTAATATATCTTAATCGCAAAGACTAAGAATATTAAAAGTAACATCATTATTTTGTTAAACACGGTTTACCCTTTCATAAGGCACTC
>Ga0193962_1001582_pt1 | contig 10585 bp, 7 predicted proteins | sample FB_5_MG_FD_140335 | JGI IMG/M metagenome (GOLD analysis project Ga0193962, IMG submission 140335) | Microbial mat bacterial communities from the Broadkill River, Lewes, Delaware, United States - FB_5_MG | ecosystem: Environmental > Aquatic > Freshwater > River > Microbial mats | place: USA...
ATTATTTTCTTTAAATATCTGAGAATATGCAGGTACTTTTATAAAATCTACAACTTCACTTAAAAGAACTTTTTGACCACTTGAAGTAGTAATTTCAAAAGTATCTAAACTATTTAAAATATCCTTTGATTTACTCTCAAAAATTATATCAACAATACCTTGATTATCAAACATTTTTGAGTAAGTTCCTTTAAAATAAAAAGGTCGAAGTTCATTTAATATAGTCTCTTCACTAATTCCAATATTATTTCCATAAGAGTTTACTTTAAACTTTAATTCATAATTTCCTGTTAGTGCATCATCAGCTATATTTGAAACTCCATTTGTTTTAGAAAAAGAATCTTTTAATTTTTTAACAGCAAGTGCTACTTTTTCTTTTTCTCCTGAAACTGCTATTTCAATATCATTTTTAACAATTCCAGCTTGAGGAACAAATACTTTTAATTCATCATACGTTCCAGAACTAATATCAGCATTTAAAATCTCTTTTAACTGCTCTTCCATATCCTGAGCTGCAATATTTCTAATCATATTAGTATTGTCATATTTTGGCGAAAGATAAGGGTTTACAAACTCTTCAAAAATATTTGTAGGTGCTCTTTCATGTAAGTTTACAAATATATGAAAATAAAACTCTTCATAATGAGGTTGATTTTTACCATCAAGTTTCATTCCCGTAACTGAAGATACTGAACTTACTACATTTTTAAAATCAACTGAGTTTAATATCTTCTTTTCAATATCAAATACAAGTTGTTCTGTTTGTTCAATTTTTTTACCAACTCCAACAGAACCTGTTATATATATTTGAGTTGAATCAAAAGAAGGCATAAACTCAAACTTTTGAGTTTTGAATATAATTACAGATGAACCGATAATTGTAGCTATCATAATGATTATTGCAATATATTTCCATTTTAATAAAAACTCTAAAATATTTCCATATAGCTTATAATTAAAATCCCAAACCTTATGAGATTTTCTTTCACCTTTACTTACTTTTAGTATTTCTTGTGCATGTAGAGGTAAAAAGAAAAATGCTTCTACAAGTGAACTTATAAGAAGTATTGTAATCATTACAGGAAGTATTTGCATAAACTTCCCTACTTCTCCTGTCATTAGTAATATTGGTAAAAAAGCAAATATTGTTGTTGCTGTTGCTGTTAAAACAGCAGGAAACATCTCTAAGGCTCCATCACGTGCTGCTGCAAATTTATCTTTTCCCATTTCAAGATGTCTATAGATATTTTCACCTACAACAATAGCTTCATCAACAAGCATTCCTAAAGCAATTAAAGCTCCAAGCAAAGAAAGCATATTTAAACTATATCCCATATAATCAGCACCAATTAAACCAATCATAAAGGAAGTTGGAATTCCAATTGCTATTACAATAGCAATTCTTACATTTATAAATATAAATAGTGCAATAAATAGTAAAATTAAACCAAATAAAATATTTGAAACAACAGTATTAAGTCTATTTTTAATCCAAATAGAAGTATCAATATAAGTATCAAACTCTAAATTCTCATACTTTTTATCAAAATCTTTTGCAATTTCTTTGATTTGTTTTACAAGTTCAATTGCATCACCTTCTACGCCTTTATTTATTCCTACTGCAATATTTGTTTTTGCATTAAAATGAGAGATATCAGCTACATCACCTAGTGTATATTTAACATTTGCTATATCTTTTAAATAAAGAGAAGTTCCGTTTATTCGTATTAAAGTATTTTTTATTTTTTCAATATCTTTTTCACCATTATATGTAGATAAATAATAGTGCGTTGAAGAGTCTTTAATAGAACCAATTGGAAAAATAGAGCTTAAAGATTGAACTGCGTTTATAACACTTAATTTATTTAAACCATATGCATCAATTTTTTCATCATTAAAAGTTATTAGAAGCTCTTTATCACTTTTTCCAAAAACTGAAACTTGTGATAAATCTTTTAATTGCATAACTTTTGATTTTACATCTGTAGCAACTTCAATCAAATACTCTTTTGAAACATCTTGTTTTGATGAAACTGAAATATTTATCAAAGGAAAAGCGTGTTCAAGTGTTTTAACAGTTGGTTCATCCATATCAGAAGGTAAGTTTGTTTTAATTTTTGTAACAATATCTTTTACATCATCAACAACTTCATTTGCTTTATAACCGTCTTTTAAATCAACTTTGATATTAAAACTTCCATTTTTAATAGTAGAAGAAATAGTATCAGCAGAACTTAAACCTAAAAGTTCATCTTCAATATCTGAAACTGCAATTTTATCAAGTAATTCTGAACTTGCACCCGTGTAATAACCACTAATAGAAACAGCATCTAAAGCAGATGGTGGAAAAATTTCTTTTGGTATTTTAAAATAAGAAAAAAAAGCAAGCAATAAAATAAAAAGAAGAAACATATGATTTAAAATAGGTTTCTTTAATGCAAACTCTATAATGCTTTTTATCATTTCTCATCTTTTAAAGGATTAAATAATAGTGAATCAATAATTTGATTTTTAAATTTCATATCTTCTAATTGTTGTGCTAAGAATTTATTTTCTTCTTGTAGTGAAATATAGTGAGCATATAATTTATTGATATCTTTACTAATATAATAAATATTGTTTCTAAAATATATTTTTGGAAAATACAAAATAACAGCAATAAAAAGTATTGAAAATACAATTACTAAAGAATTAACAGCATTTAATTTAATCAAATTTAAAAATCCTTAATTTAGAACTTCTACTTCTAGGGTTCTTTTTTATCTCTTCTTTTGTAGGAATAATTGGTTTTTTTGTAAGTATTTTTCCTAAAGCATGATTATTACCACATTCACATCTAAAAGCTTCAGGAGGACAAATACAAGACTTTGTCCATTTTTTAAAGTATTGCTTTACAATTCTATCTTCTAATGAATGAAATGAAATAATTGCAACAATACAATTTTCTAATTTTGCATCTGCCAAAGAATCAAATAATCTTTTTAAAACTCCAAGCTCATCATTTACTTCAATTCTAATACCTTGAAAAGGAAGAGTTGCTGGATGTATTTTACCTTTTGACATTTTTTGTGATAGTAATTGTGCTATTTGTTTTGCGGAAGTAAAAGGTCTATTATTAACTATTAAAGATGCAACTTTTTTATATTCTCGCACTTCTCCATACTCTTTAAACACTCTTTCAAGTTCACTTTGAGAATATGTATTTACAACTACAGAAGCATCTAAACTTTGATTTTGATTCATTCTCATATCTAAAGTTTCACTTTCAAAACCAAAACCACGCTCTAGTTTATCAAGTTGTAAAGAAGAAACTCCAATATCAGCTAAAACACCTCTAATATCAAAATCTTTAAAGTTATCAAGAACATGTTCAAAATTCCCTTTATTAAAAGTAACTCTTGACGAAAAAGCCTCTAATCTTTTTGCACAAAAAGCTAAAGCTTCATCATCTTGATCATTACATATTAACTTAACATTTTCATTTTGTTCTAATAATCCATTAGTGTGACCACCAAAACCAGTGGTACAATCAATGATATATCCTTCATTAATACTAGAAAAAGCTTCAAGTGTTTCATTATATAGTACGGGAACATGTGGTATTTGCATTCAAATAGTCCTTATTAAAATTAGTATATAATACCCAAAAATATATTTAAGGCTTTTTAAAATGGTAGATAAGGCTACAGTAAAACAATTAAGTGATTTATCTCTTACAATGTTTAGAAAAAACTTCTTTGGAATTTATCATGGAGCAATCTCTGCAAAACTAGATCAAGAGAACTTTGTAATTAATACAAATGATGCAATTTTTGATGAAATGACATCAAGTTCATTTTGTACACTAAATATCAATAAACAAGATTATAGATGGAAAATTGCAAGTATAGAATCACATATTCATGCAACAATATATACAAATATTCATGAAGCAAAATATATAGCCTTTGGAATGCCTATTTATACTACAGCATATACCTTTGAACATGATTCTATAGTTTTCGAAGATTATTTTGGAAAAACAACTTTTGGAGAAATTCCAATTTATGACCCAGGGGAATGTGAAAATTGGTATAGCAGAAACGCTTTAGAAATCACTAGATACTTAAAAGAATCAAAAAACAATGTAATGGTAATCAAAGGTGTTGGTGCTTATGTTTATGATAGAGACATAAATGAACTTGTAAAAAAAATAGCAATTTTAGAAAACTCTTGCAGATTACTTAGTATAAAAACATCATTTTGCTAATAAAATTTATTAAATCATTATTTTTTACATTATTTTTCAATATAAACCCCCAATTTTAGCTATTTTAAAGCTTAGATAGTATAAAGTTTATCAAATTTATTTTAATTAAGGAGTTCATCCATGAACAAAGCTGAATTTATTGACGCAATAGCTGCAAAAGCTGGTTTATCTAAAAAAGACGCAAAAGGTGCAGTTGATTCTGTATTAGAAACAATTACTGAAACATTAGTAAAAAGAGAATCTGTAAGTTTCATTGGTTTTGGTACATTTACTACTGCTGATAGAGCTGCAAGAACTGCTAAAGTTCCAGGAACTGATAAAACAGTTGACGTACCAGCTACTACTGTTGGAAAATTCAAAGTTGGAAAAGCTTTAAAAGAAGCAATTGCTAAAAAATAATTTATTAACTTAAATTAACCAACTTAAAAAAGGATCTACTTTATGTAGATCCTTTTTTTTTAACTCTATTTGTTGCTACTGCTTCATAAGGATTTTCGGGCCAGTAGTGTTTTTTATACTTTCCTCTTAACTCTTTTCGAACTTCTGTATAAGAATTTTTCCAAAAACTTTCTAAATCATATGTTATTTGAATAGGTCTTTGTGCTGGTGATAATAAATGTATTTGAAGAAATACAGAATTATTTAATATCATTGGTGTTTTCTTTAATCCAAAAACTTCTTGTATCTTTACTTTTAAAATAGGCGTTTTAATATCACTATAATCTATTTTGATATTAGAGCCACTTGGAACTTTTAATGTATTTGGAAGTAATTTTTCTAAAGTTTGTAAATCATCCCATAAAAGCATTGATTGTAAATAAGAATAAGTATCAATACTTTTTAAATCTTTTAATGAATTTATATTTTGCAAAAAAGGTTCTAAGCTATTAATATTTTTTAGTAAACCTTCTTTTGTAAAATCAGGCAAGTTTATATTTATATTATTAACATCTTCACTTTTAATATGATGATTAAAAAAACAAACTTTTGCTATTAAATCTTGGGCTTTTTTATTCCAAGATAACAAAGCTAAGCCTTCTTTCTTAATTAAGTGTATTAACAATTCTGGATAATTTTCTTTTTTAAACTCAGTATTAGCATTTGAAAAGAGTTCAAGTTTTAAAAAGTATGTAGATGTTTTAATATCTAAACTATTTTTTTCTTTCTTATATATCACTTCATCTTTTTGTTTTAAAAAAGAAGAAAAATATTTTTTAATATCATCTAAGTTAATAGGACAGGCATGAAGTATATGTGAGTTTTTTTCTTTTGCATTTATGTTTGGTAAAACTAAATATTCACTATTAAAAAGAGTATCTTTACTATTTAATATTGCACCCTTTTCATTACTTAATTTATATTTATTATCATTTTTAGCTCTTAGTTTTGCAAGTCTATTAGGATATGCAAATAAAAGTAATACACCTAGAATATTTTCTTCAAGGTATTCATTCTTATCTTTGAGAATTGTTATAATTTTTGTAAGTTTTTTATAAATAAACTCTGCTTGTTTTAATACCTGTTTTGCTCTAAATTCATTAATATTAAAAGAATTAAATCTTTTTTGCTTTAAAGCTATATATCTTTCATATAAATTGCAAGAGCTAAAAGTATCTTTAAAAATATCATTTTCTAAAAGCATTGATGTAATTAAACAAGCTTGCTTTGCATAGCCTAATTCATTTGCTTTTAGTATCATATTTGCAAATCTAGGATGAATTCCTAAAGATAAACACTGCTTACCCTCTTTTGTAATATTACCTTTATTATCTAACATATTTAAATTTAGAAGTAAGTTTTTTGAGGAATCAATAATTTCTAAACTTGGGTAATCTAAAAGTTTTAATTCACTTAAATCTTCAACTCCCCATAAAGCAACTTCAAGTAAAAAAGATGATAAATCAGCTCTTAAAATTTCAGGTTTTGATGTTTGCTCTAAAATCCTGTTTTTATGCCAAAGCTTATAACATTTTCCACTACTTAATCTTCCAGCTCGTCCTGCTCTTTGTATTGAAGCTTCTTTTGAAATAAAACAATATTCTAAATGATTCATATCATTAGAAGAATTAAATCTTGTTTGTTTTTGTAACCCTGAATCAATTACTACTTTAATTCCTTCAATTGTAAGTGAGGTTTGTGCTATATTTGTTGAAAGAATTACTTTTCTATTTTCACTTTTTCTAATAGCCTTTTCTTGATCTTTTTGAGTTAAACTTGAATGTAAAGGAAGTATATTAATTTCCTTATTTGATACTTTTAACTTTAATTTTTCTTCTAAATATTTAATCTCTTTTAAACCAGGAAGAAAAACTAAAATATCACCTTCATCTTTGTTTATAGAAGATAAAATAGTTTTTAATAAAATGTCATTTAAAGTTTCAAGTGTTGGATGTTTAATATCTTGATTTAAATAAACATCTTCAATATCATACATTCTTCCTTCACTTTTTATTACTTCTGCATTTTCTAATAAACTTGATATTTCTTTAGTATTTAGAGTTGCTGACATTAAAAGAATCTTTAAATCATCTCTTAATAATTCTTGAGACTGTAAAGATAAAGCTAAGGATAAATCACTATGAATACTTCTTTCATGAAACTCATCAAATATAATCAATGCAATATCTTCTAAAGCTTGGTCATTTTGTAACTTTCTTGTTAATATTCCTTCAGTTACTACTAATATTTTTGTATCTTTTGAAAAGCAAGAATCCATTTTAACTTGGTACCCTACTCTTTGCCCTATTTCTTCACCAAGTAATCTTGCCATTTGCAAAGCAACATTTTTTGCAGCCATTCTTCGAGGTTCAAGCATAATAATCGTTCGATGCTTTAACCAGTTTGCTTCTAAAAATGATATTGGTACTATTGTACTTTTACCTGCACCTGCACTTGCTTGAAGAACTACTCTTTTTTTGTTTTCTAAACTTTTTTTTAGTGTTGGAATTATTTCATGTATAGGGAGTTGTTTCATATTATTTTTTATCATCAATCCATAATATTCTAGCTACATCAATTAAATTTTTTGAAATACTGTGAGTATAAGTGGAATCATTAATCAAAGATGTTGCCATTGTACTTGTTATTTGATTTTTTCTAATTAATGTATCAATTTTTTCATTGTGTAAATCACCTAACTGCATTATTTCATACTCTAAAATCTCTAAATTTTTAAAAGCTTTTACATCATCTTTATCATTTTTTAAATCATTTATTGTATTTATAGTCTTAGCTATATTAGTTCTTAAATAATTGTATTCTTCTTTTATAAAGTTATTATCTGATTTTAAATAAAAGATTATATTTTTATGAAGATCTCTAATATTCTTGATTGCTTCAACTATGTCTTTTGAAGCTAATTTGTAAGAGTATATTTTATTTTTATAATCATTATCCATATTTTCTTGAGCAAGAACAGAAAAATGTATTATTTCTCCATATAAAGATTTTATCTTGCTTGAATAAAACTCATTAATATCAATATTTATTTGTGCATTTGAATTTTTAACAACTAAAGAAATATCATGGCTTCCTAAATAGTTGTGTCTGTGTAAATATAAAGCATGAGAAATCACTTCAACTGAGTTTTCGTATAAATGTATAGTTTCATTTTTTATAGCTTCTATTGCAGCATCAGGAACTGAAATTACAATATCATCAAGAAATTTTGCTTTTAATTTTGATGTTTTTTCATCTTTAAATAGTGTTGCTAAAAAACTTTCTAATTTATAGGTAAAAGGAGATACAAGTAAAACTCCAATAATATTAAAAATAGTATGAAATAATGCTAATTTCATTGCATAGTTATCTTCTGAAATTCCTATTTTAGAAGCAAGTACAGACACTAAATCTGCTAGTTGATATAAAAAAACAATTGCTATTATTGCAGTTGTGATATTAAAAATAAAATGTGCAACTGCTAATCTTTTACCATTAGCATTTGATGAAATTGCAGCTACAACAGCAGTAACTGTTGTACCTATATTAGCTCCAATTGCTAATTCTAAAGCATTTATATATAAAATTTGATTAGTCATTAAAGCAGTGATAATTAATGCCATTGTTGCAGCACTTGATTGAATAACTACAGTTGCAAGTAATCCAATTAGAATATAAATTAATATTCCTAAATTGCCTTCCATTGCAAATTGAGATAAGTCAATACCATTTTTTAAAGTATCAAAACCTTCTTTCATATAAGAAATACCTAAAAAGACAAATCCTAAACCTAAAAGAACATTACCTAAACCTTTATAACTTTTATTGTCAGAGAATCTAAAAATTACTCCAAAAATAATCATAGGAAAAGCAAAGGCAGCTATTTTAATTTCCATTCCAAAACTTGAAACTATCCAAGCAGTTGTAGTTGAACCTATATTTGAGCCAAAGATAACTCCAATAGCACCACTTAAAGATATTAACCCTGCACTTAAAAAAGATATTATTACAACTGAGATCAATGAAGAACTTTGAACAATTGAAGTAGATAAAAAGCCTGTAAATATAGCTTTTGGAATATTATTAGTAGTTTTAGATAAAACTTTTTCTAAAATACCACCACTAAAAAGTTTGAAACCATCTTCCATAAAAGTCATACCAATTAAAAAAATTGCGATTCCAGTGATTATAACTTTTGCATCATCATCAACTAAAAGTAAATAAGCTAATGCAATTAAAATTAATGGATAGATGATTTTTCTCAAGATAAAAATTCCTTTTATGAAATAATACCAAATATTTAGATATAATCGCAAAATATATAAAACAAAAGGAATTGTTATCGAAACATTTACTTCAATGGGCATAAATTCTCTATTAATTGACGCATTAAAAGATTTAGAGTTTGAAAAAGCTACGGAAATACAAGAAAAGTCTATACCAATAGCGCTTAAAAAGAAAGACATATTAGCAGCCGCACAAAGTGGTACAGGAAAAACTGCTGCATTTTTATTACCAATTTTAAATGAAATTCATGAAAATCAAGAAGGTCTTAAAGATAAAACATTAAGAGCTTTAATAATTGTACCAACAAGAGAACTTGCTAATCAAATATCAAAAGTTATTGAAGAGTTTTCAAAATACATAAGAATAGAAAAAGCTGTTGTTTATGGTGGAGTTTCATCTACAGACCAAGCTAAAAAAATAGCGCGTGGTTTAGATATTTTAGTTGCAACTCCTGGAAGATTACAAGAACATATAAGAAATAAAACAGTTGATTTATCTTCAGTTACAACTTTAGTTGTAGACGAAGTTGATACTATGCTTGATATGGGATTTTTAAATGATATTGAAGTAATTTTTCAAGAAGCAAATCAAAGCAGACAGATTTTAATGTACTCTGCAACAATGACTCAAAATGTTAAAAAACTTGCGAAAGAGTTTTTAAAAGACCCAGTTGTTGTAGAAATTTCTTCACAAAGATCAAGTGTTAAAAAAATTGTTCAAAGAGTTATAGAAGTAGACCCAGACCAAAAAGCTGCACTACTTTCTTATATTATTGGTTCAGAGAACTATTCACAAGTTTTAGTTTTTGTAAATACGAAAAAAGAAGCAGATGGCCTAGTTGAACACTTAAATCTTGATGGTTTACCAGCTTCTTGTATTCATGGAGATATAAGACAAACTGCACGTGCAAAAGCTTTAAGAAAATTTAGATCCGGAGATAATAGAGTTTTAGTTGCAACTGATATTGCAGCACGTGGTATTGATATTCAAATGCTTCCACTTGTAGTTAACTTTGAACTTCCAGAAGGTGTTAGTGATTATACACACAGAATTGGAAGAACAGGCCGTGCTGGTCAATCTGGTTTTGCTATTACACTTTTAAGTGTAAAAGATTATAAAATGATGAAAGAGATTGAAAAAGAGTTAATTCTTGATTTAGGAAGAGAAGAAGTAGAAGGTTTTGAACCAACAGAAAAAAAACCAAGAATATTTGTTCATAAAAGAAGACCTCTTTCACAGAAAAAAGGTTTAAAAGACAAATATGGAAAACCAAAACAAACAAGTAAAACAAATAAAAAACCTAATCAAAAAACATCTAAAAAAACAACAAAAAGAGATGCTAATAGAAACTTTAGAAAATAAGATATCATAAGATATCTTATTTAGTTTTCTTTATATAATATTCATTCTTTTTAATATCTCATAAGTTTTCGAAACATCATAAGTAGCACTATGATATTTAACATCATCAAAATCTATTTTATAAAAATTACAAGTTTCATCAAGTTTCGGATTTTTGATATTTCCATTTTTATTTAAAGCTTTTACTATTTTTTTATTCTCTTTCATTGTACAAAAATGATTTTCAAACTTTACCATTCTATCAAGATG
>Ga0193962_1001583_pt1 | contig 10582 bp, 7 predicted proteins | sample FB_5_MG_FD_140335 | JGI IMG/M metagenome (GOLD analysis project Ga0193962, IMG submission 140335) | Microbial mat bacterial communities from the Broadkill River, Lewes, Delaware, United States - FB_5_MG | ecosystem: Environmental > Aquatic > Freshwater > River > Microbial mats | place: USA...
ATGGGTCAAGTCCAAGAGGGGCACAGGCTTTAATTAACGCTTCAAAAGTCCGAGCGGCATTTCATGGACGTGGCAATGTTTCTTTTGAAGATATTGAAGCCCTTGCTAAGGATGTGTTGCGACATCGTGTAAAATTGAATTTTGAGGGCTTAAGTCAAGGTCATACGCCGGATAGTATAATAGATTTAATTTTGGATGAAGTGAGAGAATAGGTGTTTTATGTTAAATGCAGAAGTGTTAAAACAATTGGCACGTTATAAAATCGATCACACAGAAGGCTTTTTAAGCAACTACGAAGGTGAGCGTAAGTCAAATCAGAAGGGGCAATCTCAGGAATTTTCGGATTTTAGACCCTATTATTTAGGGGATGATATACGCCTTATTGATTGGAATGCTTATGCACGAACAGACGAGTATTATGTTAAAGTCTATGAAGAAGAAAGAGAAGCGCGTATCACTATTGTATTGGATCATTCGGCTTCAATGGGTTTTTCTGAAAGCAAGCGTAAACTTGCAGAAAATTTAGTGTTTATTTTTGCCTATGTTGGCTTAAGTTCCGGTGATAGCGTACGCCTTGTAACAAGAAGTGAAAAAGGCCAAGTCATAGCAAGCCCTTTTTATCGTGGTTTGCATCAATATGCCTTTTTTCAAAAAACTCTTGATGTTTTGAAATGGCAGGGAACTGATGGATTTGAATTTTTGACCAAGGAAGTTCAATTTACCAAAGGTGTGACCATTTGGATTAGTGACTTTCTCTACGATCATATGAGTGAAATACATGGACAATTAAAATACAAGAAGCAACATGTACTAGGTATACAAACTTTGACTGAAGAAATCCTTTCGCCAACTTATGAAGGGATGCTTGACTTATATGACTGTGAAAGCCAAGAAAAAATAGAGGTACATTGTACACCTAGTGCATTAAAGGCTTATCACGAAAGCCTTGCCTCACATTTAGAACACGTGGAACATTTGTTTTCTAAGTATGGTGATCGTTACCTATTACTGAATGTTGAGATGCATGATGCGGCACAAGTCTTACAAAAACTATTAACACATAGTATATTGAGGTGATCGAATGGGCGTGTTAAACCCTTTGTATAGCTTTTTATTATTATTAACCTTACCAATCGTTGCACTTTATTTATTACGACCTAGAAGTCATAAGAAAGTTGTTGTAAGTACTTTTTTATGGAAAAAGGCATTAAATGCAAATGATGTAGAGAGATTGGATAAACGTTTAATAAAGAATTGGTTATTTTATTTACAACTAGCAATTATTATAATTGGTGCTCTTTTGCTAATGCAACCATTTATGAATCAAGTTCAGGTGACCAGTGATGATCTTGTTATTATCATTGATACGTCAGCATCCATGTCTACTCAAATAGATGAAGCGACTCGGTTAGATGTGGCAAAAGAATCCGCAGTAGCCCTTTTAAAGGGACTAAGCGGATCGCCGACACTTTCGGTTTATTCATTAGACGATACTTTGACTTTGCGTTACAAAGGACATACGGTTTCCAAGGCAACTCAAGGTATTGTGGCTATTCAGCAGACTGAAAAAAAGGACAGTGCACAGGCTTTTGAACAGTTCGTAAAGGCTTATACCTTGACGGAGAATGAGGGTGGGATCTATGTTTTTACAGATCACCCTTATATTGTAGATTCAAAAGTGACTTACTATCTATCAACGTTTGGTGAAAATACAATAGGCATAAGTAGCGGGTCCTATAGAAGGGGTGAAACAGAAGATTATCTTCAAATAGGACTTGAAAATTATTCAAGTCAAGCTATCAGTGGCGAATTGATGCTTTATGGAGATGATGAACTCATTCAAATAATATCGGTTGAGACAGAAGAACAAGGGGGTCAACTTGTAAAAATAGCTACTGGAAAATTTGCGAGTGCGTATGAAGTTAAGTGGTCTGGAAGAGATGACTATTTATTAGATAACAGCTATTATATAGGGATTCAACCACAGAAAATTAATCGAGTATTATTGGCAGGCCAAAGCAATCGTTTCTTGGAAGAGGCATTGATGATTTTGCCAAATACAGAAGTGTATAAAACAGAAAGTCTTGCGATTGATGAGGATTACGATTTATACGTTTACAATGGTGTATTAGCGGATGAATTACCTGCGAGCGGAAGTTATTTGATTATTAATCCAACGCGAAGTACTTCTTATTTAAGTATTGGTGATGTTTATGAACGTGGCATACTTAGCTTTGAGGAGGGGGATTCTATTTGGCATCATGTTAACACAGCTTTCAATGTACGAGAAGTAAGATCAATTGAATCTTTTATTGGAAAGACACTTATGTCTATAGATGATCAATCTGTTGTAGTAAAAGGAAAAATAGGAAATCATCCAGCTCTAGTTGTTGGATTTGATTTACTCAATTCAGATTTTCCGGTTAGAGTAGGTTTTCCAGTGTTTATGCATAATGCAGCCTCTTATCTTGTTGGAAATTTATCACAGGATATAATGGCAGGAACTGTTGGTGAGCCACTTATGATTCACGGAAACCCAAAGGCTTTGACGCGTTATTTATTGACGACTTCCGGAGATAAAATTAAACTTGATGGTGCATATGAACTATCTGTTCTAATGGATAAATCGGGGCATTATGTGGTGGTAGAAAATGATGAAAAGGGCTTGGTGGAAAGTAGACTTTTAAGTATGAATATATCCAAAGCAGAATCTGAAAATGTGTTAGTAGATGAAAATGGACAAAGAGATATTCATAGAAGTGAAAGTCTTGGACATTATTCTTTGAAGCCTTTTATAGCGGCCTTTATGATTTTATTATTATTGATTGAATGGTGGGTGTATTATCGTGGTTATTAATATTGAAACACCACTATTGATGTGGTTGTTAATGGGAAACTTCTTATTTTTGTGGATGCCTAAAAAATTAAATAAAAACCCCTCTATTTTTTATTGTGCTTTAAGAATGCTTGTGTATTCTTTGATCGTAATTGCCTTAGCGGGTATTCAGTTTACAACAGAGGTAAAGGATACCCACACGATAATCCTTGTGGATCAATCGGCAAGTATGACCTTATGTGATGAAGAGGTAAAGGCTTATATTAATGAGCAATTAACAGGAAAGCAAGTGACTGATTATGTCGAAATAATAGGATTTGGTGAAAATCCTGCTGTTGAGCAACTGATGACATCTGCTGCAATGGCGTATAAGGCTCAGCTTATTGTTGATAAGAGTGGAACAAATTTTGAAGAAGCTGTAAAGTTTGCTTTAAATCGTTTTGATCAGGACAAAAATAAACGATTGATGCTAATCTCTGATTTTAAGGAGACTTCTGGTGATTTGCTAAGTAGCATTATTAAGAAAATGCCGGAAGGTATAGAATTTAAACATTATCTCCTTGATGATAGGCTGGGGGTGGATGTTCAATTGTCCCAGATGAAAATGCCTGAAAACATAAAAATTGGTGAGCGTTTTCCGGTTACAGTGAGTGTGATTTCAAGTCATCAAACACCTGCCTTGTTGACGATTTACAGTGATGAAAAAATTACATTACAAAAAAATGTTCAACTTAAAAGTGGGACTCAACGTTTTGTTTTTGAAGATCAATTGGAGACAACAGGCAACCATCAATATGTTGCCCGGATTGAGTCGTCAAAGGATTCGGTGGTTGAGAACAACCAGTGGCACCAGCTAATCGAAGTAGAAGGTCCGGCAAAAATTCTTTTGATCGATCCTAATGGCGAAGGCGAATTATATAGTAATCATCTTAGTAATCAAGGAATTCAAGTAAGCTATAGGCAAGATAATTTACAAGGGACAACTTTAGAGACATTGGCGTTTTATGATGGCGTTCTTATTGTAAATGCGAGTATTGAGTCTTTAGACACAGAATTTATAAAAAACTTAGAACTTTACGTGAAAGAACTTGGTGGCGGCCTATTAACCATTGGTGGTGATGTAAGTTATGCTGTAGGGGGCTATGAAAACACTTTGTTAGAGAAGATGTTGCCGATTAATATGGCCTTAAAAGTTGAAGGCGAACGCTATGATTTAGCTATGATGGCGGTTGTTGATAAGTCAGGAAGTATGAGTGGTTCTGATTCGGGACCCTCAAAAATGAAGATGGCTAAAGAAGCTGTGGTAAGAGTAGCTGAAACCTTATCAGACCGAGATCAATTGGGTCTTATTGCATTTGATGGATCATTTCACGAAATTTTATCACTTACGGAAGTAACATCATTAGACGAAGTCATTAAAAAGGTTGCAGGTGTAAAAGCTGATGGAGGAACATCTATCTTACCAGCCTTAAAAAAGGGACTTGAAAATCTTGGACAAACAACTTTAAAAGGGAAACATCTCCTATTGGTATCTGATGGACAAGGAGAACAAGGTGGCTACGAACAGCTTATTCAACAATATCCTGATGTGACGATTTCAACCATTGCAATTGGGGATGATGCGGATGCACATACCATGAAAAAAATTGCTGAACTTGGTAATGGGCGATTCTATTTGGTTACCGATTACAGAAAAATTCCGGAGATATTTACTAAAGAAACGCGTCTCGCAATGGATGCTTTTATCAAAGAAGGGATTTTTGTTCCTGAAAAAAATAGTTTGCATCCAATTGTAGCAAATGTGGCTCAGCTTCCTCTTGTCTATGGATATGTTGGAACGACATTAAAAGGGCAAAGCGAACTTATCTTATCAATTGAGGAAGAGCCATTGTTGGCGACTTGGCAGTATGGACTTGGAAGAACAATGGCGTGGACTTCTGATGTCAGTGATTGGACGCGTCTCTATTATGAGCAAGCGCAAGGGATACAACTTCTAACAGATTTACCTGCAAGCATCTTTTCGACTCATGAATTTGAGACGCTACAATTAGACGTACAGGTTTCTAATAATAGCCTTGAAATAAATGGTTTAAACAAGGAAAATAAAGCTTTAGAGGTCAGCGTTTTATCAGTAAATGGTCAAGAAAAACAAATAGAGGTGGCTGAATATGGTGATGGTTATTTCGAAGGGAAGGCGCGATTATCAGATGAAGGGTTTGTATTTTTACGTGTCTTAGATACGGTGAATAAGCAGTTAGTTCATCAGCAAGCGATTGCTGTCAATTATTCAAAAGAGTATGACTTAAGTAGTGGTCGTATTATTGAATCTGACTATAGAGGTCTTATAGACTCTGAGTTGTTATCTGATAAGGGACTTATTTTCACAGAAATTGAAGAGCCTGCAAAGGCACTTCAATCTTATGATGACATTCTATTGATGCTTGCTATGATTTTATTTGTTTTAGACGTAGCTTGTCGTAAATTGAGATTTGATCCAATAGCGGGTATAATGGAGAAGAAGCAAGAATTGAAGAAGGATGGTAAGGGTAAGATTATAAGTAATACTGTGATAAAACCATCTGAGATAGAGGATGAGGAGCAAAGGCCTGTCATCGAAGAAAAAGAAGAAAAGGTTATAGATACAGGGCGCTTACTTTCTAAAATGAGAAAGAGAGAATAAATATGCAGAATACGGCATTGATTATAGCGGCTGCTGGCCAAGGACGTCGTATGGGACGTCAAGTGAACAAGCAGTTTATTGAATTAAGAGGCAAGGCTATTCTTGCTCATACCTTGGAGCGGTTTCGAGACTATAAATTAATTGGACAAGTGGTTTTACTTCATCATGAAGACGAAGCAGTTACTATGAGAACGCTTGTAGATGGTATGAAATTGCCTTTTGAGGTAACATACATTGTTGGAGGTGCCAGTAGACAAGAATCTGTCTATAATGGTTTAAAAGCGTTGAAAAGTAATATAGAGGTAGTCATGATTCATGATGGGGCACGTCCTTTTGTGACTAAAGTTATGCACGTTTCATGTCAATCTTTTGTTAAACGGTTACTTAAAGAAGAAAGCTTAGCTGGTGGTTTTTTCGGAGTGCCTTTGAAAGATACAATCAAGCAGGCAACGACAAGAGGATTCATTACTATAGATCGGGGTACCCTGCATATTGTACAAACCCCACAAGTTTTCAAAAAAAATTTATTGATAGCGGCTCATGAAGAGGCTTTGAAAGCATCTTTTGTTGGAACGGATGATTGTAGCTTAGTAGAACGTAGTGGTGGTCATATTGAAGTTTTAGCAGGCGATTATTGCAATATAAAAGTGACAACACCTGAAGATTTGTTGGTAGCAGAAGCGTTATTAACGCTGTTTTAGGAGGCATGTGATGAGAATTGGTATTGGATATGATGTACATCGGTTGGTAGAAGACCGTGATTTGATATTGGGTGGTGTGAAGATTCCTTACGCATTAGGCTTACTTGGTCATTCAGATGCAGATGTTTTGACCCATGCAATTATGGATGCCTTATTGGGTGCTGCTGGACTTGGAGATATTGGTAAAGTTTTTCCAGATAGTGCCGCTGAATTTAAGGATATTTCGAGTATTTTACTTTTGGAACGGGTCATGAAGATGTTGGAGGAAGAGGGATATGAAGTTGTAAATGTGGATAGTGTTGTTGTGGCGCAAGAACCCAAACTAGCACCCTATATTCCGTTAATGTCTTCCTTGATAGCAAAGACAATGAAGCTTGATGAAAGACAGGTCAATGTAAAAGCAACAACAACAGAAAAATTGAACTTTGAAGGTAAGAAACTTGGAATTTCTACACAAGCAGTTGCTTTGATACAGAAAAAATAGAAATCTTTGTTGACAAACAAATAAAACTTCTATATATTAAGAAGTAATTAAAAAACCCAATTCGTTGACGGGAAATAGTAAAAATATTGATGTTTTACAGAGAAAGAAGTCCACCGACTGAGAGACTTTTAAATTAGAAATGTTTTGAACCTATCCTTGAGAATGTGATGAAAATTACACGGTTAAAGCCGATATCCTTTGTATAAGATAGCTAGAAATTTGTGGCTAAATAGAGTGGTACCGCGACCTTTCGCCTCTAATAATATTAGAGATGAAAGGTTTTTTAGTTTTTGTACGCCTTTTTTAAATGTGCTGAAGGTGAGCGGTCTCGATCAGTAGGTACTTTTATTCAGAATAAAAGCAATTGGGTAGGAAGAATGGTAGAAAAATCAATAGGAGGTTTAACGATGGCTAAGAAGAATGATGAGCAATTTGTAAAAGAAATTACGAAAATGGAAGATGATTTTCCACAGTGGTATACAGATGTAATCCTTAAGACGGATTTAGTAGATTACTCACCTGTAAAAGGATTTATGGTTATTAAGCCGTATGGATACGCACTTTGGGAGGCGATTCAGCAAGATTTAGATAGAAGGTTTAAAGCGACAGGACATAAAAATTTATATTTCCCATTACTGATTCCTGAGAGTTTGTTAAATAAGGAAAAAGAGCATGTTGAAGGCTTTGCACCTGAAGTTGCTTGGGTAACACATGGTGGGTCTCAAAAGTTAGAAGAACGTTTATGTGTAAGACCAACATCAGAAACAATTATTTGTTCAATGTACGCAAAATGGTTAAGATCATATAGAGATCTTCCTTACCTATACAACCAGTGGTGTTCAGTAGTAAGATGGGAAAAATCAACAAGACCATTCTTAAGAACTTCTGAGTTCTTATGGCAAGAAGGCCATACGATTCATGAGACAGCAGAAGAAGCACAAGCTGAAACGCTTCAAATGTTAGGTATTTACAAAGCGATGTGTGAAGAGTTATTAGCAATTCCTGTTGTTGATGGTCTTAAGAGTGAAAGTGAAAAGTTTGCTGGTGCACACCAGACATATACGATTGAAGCTTTAATGCATGATGGTAAAGCACTTCAATCAGGTACTTCGCATAACTTAGGTCAACATTTCTCTAAAGCATTTGATATTTCATTCCAAGGTAGAAATGGTGAGCAGGAATTTCCTCATCAAACATCATGGGGAGTATCAACAAGACTTATTGGTGGCTTAATCATGGTTCATAGTGATAATAGAGGACTTGTTTTACCGCCTAAAATTGCACCAACACAAGTAATGATTATTCCAATCGCTCAAAAGAAAGAGGGCGTATTAGATAAAGCTTACGAATTAAAAGCAGCACTTCATAATCTTGATATACGTGTTGACTTAGATGACAACACAAATTATTCGCCAGGCTGGAAATTCAATGAGTACGAAATGAAGGGAATGCCTTTAAGAGTAGATATTGGTCCAAGGGATATTGAAAATAACCAAGCGACTGTTGTGAGAAGAGACACGCTTGAAAAGTTCACTGTTTCTCTAGATGGATTTGCTGAAACAATCAAGAATTTGTTAGAGACAATGCAAAACGATATGCTTGAAAAAGCAAGACGTGAGCGTGACGAAAAAACTTACTCGATTGAAAGTTATGATGACTTTAAGCAAAAGCAAAAAGAAAATCCTGGATTTGCAAAAGGTATGTGGTGTGGCTGTCCTGAGTGTGAAGCAAGCATAAAAGAAGAGACGGGTGCAACAATTAGATGTATGCCATTTGAACAAGAAGATCTTGGCGATAAGTGTCACTTCTGTGGTAAAGATGCTAAGCATATGGTTTATGTAGCAAGAGCTTATTAATATTAAAGTTTAAACGAGTCCTTTTGGGCTCGTTTTTTTATGTAAAAAATGGAGAAATCTTTTGTCAGATAGATGAAAGTAGAAAAAAAAAGATACTATATAGAAGTGGTCATGATATATCTATAAAACAAAGAAAAGACAATGCGTAGTTTTAACAACTGTACATTGCCCTTGTTTATTATGAAGTTTCTTGGCGATAGGCTTGTATTTCAGGATATTTGTTAATATGAAAATGATACCAAATAACTAAGATAACACCTTTGAAAACACTGGAAATGGTGATGCTCCACCAAACGCCATTCAACCCAAGTATATGGGGTTGTGAGAGGTAAAGAGCCATTGGAATACGCATGGCATTGAAAATAATACTAACAATTGATGGTGGTAGTGTTTTCCCCAAACCGCTGAAAGCACCAGAAGTGGTGATTTCTATACACATAAATAACTGTGAGAGTCCAAGTATTTGTAAGTAATCAACTCCAAGTCGAATGGCTTCGGATTCAGGTATAAAAATTGAAAATATGGGGCCAGCCCCTAAAACAAGCAAGAGTGTATTGAAAATCCCAAGTGCAATGGCTATTTTGAAAGATGTAAAATAGCCTTTCCATAGACGTTCCCAAATGCCGGCACCATAATTTTGTCCAAAGAAAGCACTGATTGCTACTGAAAAACCACTTGCTGTCATCCATGAGATGGACTCAATTTGAGAGCCTACCTTTTGAACCGCTATTGGCAGTGGTCCCCATTGAGCAATGATGCGGGCAATTACCATTGAGAAAAATGTAAATAGAGCGCTGTTAAAGGCTGTTGGAATACCAATTTTAACAATCCTCTTTATGTGTTGGCTATTAGGTCGTCTTAAAAAATTAACGTGTCCAAAAGGTGTTTTGTTGGTCTGTAATTCAATAAGAAAAACGATGGTAACAATGGCTTGAGAGGCAATTGTTGCGATTGCAGCTCCTTTTACACCCATCGCCGGAATAGGTCCAAGTCCAAAAATCAAAAGTGGGTCTAGAATCATATTGGTAACAAGACCGACTGTGTTGATTCGAAAGGGTGTTTTGCTATCGCCTGACCCATTAAAAATTGCTGAAAAAACAGGCGGACAAAACATAAAGATCATACCGTAACCAATGACAGACAAATACGAAATCGCCATGGCGTTAACGGCAGGGTCTTCTATTTTAAAGAAATCAATAAGTGGTTCTTTAAAAATTAAGATCAAAGCCCCATAAAGAAGGGCTAAGAGTATATTGAGTTGTAATGCACTTCTAGCCGCATTACGAGCATCTTTATAGCGTTGGCTACCAATTCCTTGTGCAACCAGTACCTCGGCACCTGTTTTTGAGATAATAATCAGTGAAAAACTTAGCCACATATAAAAACCAGCAGTACCGACTGCTGCGACTGAAGAACTTCCAATGCGACCAATCCAAATCATATCTGTTAAGTTATAGGCCATCTGTAAAAAGGAAGTTCCCATAATAGGGAGTGCCATTTTTATTAAGGCGTTTAGTATATTTCCTTGTGTTAAACTTCTATTGTTTTGTTTCATTATCAGGACTCCTTGTTTAAATCATTGTACTAGTATAATGCATTTTTCATCGCTTGTATATGGTATGATTAACTTATTATTAAACTGTAAGAAAATGAGGTGTATATGAAAGTATTAGCTATAATGGGAAGCCACAGAAAGGGTCGTAATACAGACTTGGCATTAGATACGTTTTTGTTAGGAGCTTCAGAAGGGATAGAAATAGATAAGGTTTATTTATTAGGTAAAGATATCAAAATATGTGCAGCTTGTAGTTTTTGTGAAAAAAATTTTGGACGGTGTGTTTATGATGATGATATGACCATTCTTTATGAAAAATTTAAAGAAGCAGATGCTATTGTAGTTGCATCGCCAGTATATTTTAATAGTGTGACGACTTTAATGAAAATTATGATTGATCGTATTCAAATGGTCTTTGCTTGTGATTTTGCTTTTAAGAAGTCTTTTGTATCCGAAGGAGTAAAGCCTAA
>Ga0193962_1001587_pt1 | contig 10561 bp, 13 predicted proteins | sample FB_5_MG_FD_140335 | JGI IMG/M metagenome (GOLD analysis project Ga0193962, IMG submission 140335) | Microbial mat bacterial communities from the Broadkill River, Lewes, Delaware, United States - FB_5_MG | ecosystem: Environmental > Aquatic > Freshwater > River > Microbial mats | place: USA...
CTGCATATAAACCAACGTAGTCACCTTGTCGGATACCAAGCTTATGAAAATAATGACTGAATTTTTTTATGTAATTAGTAAGTTGTTCATAGGTGATAACCTGATTGTTAAATTTTATTGCGACATCAGATGGGACGCAATTATTGATTATTTCATTATAAAACATAGAAACTCCTTTTTAGAACATTGTATTAGTAGTTGGTCTTAATTGTAGCATACTTTTTAGAAGGGGCAAAATATGTTATCATAGAGGAGTTAAAACAATGAAAATTTCAGGGTGTAAAAGCCTTTTTTAGGAGCGTAAAATGAGACCAGTTGTAATAACCTTAGAAGGTGGAGAAGGATCAGGCAAATCTACTATTTTGGATATGATAAGAGAATTTTTAGAGGGGCATGACATTGATTTTATGGTAACAAGAGAACCAGGTGGTGTGCCTATTGCTGAAAAAATTAGGAATGTTATTTTAGATGTTAATCATACTGAAATGGATGCAAGAACGGAAGCTCTACTTTATGCAGCAGCTAGACGTCAGCATCTTGTAGAAAAAGTATTACCGGCACTGGACGCAGGTAAGGCGGTTATTTTTGACCGTTTTGTGGATTCGTCACTTGTTTATCAGGGCTATTGCCGTGGGATTGGTGTGGAAGAAGTTCATCAGTTAAATTTATTTGCAACAGAAGGTTTTACACCAGATGTGACTCTTTATTTAGATGTTGAACCTGAAATAGGTCTTGCACGTGTTAATTCAGGTGATAGAGAAGTCAACCGTCTTGATTTAGAGAATATGGCTTTTCATGAGAAGGTGCGCGAAGGTTATCTAATGCTAGCAGAAAAGAGTCCCAATCGTTATAAATTAATAGATGCAAATAAGTCCTTAGAAGCGGTTTATGAGCAAGTTCTAAATATCTTAAAATCCACCCTAAATCTTTAGATCTGTGCTATAATAAAAATGGGTATTGTTAAGAATATAACTAGGAGTATGCTTGGGTTTTAAGCAACTCTTTATAAAGCTAAATGATCTATTTTAGGAGGAAAAAATGAAAGTAAAAGAGATTGTGGAGCTAGTAGAAGGAAATGTACTCATTGGGGCGTCAAATTTAGATTTTCGTGTCAAAGCGGCTTTTGGATCTGATTTGATGAGTGATGTATTGGCATTTGCTGAAACGGAAACCGTTTTACTAACTGGACTAATTAATAATCAAGTGATTCGAACAGCTGAGATGCTAGATTTACGTGCGATTGTATTTGTGCGTGGAAAAGTACCAGGGCAAGAAGTGATTGATTTGGCAGAGGAAAATAACATTGTTTTAATTTCAACTTCGAAAACACTTTATACGACGTCTGGAATTCTGTATTCCAAAGGTCTTAAAGGGGTCTCGATGGATTGAAATAATGCTACATAGGAAAAACAAACCTCGAGAGGTCGAGGTTTTCTGTTTAAGTAGAATTGAAAGAATATTTCGATTTTAAAGACATGGAGATTAGTAATTGAGGGGTAGAACATGGAGAACATTTCTTTTAATGAAGAGGGTTCTTTGATGAAATTAGAATATGATGTTCTAAAAGAAGATTTTTCACGTGCTGGAGAAGCATCGAGCAAGATTAAAAAGGTGCTGATGCAATTGGGCATTGATTCTAAAGTTATTCGACGAATCGCTATTGCGACTTATGAAGCGGAAATCAATGTGGCTATTCACTCCAATGGGGGAAAAGTCTTTGTACTTGTCAAAGACGCGAAGATTGAAGTCTTGATAGAGGACGTTGGACCAGGAATTGAAAACGTTGATCTTGCAATGACGGAAGGGTATTCTACGGCAACACAAGAAGCTAGAAATCTAGGTTTTGGTGCCGGAATGGGCTTACCCAATATGAAAAGATGTAGTGATGAATTTTTTATTGATTCAAAATTAGGTGCATACACAAAAGTTAAATTAGTGATGAACTTATAAAGTGGAGGGACAGTATGGGTAATTACTGGCATTCCGTAATTTTGGATAAGGACTATTGTAATGGATGTACATATTGTCTTGACCGTTGTCCGACGCAAGCAATACGGATCATTGATGGAAAAGCAAAAATTATTAATGAGCGGTGTATTGATTGCGGCGAGTGTTTGAAGGTGTGTCCTTACAAAGCAAAAGGTGCACAAGTGGATGGTCTTGAAATGTTGGAGAAGTATAAGTTCAACATTGCTTTGCCGTCTATTTCTTTATATGGTCAGTTTCCAAGAAATTACGATATAAACAAACTATTTAATTGCTTTTATAAATTAGGCTTTGATTTTGTCTATGACGTTGCCTATGCATCGGATTTATTAGTGAGCAGACAACTCAAGAAAATCCGAACTGGCGGGTTAACAAAACCTTTAATTTCAACGTTTTGTCCTGCGGTTGTGCGATTAATTCAATTAAAGTATCCATCTTTAATTGATCACATTATTCCACTAGAAACACCTATGGAAGTTGCAGCTCGCGTTGTACGACAAGAAGTTATGGAAAAAACAGGTTTTGATTATGAAGAAATTGGTGTCTTTTATATTACAGAGTGTCCGGCTAAAATTACCAGTATTAAGAAGCCTGTAGGGATTGAAAAATCATACATTGATGGCGCCTTATCAATTGAAGCATTGTATGCAAAACTTATGAGGGCTTATGATGAACTAGAATCAGATCGCCATATTGAGACTGTTCAAAAAGCTTCTGGAAATGGTATTGGATGGGGCAAAGTTGGTGGTCAAAGTATTGCTATGGGCATAGAGAATTATATGGCAGTTGATGGTGTTGAGGAAGTCATGAAGGTTCTTGATAAATTGGAAAGTGGTCGTATAACAGATGTTGATTTTATCGAGGCTTACTCTTGTGTTACTGGTTGTGTTGGTGGGCCTTTAAATGTTGAGAATCCATTTATAGCAAAGACGCGTATCCGTCAGTTGAGTTCACAGTATCCACAAGAGGTTGATGTGAGTCAATATGAGGATTTGCCGGATGCTTTTTTTGAGTGGAATAAGGAAATAGAGCCGGTTCAAGTCATGAAACTTGATGCAGATATAAAAGTAGCATTACAAAAGATGACGAAAATTGAGGAAATAATACAACAGTTGCCAGGTATTGATTGTGGTGCTTGTGGCGCGCCAACTTGTCGTGCTTTAGCGGAAGATATTGTTATGAATCGCGCAAGTATTGAAAGATGTGTTGTAAGGGGCAAAATTAATAAAAAGTAAATGGAGGGAACAGAATGAACTTAAAAGATTTGTTAGCAGACGATCGGTTTGAATTGTTGAGTGGGACAACAACAGATAAAGAGATTCTAAGTACACGCTGTTGTGATTTATTAAGTTGGGTAATGGCTAAGGGAAATGAGGGAATGGCATGGATTACGGTTCAAGCACATTCAAATATTGTTGCAGTTGCATCTCTACTAGAGTTTGCGTGTATTATTATTCCAGAAAATATTCAAGTAGAAAAGTCTGTTTTAGATAAGGCACACGATGAAGATGTGGCTATTGTTACTACAAAAATGGATTCTTATGAAATTTTTAAGTACTTTTATGAAAAGGGATTAAAGTAATGAAAGTTTATTATGATTTTCATATCCATTCATGCCTCTCTCCATGTGGTGATGAGGATATGACGCCCAATAACATTGTGAACATGAGTCTGTTAAAGGGTCTGAATGTTATTGCAGTTACGGATCATAATACCATGAAAAATTGTGAAAGTGTACGAGCTGTGGCTCAGAATACAGATTTGTTGGTTATTCCAGGCATGGAAATACAAACACGAGAAGATGTACATATTGTGGCTTTGTTTCCAAGTTTAAATGCAGGTGCTGCGGTTGAGAAACTTTTAGATGAGCACCGATTAATGCTGCCGCATAGACCTGAAAAGTTTGGACATCAGTCACTTATGGATAATGAGGATCATTTAAAGGGTGAATATCCTATAACATTATTGGCGTCCATAGATTTGGGCATTGATGAGATTATAAAGGAAGTAATGGCACAGGGTGGTGTTGTTTTTCCAGCTCATATTAATAAACCGGGGAATAGTGTTTTAGCTAATCTTGGCTTTATACCAGAGGATTGGCCTATTGCTGCTGTTGAAATATTTAAACCAGATGAAAATCAAAATCTTATCACTAAGTATAAAGCGTCTTATAAAGTGCTTAGGAATTCAGATGCCCATTATTTAATGGATATTTCAGAAGCAGAAAATAGTATTAATTTACCTGCATTAACCATTGAAGAAGTATTAAAATATTTAGGTGAATTTAAGGAGAAAAAATGAGAGAGTTATCGTTGCATATTTTAGATATTGCACAGAATTCTATAGTTGCTGAAGCGAGAGAAATTAGAATCGCTATTATAGAAAATCTTGTAGATGATAAGTTGATTATAAGAATTAAAGATGATGGGCGTGGTATGGATGGAGAAACCTTAGAAAAAGTAGTAGATCCTTTCTATACAACGCGGACAACACGAAATATTGGACTTGGCATCCCGATGTTTAAAGCCAATGCAGAAAGTTGTAACGGCGTATTTCATATTCGTTCAAAATTAGGTGTTGGTACAGAGATAGACGCTGAATTTCAACATAGTCATATTGATCGTGTACCACTTGGTAATATGGCTGAGACGATTATTACCATTATTCAGGCTAATGAATCTATAGATTTGATTTATACACATTCTTATAATCAAAAAAAATTCACCTTGAATACTAAGGAAATAAAGAAGACGCTTGTAGATTTGCCAATTAACAACATGGATGTTTTATTATGGTTGCGTAGTTATATTAATGAGGCATTACATGAAATCACATGTTAGTAATTAGCGAATAATAAAATAAAAATAACAGATATGTATAAATAGAAAGGCAAATACGTTTGAACGCGTATTTGTCTTTTTTTTTAAGGTTCTTTTTTGTAGAAATGAAATATGCTAGGCAATAGTTGTAAAATAATGTAAATTGAGATATACTATTGGTAAAAATTGTAAGGTGGTTGTATAGATGAAATTAAATAATAGAGGTTCCTTTACAGTTGAGGCAAGTATTGTTGTAGTGATTGTATTTCTTATTGTTTTGATGTTGGTCAAAAGCTATATCCTACAATTTGCCATTCATTATGGACGTAAGCTACAACTATTGAGTAATGATTCTTATCAGTTAGCAGAGAATGGCTGGTATATTGATCAATATGAGAAGGAACGCTCTCTGGAAGGATTGACAGAAAGCCCTATCTCTCTCAAGACATATCAACAAGATTTGAACTATCTAAAACTAATGCATCACTATTTATTACTCGACGAATTTGGGGAGGTCATAAATGAGGCGATTGAAAAATATTAAAAATAATAAAGGGGCTAGTACGCCGTTCTTAATTATAGTGGTCCTTGGTCTTGTTAGTATATTTATTATGACCTACGCTTCTTTTCAAGAAATAGCCCTTAAAAGTCAGAATAAGAATTTTTTGCAGACTGCAAGTGATGACTTATTGGCAGGCTTTGATACAAAACTTTTATCTGATTATGGCATTTTAGCTTATCATCAGTCGAATGCGGTGGAAAAGAGCGCGAAGATATTAAGTAAAAATCTTTCGGCAAACTTTGATAAAGGTTTTATTAAAGGTGGTCATGCAAATTTATCGAAAGAGCCTTTAGATTATCAAGTTTTAGAAACCATGGTGACAGGTCAAAAAATTGCGGAAATAGGTGTAGAGATAGCTGAGATTCATTTACCAAAAGAAATTATAGGAGATTTAAATAATATTTATAAGTGGTCTGATTCTGTAGAAAAAAAAGTTCGTGGTTACGAAAAAATGACTGCTTTTGTTGAAAAAATGCAGGGAATACAAGATCAGATGCGTGACTATTATAAGCTTGTAGAATCTTTAAATGAATTGAATGGATATGATTTTGATTGGTTTGAAAATGCAGATCTAGCAAAGGCAGACTATCAATTGGCAATTATGCATAATGGATATAAGGAAGCGATTAGGAAAATTGAAAATATTAAAAAGAAACTTGATGAAGCTCAGAGTGATTATAGAGAATTAAAGGAAACAATGGAGGCACCTTCCATGGCACCTTATATGAAGTCGTTATCTTTTGACAAGGCAAGTTTCGATCCCTTATTTTCAGAGGACGGTGAAGGTATAGAAGGTGCCTTATCATTATTAGAAGACAATTGTGACAGGATAGAAGATATGCTTAAAAAGGAGTCTTTTGAAAATGTTGAGGACCTAAATACAGATATTTTTTTTAATGAAGTTTCTGAGAAAGAGAGCGGGTGGCAAAATTTCTTAGATGACCAGCGGGATAAAATTTTAGGCGGGGGTTATTCATTAATTGAAGTGGAAGGGGAAGAAGAATACACCATACCAAATTGTGGTCCTGTCGTTCTTGGGTTAGACCAGAAAATTTTATTAAACGAGTATTTTCTAGGAGTCCTTCAAACAACTGTTATGCCAGAAGTACGAGGGTTTAAGTTTTTGGAACATAAAAAAAATCAAAATGGGCAAGGTGCTCCAGAAGTAGAGTCTCTTATTGCAGGTGAGAATGGAAGTGCTTTAGGCGTTAAGGCTAGAATTTTTGGTGTTCGCATGGGATGTAATATGATTCACTTGGTAAGCAGTTCAAAATTTCAACAAGCCAAAACGATTGGCATAGCACTAGGCAGTTGGTTCCCATGTGGACAAGTAATTGGTACTGGTATTGTACTTGGTGTATGGTCTGGTCTTGAAAGTATCTATGATGTTGAAACCCTTTGCGACGGTAAAGGTATTCCATTTATTAAGACAGATGCGACTTGGCAATTTGATATTGACATAGACAAACTTTGCTTAACAAAAAAAAGTGATGTACAAGACGTGGAGACGGATACCTCTAGTGAGGCTTACTGGAGTTACTATTATGATTATTTAAGGTTGTTTCTTATGATGGTGCCAGATGATGTAAAGGTTACAAGATTCTTAAAGTGTGTCCAAAAAAACTATTCAGATGAAATGGACGCATCTCTAGATCTGGAAGAGATGGTTTTACATCATCGTTTATCATGGGGAGAATTAACTGTTGAGGGTAATTATTATGTTCAATAAGTTAGGGAATCAAAGAGGGAGTTTAACAGCGGAATCAGCCATTGGCATGACTTGTTTTATATTTTTTGTGTTTTTCCTTTTAACTTTTAGTGGCGGTCTTTATATAGAATCAATGATTGAAGAAAGTTTAGCAGAAGCTTCATTGCAGGTGCGTGCAGAATTGCCTTTGTTATTACCAACAGCAACAGCATCGCCTATAGAAGACTTAGCATTACAGAAGCTACTGAAAGGGAAAATGAAAAAATCACTAGAAAAGCGTTTAGATCAACGGATATTGTTCATTCAAAAAGACCCATTAGATAAGCTGGATACAGGAGATACAAAATTTGTAGAGACGGAAGAAAACCTTATGAAGCTTTCAGTCAAAGTGGAGTGGCCAATTGTCTTTTTTGAAAATCATCCTATAGAAATTGAAAGAATCCTCTATTGCAAGGTGTTTTCAAGTTTTCGAACGCCATATAAGTTTTTAGAGAAAGAGGGAATTACGACGGTTTATTTGGCTAATCACCCGAGTGTATTCCATACCAATAGGAATTGCCAAAGTATTAGGGAGAGAGAGGCTAATAAAGTATCGCTAAACTCTTTGAAGGGTAAATATCGAGAGTGTAAGTTTTGCCAGAAGGGAAGGAAAAAAAACAATGCTAATGAATAACCGTTATGAATTAATTAAGACACCTGAAGGGGTGTCGTCACAAATATTTTATGCAGAAGATCAAGTTACTAGGCGGCAAGTGATTATAAAGGCAAAAACTTATCAAGGAAAGGGGTCATCTATAGAAAAAGAAATTTTACAGGCAGTGCAACATGAGCACTTGCTCGATTTATTAGATGTTTTTATAGAAGGTGAAACACAGTACATGGTACTGTCTTATTTTGAAGGTCGCACTCTGGCCCAGTATATTGCAGATCGAAATCTTACAGAAGAAACTATCGTTGATTACTTTGGTCAATTGTGTGGTGTGGTTTCATATTTACATAAGCATTCTATGGGCATCGTGCATTGCGATATTACACCGAGCAACATTTTGATAAATTCAAGGGATCATTTAAAGCTTATTGACTTTGATGCCAGTCACTGTCTTTCATTTTGCAATGAGGAAATTGGAGAATACTCTTATGGAACAATTGGTTATGCAGCGCCAGAAAACATTTTATATCCTGAAATTAGTGGTTATCAATGCGACTTATATGGTCTTGGTGTTTGTTTGAAAAGTTGTTTGAAGAGCATAGCCCCTTTATATTCGTTGGAACTCGCTTTAATTGCTAAGAAGGGGAGTGCTCTTCACCCTAAAGAGCGTTATCGAGGAATCGATGAAATGGAACAAGACATTCAATTACTGCTTTAAACGTGTAAAGCCTCTATTAAAGGGGCTTTAATTATGTTAAAATTTTTTATAAGTAAGAAGATATGAGGATGATAAAAAATGATGAAATTATTTGGAATTTTTTTTAAGATTGGACTTTTTACACTTGGTGGTGGCTATGCTATGGTGCCAGTTATAGAAGAAGAAATAGTAGAAAAAAACAAGTGGATGTCCGAGGACGAATTTTTAGATGTTCTGGCCATGGCTCAGTCTCTTCCAGGTCCACTTGCTGTCAATACAGCAACATTTGTGGGCTATCGATTGAAAAAAAGTAGAGGTGCAGTAATTTGTTGTCTTGGAACAGTTATGCCATCCTTTTTAATTATTTTGATTATTGCATCCTTTTTGACAGGACTGTATCAGAATCCTTTGGTTATAAAATTCTTTATGGGTATTCGACCTGCGGTTGCAGGTCTGATTTTAACAGCTGTTTTCAAACTCAAAAAAGGAATAGATGCTAGTCTTTTTTCTATTGTTATGGTCTTAATGGCCATCGCTTGTGTTGGGATAATGGCTTGGAGCCCTATTATTGTGATTCTTGTAGCTGCTTTTAGCGGTATTTATATTTACCCTCATACGAAGTGGAGGGTCTAATGGCGATTATAATAGAAATCTTTTGGACTTTTTTTAAGATAGGTGCTTTTAGTTTTGGTGGTGGTTATGCTATGATTCCGTTTATCCAGCGTGAGATTGTTAGCGTACATCAGTGGTTACCTAAAGAAGAATTTATTGATGTTTTAGCTATTTCCCAAGTGACACCGGGTCCAATTGCAACAAATGCTTCGACCTATGTAGGTTATAAGATTGCTGGATTATTAGGTGCTTTTGCTGGGACGAGTGGAGTAATTGGTGCAGCATTTTTATTAGCCCTATTTATATCAGGGCGTTTTGAAAAAGTAAAACACTTACCGCAGATAAAATTAATGTTTAAAGGATTGCGACCAGCAGTTTTAGGCTTGATTTTTTCAGCTGGATTGACTGTTGGGTTTGCAACAGTTACATCTTATAAAGAGTTGGGTATTGCCTGTTTTTCTTTTGTAAGTATTGTAAAATTTAAAATGCATCCAATCTTGACGATTGCAATTTCAGGATGCATGGGGCTTATATTATTTTAGATGAGAGAGGGAGATGAGAAATGAAAAAAATTATACTTGCAATTGTTTTTATTGGGCTACTGGTTTTTGGTGGCTATTATTACTACATGTATCATGAATTATTAGGGGAACAGCAGCAAGTTTATCTTTATAATCAGTTGGTTATAAATGGTCAGTCTATGCCTCGTCATCGTGTATTTGAAGATGATCACGGACGTCAATTAATTTCAGTAACAGCAATTCAAGAAGCAATTGATCCAAGTGTATATTTGTCGGGTAGTAAATCAAGAATCTATATTCCTATGTTAGGTAAAAATATTCGATTGGAAACATCCTTGATAACACAGTTTGTGCGGCAACATATTGAGACAATCAATATCCCGGTTCTTGTTAAAGATGGTGATTATTATGTTGAGTTATCAGTTATTGAACGTCTATATGGTTTAAGCATTGAATCTTTTGACACTTATAATGCTTTGTTTGTTGATAACCGATCATTAGGAGTGGTAACGAATGGGTCAAGCAAGGTGAAATTATATGCAGAAAGCGCTGAAGGCTTTAAGTCTATTGGCAAGTATGCTGTTGACCGCCTAACCCTTATTGGTGACAAAGCGGGCTATTCTCATGTCCTAACTAATACAGGTGAAATTGCATATATTAAGTCAGGTGAGACCGCTAATGAGACAAAAAATTATTTTCTAGATCAGGCTTTAAACACACCAAGAATTGACAACTATTTACCGGATAATTTTGCTTTGACATGGCATCAAGTCGGTTCTTTTAAGCAGACGGTTGATATTGGTCCTCAAGACCAGTTGCCAATAGATGTTATTAGCCCAACTTGGTTTGCACTTAATGTTGAGGGGATCGTTATCAACGAAGCCAGTTATGATTATATGCAAAAAGCCCATGAAAAAGGCTATAAGGTTTGGGGGCTTTACTCAAACAGTTTTAAACCTGAATGGACTAAAGGTATGTTTGAATCAGCTGACTATTCAAATCAATCA
>Ga0193962_1001588_pt1 | contig 10559 bp, 13 predicted proteins | sample FB_5_MG_FD_140335 | JGI IMG/M metagenome (GOLD analysis project Ga0193962, IMG submission 140335) | Microbial mat bacterial communities from the Broadkill River, Lewes, Delaware, United States - FB_5_MG | ecosystem: Environmental > Aquatic > Freshwater > River > Microbial mats | place: USA...
ACCAAAAAGATATATCCACTATTTTAGTTGAAAACGCTATTGATAATGATACATTGATTGTATCAGAAATAGTGCTTTGTGAATTTGCTTTTATATCTAATAAACTCAATGATGATATTATTGGGGTTGCTTTGGGGTGGTTTAGTGGGTAGGATTTTTTATGTTATAATTTATTTAAAAAGGAGGTATTAAAATGCAAGTAGCAGTAAATTTTGAAAATGAAACAATAGCACAAAAAGTTTTATGGTTGTTAGAACATTTTAAAGATGATGGTGTAGAAGTTGTAAAATTAGATAATAGTGATGATGAAATTATCAATAATTTTAAAGATGGATTAAGAGAAATAGAGCTTATAAATCAAGGTAAATTAACTTCAAGACCAGTGCAAGACTTTTTGAATGAATTATAAAATAGAGACTATTCCTAGATTTGAAAAAGATGTTAAAACACTCAAAAAGAAGTTTCCTAAAATTAAGAATGATTTAGAGAAATTTATAAATGAACTAGCATTAAACCCCGAATTAGGGACAAATTTAGGTGACAATATTTTTAAAGTAAGAGTTTCAAATTCATCAATTCCAACGGGTAAAAGTGGAGGATTTAGAGTTATCACTTATTATAAAAAAGATGATATTTTATATTTGGTAACTATCTATTCAAAAACTGAACAAGATACTGTTTTGACGGAGAGATTGAGGAAGATAGTTAGGGACGAGGTGGAGTAGGTAGGTGATAAGTTGTCTATTGTTGTCTGACACCTAAATTAGTAACACCTCTTTGAGCTGAATAAAATAGCATTAGCATCACTAGACCCCTTAGCTTTTGAAAAAAATCATTTTCTCCTCCTTTATTGGATTCACACTCCACCACCCAACTCAATAAATAAGCCAAAAAAAAGGCGACCTATCTCAATAAAGAGATGGTCGCCTTTTTTCATCCAAGCTTTCAAATTGGTAATCAGCCAAAATGAAATTAGGGAGGGTAAATGATTTTTTCAGAAGTATTATATCATAGTGTTTATTAAGATTTAAGACAGACCTTTTATCCCTCCAACCAACGCCCAAGTAACACATTCACCACAGTTTCAGTGCGTAAAATCCTTTCTCCTAAACTCACGGCTTTACAACCATGGAGACAAAGTAAATCCACTTCATACTCTATCCAGCCACCTTCTGCTCCGATACAGAGTATCTTTGGCATATTATCACTATTGTTACTCTTGCATTTTGCCTCATCGAGATATGATTTCCAAGACTGCGTGGCATAAGGATGGGCGATTACTGCATTGCCTAATAAAGTGGGAAATTCATCTTCCACAAATGGCTTAAAATATTTTTTGAACTCAATCACTGGTGGCACTGTATCTATGGCTTGTTGTAATCCTTCAAAAACAAACTCATCTATTCGTTCTAGTAGTGGGCTTTGCCAATAACTTTTTTGAGTACGGTAACTGTTTACAATAATAAGTTTATTGATACCAAGAGATGTCATATCCATAATCAATCTTCGTAGCACTTTGGGACGAGGCAGAGCGAGAATAACCGTCAAATCAAGTTTGGTTGGTGGTTTTTTATCAAGTATAATATCTCTAAGAGTTACTTCATTGTTATTAATTTGGGCGATAGTAGCCTTGCCTATATTACCACCAATCTCACCAATGGTCAGACTATCGCCTACTTTTGATTTGAGTATCTCTTTGATATGTGTTACTTGATTTGGGTCACTAATACTTTTGGCATTTTTGGGTAATAGAATACAGTTCATATTGTTTAATTAATCTTCTCTTATTACAACCCAGCCAACGGGTGGGCTTTCATATAGTCTTGTTTTTTTCTCTTATCACCTAGTTTGGTGTAGATTTGTGTGGTTGCCATTGAGGCGTGTCCTAGTAGTTCGCTTACATCTGATATTCTAGCACCGTTGTTTAGGAGGTGAGAGGCGAATGAGTGTCTTAGTTGGTGTGGTGTGGCTTTTAGTCCTAAGGCTCTAAATGGTTTCATTAGTTTGTATCTTAGTTGGGCTGAGTTTAGTGGAGCTTTTCCCTTTTCAAAGAGATACTTTTGTGGTGAATGCTCTTTGATATATAGCTCTATTAGCTGTTGTACTACTGGGAGTATCGGCACTTCTCTTTGTTTTTTGCCTTTGCCCTCTATCTTTACCCAACGCCCCTTTATATCTTTTATCTCTAGGTTGCTTAGTTCGGATATTCTGATGCCTAGTCCATATAGCATAAATATAAGTAGTCTCTCCTCTATTGTGACACTTTGAAGCACCTCTTCTATATATATCTCATCTATTGGTTTGGGTAAGCCTTGGGGGATTTTGATGGACTCATCACCTATGACTTTGATAGTATATCCACAATGCTCCTCTAGGTATTTGACAAATGAGCGAACGGCTGAGAGTTTTTTGGCTATTGTTCGTTTGTGGTTTGAGACTATATTAAATCTAAATGGGGTTATATCAACGATTGTGCGACTCTCTTCTTCATATATGTGACTAACCTCTAGCATCTGTCTAAGGGCTATCTCATAGGTGATGATAGAGGTATCAGAGTAGCCTCTAATCTCAAATAGATAATCTAAGAAACTATCACTAAGGGTTTGAAATCTCTCTTTTATATCTGCTTCACTCATAATATAGTATGCTCCAACATCTTCTCTCTTAGATAGACTCTAGCCTCATCTATCTCCATACCCTCTAGGCTTATGCTTTGGATATAAAACTCTATTTTGGTAAATGGTTTGGGTATTACAAACCTATCCCAACTACTTAGTTGCCAAAAGCTTTTGGCTTTGAAGTTCATTACAAATATAGGTAGTTGGCTCTTAATGGCTATGGCTATTGCTCCATCACTCATCGAGTGCCGTGGACCTTTGGGACCATCTGGAGTGATAAGTATCTCTTTGCCTTTTTTGATATTTCTAAAGGCTTGTAGTAGCACTTTTGAGCCACCTTTTCGGCTTGAGCCTCTTAGTGGTCTTATCTTTAGGAGATTTAGGGTATTGGCTATTAGTGAGCCATCAAAGTGAGATGATACTATAGCCATAGCATGGTGTTTTGGGTGGATTTTGCGATATGCTTGTGGACTCATTAGAAGTTCACTATGCCAACATACACATACATGCTGTTCATCTCCAATAGGTGTAATGTAATTAAATTTTTTCGATAGGCTAAACCATATAATACGCATAAGTAAGTAGGCTATTGGAGGGAAGATAACTCTCCCTATAGTTCTAATAAATTTCTTCATAAGTATCTTTAGATAACTTCTCCATCTAATGCTCCACGAGTCGTTTTGGTTACTCTTACGGCTCGTATCTCTCCTAGTAGCTCTTCGCTACCATTTACAAAAAATAGCTTACCATCATCTGCTCTGCCTGATACTCTGCCGTTATTTTTGAGTTCATCAAAATATACATTGTGGATAGTCCCCATCTGAGCATCCATTATCTCATCTAATATCTGTGTGTGTCTTGCTTGTAGTCTAGCTAATCTGCTTTGGGCTATTTGGGGGTCAATCTGATTATCAAAATCTTTGGCTTCTGTGTGTGGACGAGGTGAGTATTTAAATGAAAATAGCTGTTCAAATCGCACCTCTTCAAGCACACTCATAGTATCTTCAAAATCCTCATCACTCTCATTGGGAAAGCCTACTATAATATCTGTAGATATGGTCGCTTGTGGGCATAGAGTACGGATTTTATTACAACGATTTATGAAATTCTCTTTGGTATATCCTCTCTTCATCTCTTTGAGGATAGCTGTTGAGCCACTTTGTAGTGGTACATGTATCTGTTTACATATTTTGGGATTGGAAGCAAACTCCTCTATAAACTCATCATCCATGTGAAGAGGGTGGGGTGAGGTAAATCGTATCCTCTCTAGCCCCTCTATAGCTGATATATCTCTTAGTAGTTGTGTGAAGCTAGATTTATCTTCGCTACTACTAAATCTTCGTCCGTAGTTGTTTACATTTTGTCCCAGTAGCATCACCTCTTTTGCACCACTTTTAACAGATTTGGTAATCTCACTTATGATAAGTGATGGTGGTATTGAGATTTCATCTCCTCTTGTAGCAGGGACTATACAAAATGTACACCCTTTATCACAACCTATAGAGATATTTACCATAGCTTTAAATCTATTGGAGCGATACTGGGCAAAGTCATAACTACTCTCATCAAAGTCTGTATTTACCTCTACTGCGTGTTTTTTGTTTATCACCTCTGTGATTTTGGATATGTTTCTAGCACCCAATACGAAATCCACTGAAGGTGCGCGTCTTATTATCTCTTTGCCTAGATGAGACGCTGTACACCCCGTCACCCCTATCTTGGCTGAGCTTTTTTTGTGTTTGTTAAATACCCCTATCTCTGAAAATAGCTTGGCTACAGGCTTCTCTCGTACTGAGCAGGTATTTATGATAATCAAATCAGCATCATCTAGTTTTTGAGTTAGAGTATAGCTATCATCTCTGTTGAGTTCTGCTATTATATGCTCACTATCTCGTACATTCATAGCACATCCTAGTGTCTCTATAAATAGTTTCTTACTCAAAGTATTATCTTCTATCTCTATGCTATTATATGAACTTCATAGATGTACTCATTGTCATCCAATCCATACTTGACTTCACGCATATATACAGAGAACTCTTTCTCTTCAAAATATTCAATAAGTGCCTTAAGCTCTTTATGAGAGTTGTCCTTGTCAAAATAGAATATAGATTTTTTAGATAGCTCTTCTTCAATTTTTTTCAACTCAATTACTCTTGGTTTTGCCTTAAGCGTAGTTCTAGCAAGTTTTAACTTCATCTATATTCACCTTTATATATATTCACTTTGTGTAATTAATCATTATACTTTATTTTTAATAAAGCTTTGATTAGATATAATTCTTATCTCCAAAAAAACTCCCACAAGATGTCATTACTACTGTTTTGTTACCTCTTGTAGTGATATGTTTTTAGAAAATCATCAAAAATCATCAATTTAGGAAATTACTTATGGAAAAGATATTAGATATAATAGAGGCTATAGCCCACGAGAAAAACATCACCAAAGATAGTGCTATAGAGGCATTTAAAGAGGCGTTGGTAAATACTGCCAAGAAGCTTACTAGCTATACGAGTACATTTGAGGTATTTATAGATACAGATACCAAAAAATATACTATTCATAAAGTAATCACTGTAGTAGCAGATAATAGCAAAGAGCTTTTTGTAGAAGTCGGCAAAGAACCCAAAAAGAAGATGGTCGAATCAGATAGCGTTATGGCTCTATCAGAGGCTAGAGAGTTTGATGAGTCACTTGAAGTGGGTGACCAACTCAAAGAGGAGTTTATCCTAGAAGAGCACGGTAGAACAGCCTCTGCTAATCTATTTAGAGAGCTAGAGTACCATATCCAAAGACGAGTAGAACAAGATTTATTTGAAAAATATAGAGAGCTTGTTGGTACTGTTATGTTGGGGCAAGTTAATCGTATAGATAGCGATAATAATACCCATGTAGAGATAGGTGAGCTAAAGGGTATTTTATCTTTGAGAAATAGAATAAAGGGTGAGAAGTACAAAAGAGGTGATAGTATCCGTGCACTGCTTCGATTTGTAACAATTGACCCAGAGTTTGGTATGTATCTTGAACTTACTCGTACATCTCCGAAGTTTTTGGACGCATTGATGAGTAATGAAGTACCAGAGATAGCAGATGGTGCTGTAGAGATAGTAGCATCTGCTAGAATCCCAGGGGAGAGAGCCAAGATAGCACTAAAAACAGAGCATCTAAATATCGACCCAATAGGTGCAGCAGTAGGAGTCAAGGGAGTTCGTATAAACTCAGTGAGCCAAGAGCTAAATGGTGAAAATATAGACTGTATAGAGTTCTCTCCTATCCCTGAAGTGTTTGTAACTAGGTCTCTAAGTCCTGCGATAATACAGAGTATCAAGATAGATGCAAAGAGTAAAAAGGCAGTAGTAAATATAACAGCAGACCAAAAAGCAAAAGCGATAGGTCGTTCAGGGATTAATATCCGTCTAGCATCTATGCTAACAGGCTACACAGTAGAGCTAAATGAGGTAGAGGGTGTAACACAGAGACAACCAGATAGAAGTGATAATCAAGAAGCACCAAAAACAACAGATACAAGTGCATTGGCTGATTTGTTTAGGTAGTAGTTTTATAACTCTAATCAACTTAATATAATTTTGGTAAAATAGTTTTGCTGATTTGATATATTTATTTATAGAAAAAAGAGAGAGAATATTAAATGAAAAAAATAGAACTAGCCCACTCACCTGATGCAGATGATATATTTATGTACTTTGCTATCAAGTTTGGCTGGGTAGATACCAAAGATTATGAGTTTAGTAATATCGGTCTTGATATTGAGACTCTAAATGTCGAAGCTCTCAAAGGTACTTATGATGTGAGTGCTATTAGCTTTGGGATGTATCCACTTATCAAAGATGAGTATGCTCTACTTCGTACTGCTGTAAGCTTTGGTGAGGGGTATGGTCCTAAACTCATCAAACGAAAAGATAAAACTCTCAAACGAAACTTCAAAGTGGCACTATCTGGGAGATATACTACCAACGCTATGCTATTTCGTATCTACTATCCTGATGCTAGAGTTACATATATGGACTTCTTGGAGATAGAGGGTGCTGTGGTGCGTGGAGAAGTGGATGCTGGTGTGCTTATCCATGAGTCTATTTTGGATTTTGATGACTCTTTGGAGGTCGAAAAAGAGATATGGGATATATGGGTAGAACTCGCAGGTGAGGGACTTCCTTTGCCTCTTGGTGGTATGGCTATTCGTAGAAGTCTGCCTCTCAATCGTGCTATAGAGATAGAGAGTATCCTCATAGATGGAGTCAAAGTAGCCAATGAGAAGAAAGATGAGCTATGTGCAAAGCTAGAGGAGGATAATCTAGTGAGAATATCTGATAAGATGCTTACGAAATATCTCGATATGTATGCATCTAGTGAGTCAGTATCTCTCTCGCCTCTTCAGATAGAGGCTTTGGATAAGTTGTATGAGATAGGGCTAGAGCATAAGTTATGGCATGAGGTTATTCACACTAAGGATTATCTAATCCCTAGTGAGTATCAAGAGCTTAGAAAAAATTAAAAGAGGAGTAGATTTTGAATAATAAAAAGAAGATAGAAGATAAGTTATATGATTTGATGATAAATGATGATAGAGAGTTTGTGGCTATGTTATCAGGAGAGTGGGGAGTAGGAAAGACCCATTTTTGGACTACTTTCAAAGATAAATACCTAGAGACAAACAAAAAAGAGATAGCCTATGTATCGCTTTTTGGACAAAACTCTCTTGATGATATTGAGACATCTATTGTACTGCAAGTATCTAGCTTTAGCCAAAAGTTACAAGGTATCTCAAAGAGAATAAAAGAGATAAAAGAGAAGATACTCAAAGGTGAAGATATATCTATCCCCGTGCCTGTAAATGCGATACTATCACTGCTTAGTAACAAAGATTTTGAAAATGTAGTTATATGTTTTGATGACTTTGAGAGACTATCTGATAAAATCTCTCTCAAAGATGTGATGGGTCTCATCTCACTATTTAAAGAGCAAAAAAAGTGTAAAGTAGTTATGATACTCAACGAAGAGGAGCTTAACAAACGAACAGATAGAGATGGACAGAGATATAATGAGATATTTGGACTCTACAAAGAGAAGATATTAGACTACTCTTTTCAGTTTAATCCATCAGCACAAGAGCTATTTAAGACCGTAGAGAAAGATATGAGTGCTATAGAGTTTTGTGAGCATAGTATAATATATGAGTTCTTTACCAATATCAACCTAAGAAATATCCGTATAATGAAGCAGGTGATATATCAACTAACCAACTTCTCTTTCATATCCAAATATGAGCTTGACAAAGAGGTAGTAGAGGAGTTTGTGCAGATTGCTATAAATATATCTCTCTTTAATGCACAAACCAACCTAAGCTATGAGGAGTTTTTGGAGATAAAAAAATATAAGAGTTTCCCATCTCGTGAATCCAAAAACAAAGATAGATATGAGAAGTATATAAACCTATACAATGAGACTCCATATAGTATCACTAGAGATGAGGTAGAGTCTATTGTATATCAGTTCATAGAGACATACTCTATAGACAAAGATGCCCTAGAGAAGCTACTAAGACTAAATGGTGATAATCAGTTCAAAAATAGTATAAAAGATAAATTTAATCAACTTAAATATGAGATAGATTTTGACCTCAATAGCACTCTAAAGAACTCTACAAATAGAGTATTTGATTTGATAAAAACTAATAAAGAGAATATCCCTTATATCCTAGATATAAATGAGTTTAACTACTTTATCAACTTCGTAAATGAACACAATAAACTAGCTACCAAAAAGGTATCAGATGATATTATAAAGAGTTATATAGATATAGGAGTTAGTGGCAAAAACTTCCTATCTGCTTGTAATCAAAACAAGCTATTTGTAGAGGAGAACTACCCACATCTACTAAGCTACCTAGATGATAAAAAAGAGGAGTATCTACTAGAGAATATCACTATAATCAAACTAGAGAAGCTACTAAGTGAGGTAATATCACTAGATTGGAGAGTAGAAGATACACACATACTCAATAACATAAGTCCAAAAATCTATAAAGATTATATCTCCAAATCATCCAAACTATACCACAATGTATCAAACTTTTTAATCAACCATAAAGATACAAAGAAGTTCCAACCCACAGTAGATAGCATCAAAGAGGCACTAATAGAGCTCAAAAAAGAGAATATCGAATATAAGTGGAAGATAGAGCAGATGGAAAAAAATATAGACTTTAGCCTAGAAGCCTAAAGAACTAAAAAGGCTTTGTCATATTTACCAAAACCATAGACTTCGCCAAATACTCAAGTATCAAAGTGGGACAACCCACCGAGGTACTAATGATAGAAAAAGGCGACACTATCCCCACAGATAGATACCTAATAGGTGGGGCAAATAATATACTAATATCCCCCTCTCCTCCCCCACTTATGATGCTATCCAAAGATTTCGCCTATATATCAGAAGATAAAAATATACTAACCATAGGTGCATCTATGCCCACAGGACGCATAGTATCTTATGCTCGTAAAAATGATATAAAGGGCTTTGAGTTTTGTGCCAAACTACCAGGTATGTTGGGAGGACTACTAGCGATGAATGCAGGGGTGAAATTTTATGAGATATTTAATATACTCCATAGTATCAAGATAGATGATGTATGGGTAGCTAAAGATGATATAGAGTATGGATATAGATTTGCAAGACTCTTAGGTATAGCTACAGAGGCTAGATTTGAGATACAAAGAGGGTTTGATACAGAGCTACTAGATGAGCTAACATCTCTTCGTAATAATCAACCCAAAGAGCCAAGTGCAGGTTCAGCATTCAAAAACCCCAAAGATGACTACGCAGGAAGACTCATAGAAGCAGTAGGACTCAAAGGAGTCCAAAGAGGTGGTATGTGCTGGAGTGAGATACACTCAAACTTTTTGGTAAATATGGGAGGAGGCACATTTGAAGAGGCAAAATATCTCATAGATTTAGCCAAAAGTAGAGTCTTTGATAGTTTTGGGATACGACTTCAAGAGGAGATTGAGGTTCTTTGATATAAGTGATATAATATAAAAAAGCAAAGGGTTTATTATGAAGTTTAGGTGTCAGGTGATGCTAATGCTACTTCGTCCTCTTGATAATCCTCTGCACAGTTGCTTGATTTAATTCCAATACTTTAGCAATCATATGCTGTGAATAGCCTTTTTTGTATGCTTCTACTATCTTCTTGTTTCGTTTTTTTATATCTTCTATATTTTTAAATATCTTTCTCAATTTCTCTATATCAGGTTTTTTATCTATATTTGAAGCTTCTACTAGAGATGAAGCTTGTTTGAGTTCTTGCAGTAGAGAATAATCTACTTTGCTATTTAGCATCGCCTTTATATCTTCTATATTATTTTTGTGATTTTGTACTATCCAAGCATCTTTTAGACACTATGGTATCTCATTTGCTATAAAATAATTATAAGAACTATAAGGATACTCCTCTAGCGTTTTGACTATCTTTGCTTTGAGTGGGTTTTGTTCTATATATAGCATAAGTGTATAGAGATAAGCTTCATCTGTGACAAACCAAGATTTAAAGCGTCCTTGCCACAAGTGTCCTACTCTTTTATATTTTTTATTGAAGTAGATAGCGTAGTTCATATTGAGCTGTCTCATAAATTTAGATAAATTTTCTTGTTGTATCTCTATGAGTAGATGATAGTGGTTGCTCATAAGGCAATAATTATGTATAGTTATGCCATAACTTTTTGCATAAAAGCACATCAATTCTTCAAACTCTTTATAGTCATTTGCTTCTTTAAATATAGCTCTTTGCTCTACACCTCTATTGATGATATGGTAATAACCTGCTATCTCTATGCGTGGTTTTCTTGGCATTGTTTACTCCTTTGTGAGGATTGTAGCGTAGTTTAGATTATAGTAGCATTAGCATCACCTGACCCCTGCACT
>Ga0193962_1001589_pt1 | contig 10559 bp, 15 predicted proteins | sample FB_5_MG_FD_140335 | JGI IMG/M metagenome (GOLD analysis project Ga0193962, IMG submission 140335) | Microbial mat bacterial communities from the Broadkill River, Lewes, Delaware, United States - FB_5_MG | ecosystem: Environmental > Aquatic > Freshwater > River > Microbial mats | place: USA...
TAACAAGAGCTGCTGCTGAACGCTCAGTTGCACCTTTAACCGCTTCAACCAATGCAGCAACCGCTTCATCAAAGCCTTCTTCTTCAGATAGGTCACGGCCTTCTAAAGTATCTTCAACAAGCTTAGCACGATCTTCTTTTGAGATAGCCAGGCCAGCATCAATCATGAACTGGTTGTACAAACGAGTTACATTTTTGAATGTTGCACCAGCAGCAATCATTGCCATTTTGATTTCATCTTCGCTTTGCTCAGCTGCTACTGCTGAATCAAATGCTTCAACAATTGCATTGTGAGTTTCATTCTCTTCTACTTCTACTTCTTCTGTTACTATATCTTCAAATTCAGACATGTCACTTCTCTCTTTTGTGGTAGGTATTAATTAACTTACTAGGGAATATAGATATTACTCTATATAGGGTGTTAGGTAAAGTATTATAGCTATTCTTTTATATCTTTTTATCCTAAGCGCTATTAAATTTAGAATCTTTAATTATAAAGTATTTATTTTTCTTTTGAACCAGTATTTTTATTGGCATGTTTAAATCTTCTGCTTGCTCTAACAATTCATGTGCACTATTGCAAGGACTTCCGCCTCTGTACTTAACCCAGTGATCAGCTTTATGCTTAGCAAATCCTTTGTGCTCTACACAAATAAATTCACTAACTGATTGCTTGCCATACTTATATGTTACTTTTAAGCTAGATGGAGAGCCAAAGTTTGAGTGCACAGAATACTCTACATCTTCTACTTCTATCCAATGATTCTTCCCATCCTCTATTATTTTGTAGTCACCAGCAACAGCGGAAAGTCCATGTTGGAATTTAAACTCATGTCCGCAATCTGGGCAAATCTTTATAGCTGGAGGAAGTATAGAATTGCAACCAGGGCAAGTCTTTACAATTGGATCTCCACCATCTTTCCCTTTGCCTTTTGTTTTTACAAGAACATCATTAATTGGCCCAAGACGCTCAGTATTACCAGCAAAGTCAAGAACGAGACAGTCACTCTTGCCTTGAATAATACGGCTTCCCCTTCCAAGCATCTGGACATGAAGAATGGGAGAATTTGTAGGGCGAAGTATACCAATGAGATCAATCCCAGGTTCATCAAAACCAGTAGTGAGTATATTGACATTAACAACACATTTGTATTTTCCATTTTTGAATTCCTTTATTACTTTTTCTCTACAAAAGCCAGATTCTTTCATCTGGGAATGAACAGGAGCAGTTGGTATGCCATTTCTAATTAGCATCTCTGCTATGTGCTCTGCGTGTTTTATATCTATTGCAAATATAAGCCATTTCTTTCTATCCTTACCAGCAGCTATCATCTCCTTAATTGCTTCGTTGGTTATGATCTCTCTATCAAATCTATCAGATAGTTGCTTCTCATTAAAGTCACCTCCCTTTAGCTTAATGCCAGTAGTATCCATTTCCAACTCTGTACGTTTAGTAGTTAGCTTGGAAAGAAATCCTTCATTCACTAGCTGTACAAACTTATCTGAAGTAGTCCAATCATAGCAAAGATCATCAAACATAGCACTGTCATGGTTGCCATAGATATAGCCAGTACCAAGGCGGAAAGGAGTAGCAGTAAAACCAACGCAGATATACTTACCAATGCCAGAAAGAAATTTCTGATACATCGTATTCTGCTCAACAGATATGAGATGGGCTTCATCAACTATCACCAAATTAAAATCTTTGAACATTTCAGGATTTCTGTAAACAGATTGAATTCCTGCTACAGTCACATTGTTTATTTCTCTTCTTCCTAGCATTGATGAGTTAAGACCTACATCACAGTTAAGATACTTTGATAGCGAAGCATGGTTCTGCTCTAATATCTCCTTAACATGAGATAGCACTAGGACTTTAACATTCCATTTTGATACGCAATGCTTTATTAGATCAGCGATACAATATGTTTTGCCAGCTCCTGTAGGCAAAGCAACTACTGGGTGCTTGCCTTTGTTCAAGCGGAAGTACTTTATCACAGCAGGTGTAACTCCAGCTTGGTAGTGCCTTAACTCAATGCTCATTTAAACATATCTCCTAGATCATAATCACTACAAGCAATTCTTTGCATCATTTCTTCTATATCACCTCCATGCAATCCACAAGCCCATCTTCCTTCATCCAATACATCTACGTGCTTGCAGCTACGACATGTTTTCAAAGGTTTTTTGCCTTTATGGCATACATGTCTGGCATCACACATTTTGCACTCAAACCAGGTTGCCTGGCCAGTTCCAATTTTTGGAAGTAGCACATCAGACATAATGATTTCCGCTTCTTTGCGCCTGCTATCACTAAAGTAGTCTAGATCAAATTCTATCCACTCAATATAGTATTCTGAATCATTCTTATTAGTTGCCATATACAAGCACTTGTCCAAATTCAAGTATCCCATATATGCTTGGCACTGCCCATAGTGTACTGGCTTAGCCTTCTTAACCTTATTCTTTTTGAGGTCTTTGAAGCTCTTATCATTGTGTGTTTTAAATTCAACTAAGAATTTCCCATCACAATTAAACCCAGTACCATCAGTGTGTCCTTTCCAGTGACCTCCAGTAGCTACAATTGATTGTTGCTGATTTTCTACTGTGATGCCTACTGATGTAAGGTCAGCAATCATTACTTCTTCAGCGGAGTGTCCTACATCAAACAGGCGTTTAATTCTGCTAGAATAGGATGATTCAAATGCCCAGTAGTGACAATATTGTAAATATCTGTGACAAGAATGGCCTATCTGTGATAAGCCTAAGTATGGGCGTAGCCCTTCTGTTATTATTCTATTGTTTAAAGCATCAGCAATAGATTCTGTTTTGGGTATTAAAGCCATTATGGATAGTCCTTTCGTGATAGCTGAAAATGTGGGCCATCTTCTAAAGAAGTCCAGTGCCCTCCCCATTCAACCTGAACACCATGCATGATAGCAGATCTGAACATAGCCTTTGCAATCTTTTTATAGTGCCGCATCTCCCAAGATACTTCACCGTCAACCCAAGCAAATAGATCAACTGCATGTACCCCAAATAGATCTTCCTCACGCCTTATGTGGCGAGACTTCATTGTTTTTGACTTGCCATTGGCTACTAGCTTTTCTTGTTGCTCAATTGTGCGTTCTGTTTCACCCACTGCAAAATCGACTTCACTTATTCTAATAGCAGTTTTGACTACTTCTTGCAATAAGCCTCTGCACTTACTTAGCTTATTTAAAGAATTGCTACTTAATTTATAGCCACTCATTGAAACATCCTCATTAAATTATTATCCAATGTGCAATGATCTTTATTCACATTATCACGCGATTTCTTTTCTTGCTCAAGCTCTTTGACACACACTTTGCACTTGTATTCATTGCCTTTGTAAAATTCACTCCACAAGCGGAATTCTTTGCATGGGCCAGTACAAATTCTACCTGTACCACCCATTCTCTCAGGGACTGATAGCTTGTCCTTTCTCTTTGTCATCAAATATTCTCACTTCATCAAGACCACTTTCTTTTCTGATTTGATTAAGCTCTTCTATGGTTGATGTTGCTATGTCTTCAATTAAGCATACTTTCAAAGAATCAATAGCAGAGGAGTTCTCTGCTATCTTTTGTATGCTCCCTAGCTGCTTCTCTATGAAAGAGAACTCTTCTTCACTAAGGAAGTGCATTTATTAATGCCTTTTCAAATCAGTTATGATTTCATCCATTGAAGCGCCTGGGTCCAAGACTTTAAGTTTATCACCAAGTCCTGATAACTTTGCTTGTAGCATTTTCTCTGCTACAGCCTTTGCTATATCAACTCCTGCAATTGAAGGCATAATATCATCCATCATCAGAGATATACTCTCTGCAAGAATTCCAGATAATACATCAGCTGCAAGATCAGGATTGTCAATATCGTCACTTATTCTATCTATAAGTGCTTTTGTATCACCAATGCATATTGTGCTAAATATTGCAAATGCTGATACATTTATTTTAACAATATCATCAAGAGATATACCTTTTCCTTCAACATGTAAGTGCCTAGACATATCAGCTATGAAATCCGCTCTTGCGCTTTGTACTTTATCAAATAAGATATTGTGGAATTCTTTAGCAGGATCAAAATCATCCTTTTCTTTAGCAGGCACTTCTAGGAATCCACGAGGATAATATTTCATACTATCCATGTCAAATTCGCTTTCGTGATAAGTAGTGAAGAACTTATCTCCAAAAGCATCAGCAGTAAGCTGACGCCCTTCACTTGCATTCTTACAAGAGATTGTAGCCACACAATCTTTATCAAATATTGCATCACCAATAGTGTGCTTGTGAACTTGACCAAAAGTAACGTATGTAGTTTCCATTTTATTTCCTAGTATTCAAAGTTTGAGAATGCCCCTTTCGGGGCAAAGTTGTTAATTAATCTAAAGGATTGTCATCAGAATCCAATTCAGCTTCTGATTTATAACCTTTGATTTCATTCTTAGCAGGCCATTGAGAGGTCTCAGGCTTAACAGAGACCTTCATAGCAAGCGGAATGTTGTGTAGATCTTCAGTGTCTTCAAGCTCACCAGTGTGCCCTACTGCTTCACAGATAGCTTTTAGATCAGATCGTGCAATCTTAACTGCTACATCAGATTTATTTATGATGTTAAGATTTGTAAAGATCATACGACCTTCGTGCTCACCTTCTAGAACCTTGAAGCAAAGCGAGATATACTTGCCAGTTTTGTCTTTAGTATTCTTTAGCTCAGATTTAATAATCTCAGCAGGATACCAACCAGCAGGTATGGGCGCAAATGGATCTGAATCAGCTTCTTCAGGGGTGAATACATCAGGTAATAATGCCATTTCTTAGTTTCCTTTTTTCTGTTTAGCCATTATCTTATTGATAATAGCAGTCATGTTAGGAGTCTCAACAGATGCTAAGGCTCCGCTTCTATCCTTTTGAAAGGATATTCTTGTAGGCTGGGTTAGCAATTGTGCTGTTCCCTTCCTATCAACTTCTAATTTGAAGAGTTCATCAACCATATAAGGCACTTGAGCACCAAGCACTTTGCCTGGAATCATCAACTCTTCTGTTACTTTCCCTGTGTCTTCATCCTTTACTGTTATGAGTTTGGATGTAAACACAGTATGTTTGCCTTTGATATCTCTAAATTTACGAAGCATAGGCATTACAGCACGCGCCATCTCACCATATGCCTGTCTAGCATCTTTGTGATTAGGCAATACTTCTTGTATGATGACTTCTGCTATCTCTGAAAGGGAATCAAGGCAGATAGTTTGATAAGTATCATCATCCTTTAATGCTCTATAAGCCTCATCCAGCTGCTTTAAAGTCTTAATTTCAATATAATCACACTCTACATCAGCTAGAGATAGTAGACCAGACTCAGCAGATATGATAATAGGCTTAGGGGCAGAGGCACAAAGCCTTGTTTTACCTACTCCAGCACCTCCATAAACCACACATTTGACTGAATCTATCTCTATGTCAGATGTCTTTTGTATCTTTATAGCCATTATGATTTCTCCCATAATGATTCAAATTCACCTGGGGCTAATCCAGATATAAGAAACTCACGTTCATCAGCTGTTAGATTTGGCATAGCATGCTGAATAAGCTCGCCTTGCTCCCAACGCTCAAGTTGAAGCGGAGTTATATTTAGATCAAGAGTTGTTTCAACTCCTGTGAACGGATTCTTCTTTGTAATTTCCATTAGAATGGATCATCACATCTGCATTCATCAAGCTCACATGCTATGCAAACCCCTTTCTCAAACTCTTCTTCAGGAGTTATATGCTCCAAAAGACTAAGAGTTCTAATTTGATTATCAATCTCTTTAATTTGCTCCTTTAAGCTGCCATACAATTCCGCTTTTGCTAATTCTAAGGTTTCGATGGCCTTAGCAGTCAAGTTGATTCCTTCTGGAACAGTTATGGTAATTGGCTCTTCATGCACTTTGACAGCACCATTCTGCCAAGCCATACCAGTTTGGACTTGGAAATCAAATGGCTCAGCATCAGGATTTTGCTCTATTTGGTAAGAGCTTTTTGGAATAGCCCATACACCAACTGTTTGTGTAAATGTAGTATTCTTAGTTTTCATAGTAAGTCTTCCTGCAATTCGTTTCGTTTTCAGCTTGCTTCATACAGAAATCAGTATAATTATCTTCATCCTGCTTTTGCTTTCTTGCTCTGTTCATAGCACGCTCATCCTTATATGTTCTTTCTTCAGGATTAAGCTCTTGAATCTTGCCACCTCTTGCTAAGAACTCTTCAACTGATTCAGCCACTACTCACCCCACTCTTCAAGTATTGTAGTAACTGTTCCTGCCTGGTTCTGTAGCTCTTCTCTGCTTTCATCAAGAAGGCCATGTTGATCAATGTCATATTGAATAGATTCAAGCTCATTAATTAGATCTTGGATTTGGTCAACTACTTCTGATGCACTGCTCATGATTCAACAATCTCCCTTAATGAGTCTAGCATTTCCTGAAGAGCTTGTGTTTGACCTTCATCAAATACTTTAGATTCATAAATGTCTGTTTTAGCCACATTCCAAGGATCATCTGCTTCTATTTGGTCTCTACGATCCTGCTCTTCACGAGCAACTTCTTCAGCTCCTTCGTGCCATCCTTCTAACCAAGCATTAGACAGGAATGTAGATGTTGATATGTATGGATTCGAGCTTTGTGGATCCATGCAACGACCTGCTTCAAATCCTCTCTTTTTGGCATTCCTTTTTGCATCGCTCATTCTTCTATCTCCTTTATAGAAATAGATGGCATTGCTGGAGAAGTAGTAATACACTCATCCAATTGACTCCGCTCCTCTTCTTCAAGAGAATTGTACATCTTCATAACCAGACTAGGCTTGTGGATGATACATTCTTGTTCTTTCTCAGATAGAAGAGGATATATTTCATCCAATTCAATTGCAGATAGTTTGTAATTAACACCAAACTTACCTTTGACTTCGATATTATTTACAGTGGCTTTCTCAGTGCCTGCTCCATTAGGGAATAAAGCGGAAAGCAGTTCAATACGCAACTCAGCTTCTTTCTTTTTATATTGATCAAACAACTCTTTGGTTGTCATGTATTCTGATAATAACTTATCAACATTCATAGTTTGTTCCTTTTTCTTGCACATCTTACAAAGTGATAGATCAGAAGTAAAATATGTAACAGAGCCAACCCATAAACAATTAGGGCAAGTAGCAGTTGTTCTTGATATTACATATTTAGTCTTCATGATAGTGTTTCTTTTATAGCTCGATTTAACGACTACTATTATAAGCGATAAAGACCGCTAGGGTATAGTTTAATTAGTTATAAAGGAAAGGCTATATATAACTAAAAGATAGGTTCTATCGCTTCTATTATAGCGTATAGTAGAGGGTAGATATAAGACGTTATATCTGCATTAACAATAACCTAGGAAAGAATGAATTATGGCATACATAATCACTAAATTTAGGAGTGAAACAGAGAAACAAGGAGGCATAGTAAAGCAATATGAACACTTTGAAGACTTAGCAAAAGAGTTTAAGGAATGTAGAAAGGGTGGTAAGCTTGGAAGTGGATTTATCCGCTGTGAGACTATTGAGCGAAAGGACTCTGACTGTAAGCCATCTAGGCTATTAATAATAGATGGTGATGAATCAGAAGATGGATCCAATGCTCCTAGCCCAAGACAAGTACACCTGGCTCTAAAGGAGCTAGGATATAATCACTTCATATACACATCACACAGCCATAGCAAAGATAAGAACAAATATCGTGTTGTCATAGCTGCTGATGAATATGATCGTAACGCAGTTACAGCTAACAATTCCGCTGTGTTGTTGGAATTAAAGGCTCGTGGCAAAGCTATTAAGCACGTTAAAGAAATGAATAGCTTTAGCCAGATATGGTTTAATCCTAGAAGAGATGATCCAGAAGATGGATTGTATAGATTCTATGGTTTCTTTAAAGGTAAAGACTGGGAGAGTATAACAGATGTCCAAGAAAGCGAGACAGAAACAAAGAAGGATCAAGAGGAAACAGAGAAGACAGGAGGTTCTGAATCCCTTGAACAAATGCACGAAAACATTAGAACAGGAAGAGAGTATCACGAAAGTCTTAGAACACTAAGCTATCAGTATATTGCAGATGGCATGTCTACTGCTAATGCTAAGGCTATTCTTAAAAGTATCATGAATAGCAGCAAGGATGCAGGTAGTGATAGATGGCAAACTAGATATGATGATATTGATAGAATGGTTGATGGAGCTATTGGTAGCAGTGTAGCATCTAGTATAGCTGATCTGGACCTATCTGAGCCTGAGACTATTCACAATCCTCCTCCTATGCCTGATGGATTGCTTGGCAAGTTCATTACTGAGCTTAAAGAGTTTATGCTATATGAAGATGACACAATAGCTTTTGCAGCTGGTATGTTCATCTTGACTAGCATAGTAGGGAGAACATTCAATGTGGATATCCATAGTAAGGACGGGCTAGGAGCGCCGACTGCCCTTAATATGTATTTCACACTAGCAGCGGAGACTGGTGTTGGTAAGTCAGAGATAGAGAATGCTGTTGAAAGGACATTTATGGAGTTCTCTGGTGTCAATGGATCAATAAGAGATTTCTTCTATAAGGGAAGAGTCACTGGTCCGAGGGCATTGTATAGGATATACAAGTCTCAGAGGTCTGTAGGTGTCATAGCTAATGAAGCTGGTATAGAAGGCAAGAGTAGCCTAGGTGACAAACAGGGATTGAATTCCGCTTGGTTGAACTTATATGGCCAAGGTGCATGGAATAAGTATACCAGTGCTAGTGAGCTATCTGATAGTGATAACTCTATTGAAAGCATTAGGGCTGTGGCTATTAGTAGGGTATCAGAAAGTACTCCTGTTGAGCTTATGAGCTATTACCGTCAAGGTGCTAGTGTTGAGAATGGCTTGATACCAAGGGAGAACATGTTCATAATCAAGGAGATTAATACTAAGGCTAACAGGAATATCAGAAGTCACTATAGTAAAGACATCAGGGATAAGATGGAGCATCTTGTTAGCATTTGTCATAAGAATGCAGGTGAGGATCTTGGGTTTAAGCCTTATGTGATAAGTGTAGATGATTCCGCTTTGTTGGCTGAGATGTTTGCTATGCAGGAACGATTAAGGACTAGGCAAAGCAAAGGGAATACAATGCATGAGAGGGCATTAAGTGGACGAATGTTCGTTAAGATGCTTAGATATGCAGGTATATGGACTGTATTCAACGTAGACAAGGAAGATAAAGATAGCTTAACTATTACCAGATCAGGATGGTCATGGGCTGTAAGAGTTGTAGAGGATGAATATGATAAGATAAATGATGTAGTAGCTCTGACAAGTGGTAATAATGTTATGGACGAGCTAATAGATTATACCGCTTATAAACTGGGCCAGATTATAAATGGCACTATTAAAGTAAATGATTGTAGGGTAGATCCTGAAATGAGGAGATCAGGTATAATTCCTACTACTAAGGTAAAGAAAGCAGTAAGAAGCAACCCACAGTTTAAGGATTTGGAAGGAGATCCCAAATTCAGCGGAATGTATAAAAGTGGTATTGATAAAGTGCTAGAATATATGGCCAAGATAGGCTACATAGAGGTACTGAAAAAGAATCCGCTTGGCAGAGGTGCTGCTATAAAGGTATTAGATGGTCTGGTTGAACACTTAGAGAATAGGTGGGATGATGGTAAAGTGAGGTGATCTATAGGTGGTTAAAGGATATTTAGAGTAATTACTCTAGGATTATAGGGATTAATTTTAATCCTTTTAATCCTTCTATTACCCTTCTAAATCCTTCTACGAACCTTATAAACTTGTTATAAATTAGGGGTTTAGGGCTAAAAACGCTATAAGGATTTTACCCCGTGTGTGCGTGCGTGTGAGCCCGCGACTCCCCCCCCCCTTATCCCTATAATAGTATAAATACGTAAGTATATATAATTAAAGGTATTTATAAGGACTATAGAAGGATTTTTAAGGGGTTTAGAAGGATACGAAAATCCCTATAACACGAAAAAGTTCAAAAGGTTAAAATTTAACCGAAAATAAACGAAAAGTTTAGAGATAGGAGAAATGTGCAATGCATTATGAGTTATACATACCATTTCCACCAACTATTAACAGCTATTACACCAAGACCCAGCGTGGTGTATTCATTAGCAATAAAGGGAGAAAGTTCAGAGCGGAAGTATTAACTGCCATTGAAGAGCAGTTGCCAGGTGTTTGTATTGAGGAGCGCTGTCTTGTTGAAGTTGTGCTATACCCGCCTGACAGAAGGGTGCGTGATGTGGACAATTACAACAAGCCTTTGCTGGATGCTTTTACTAAGGCAGGACTGTGGTCAGATGATAGTTTGGTTGACCAGCTATTTAATTATCGCGGTGAAGTTCATAAACCAAGCGGAAGTTGCTTTGTGAGGATAACAGATGCTGGCCCACTGTTGAAAGTAGGCCAGAGTCCACCTATGGACTAATCTCTGTAAGCCAGTACCAGATGTCAGTGGTGTAAGCCACTGACCACTCTATTA
>Ga0193962_1001590_pt1 | contig 10551 bp, 13 predicted proteins | sample FB_5_MG_FD_140335 | JGI IMG/M metagenome (GOLD analysis project Ga0193962, IMG submission 140335) | Microbial mat bacterial communities from the Broadkill River, Lewes, Delaware, United States - FB_5_MG | ecosystem: Environmental > Aquatic > Freshwater > River > Microbial mats | place: USA...
AGAAGAATCTATTTTATATATTAACTCTGTTGCAACAGTTGATAAATTTAATAAAAATTTAGAACAAAATTCTATGAATGTATTTAAAAATAATCCAAATAATAAAAAATTTAAATAAATTACAACTTTGAAACATGAAAAAGAGATAAAAAAAGCTTTTGAAGTATCAATCCCTGTAATGATGGGATATGGCGTTTTAGGTTTTGCTTTTGGATTATTACTAGTTTCCTTTGATTATGATTGGTATTTAGCACCTATTATGTCACTATTTATTTATGCAGGTGCTTTACAGTTTGTTGCAATCAATTTTTTTAATGCAAAAGCTGGTTTTGTAGATATTGCAATTGCATCTTATTTTGTAAATATTAGACAATCTTTCTATGGTTTATCTCTTCTTAAAAGATTTAAAAAAACAGGAAAATTAAAACCATATTTAATATTTGGTTTAACTGATGAAACTTATGCTTTATTAACAACAATTAAAGATGATGAACAATTAAAAAAAAGATGGTACTACTTTTTTTTAACAGCTTTTAATCAATCATATTGGTTTATAGGTTCAACTTTAGGAGCTATTGTAGGAGCTGGTATAAAATTTGATACAGCAGGCTTAGAATTCTCTCTTACTGCTTTATTTGTAGTTTTATGTATTGAACAATATAAAAGCTTACAAAATAGCATTCCTTTTATTATTGGACTTATAGCTTCTTTATTTTCACTAGTTTTTATTCCAAGTGATAAAATGCTAATTGCGTCAATAATAATTGCACTAGTTTTAATGTTTAGTTTTAGAAAGAAAATAGAAAATGACTAACTATGAAATATACATTGCAATTGCAATAATGGCTCTTGTAAATATTTTTACAAGAGTATTTCCTTTTTTGTTTTTTAGAAAAAATGAACTTCCCGCTTATATAGTTTTTATTGAGAAATTCTTTCCTGCAATTATAATGACAATACTAATTGTATATTCAGTTAAAGATGTTGATTTTTCGATTTTCCCTTATGGATTAAAAGAAGTGGGTGCAATAGCTTTTACAGCTATTTTGCATTTAATACTTAAGAATTATTTGATATCTATTTTTGTTGGAACAATCTTTTATATGTTTTTGGTTCAGTATATTTGATTAGAAAATTTTAGACATAAAAAAAGGTCAAGCTAGAAACTTGACCTTTTTTATATTAAGTAGTAAGTTTATTTATTTGGTGCAAATTTAAATAAAGCACTTCCCCAAGTTAAACCACCACCAAAAGCATCAAATAAAACAGTATCACCTGCTTTTATTTTTCCTTGCTCATATGCGTAGTTCATTGCCATTGGAATTGATGCAGCTGAAGTATTACCATATTTATCAACAGTAACAACAGTTTGCTCTTCAGTCATTCCTAAAGCTTTTCCAACTGCTGTAATAATTCTCATATTTGCTTGATGTGGGATAAAATGATTGATATCTTCACTTGTGATATTGTGTTTTTTCATCATTACTTCTACATCTGATGTAAGAGTTCTAACTGCTAATTTGAAAGTTTCATTTCCTTTCATTTTAATACAAGCCATTTTATTTTCTAAAACTTCTTGACTACAAGGATGTTTAGAACCTCCACCTGGAGTTTTAATTAAATCTTCATAGTTTCCATCACTTGAACAATTTACATCTATAATAGCTTCATCTTTATTATCAGTTGCAGAAATTATAGCAGCTCCTGCTCCATCTCCAAAGATAAAACAAGTTCCTCTATCTGTATAATCAAGGATTGAACTATAAGTTTCAGCTCCAATAATTAATACATTTTTCTTCATACCAGATTCAACAAAAGCTTTTGCAATAGAAGTAGCATAAACAAATCCTGTACAAGCTGCACTAACATCATAAGCCATTACAGCTGGAAGTCCAAGTTTTGATGCAATTAAACATGCAGTTGAAGGCATACATAAATAGTCAGGTGTAACAGTAGCGCAGATTACTAAATCAATATCTTCTTTAGCGATTCCAGCTCTATTTATTGCAACTTGTGCTGCTTTTGCACCTAAATCAGATGAAGCTTCATTTTCTTCAGAGATTCTTCTTTCTTTAATACCAGTTCTTTTAGTAATCCACTCATCACTAGTATCAATTATTTTTTCAAAATCTGCATTTGTCATAATCTTTGGAGGTACGTATGCTCCAATAGATCTAAAAGCTGCATATGCCATTTACATATCCTTATTATAAAAGTATAATAAATAAAACTTATTTACTATATTTAGCTAATCTTTCTTCAATATCTTCGTTCAAGTTTGAACTTGCTGCACTAATTGCTTGAAGAATTGCATTATGAATAGCTTTTGGGTTAGATTTACCATGTGCTATAATAACAGGTGCTTTTACTCCAAGTAATGGAGCTCCACCATATTCAGCATAATCAACTCTAACTTTTAAGTTTTTAAATACTTTTCTCATTAGTACTGCACCAGCAATTGAAATTAATGATCGCTTTAAACTTTTCTTTATGATTTTTCCGATGGTATCAGCAACACCTTCGGCAGTTTTTAATAGGATATTCCCTACAAAACCATCACAAACAACAACATCAACTGTTCCCTTGAAGATATCACTACCTTCAACATTACCTGCGAAATTTGGAACTTTTGATATTAAGCCATAAGCTTCTTTTGTAACTTCATTACCCTTGCTTTCTTCTTCACCATTAGATAATAATCCAATAATTGGATCTTCAAGTTGTAATACATCTTCTGCATAAACTTGACCCATTACAGCAAATTCGAATAAATTTTTTGCATCACTGTCTACATTTGCTCCAACATCTAATACTAATGTATTTTGATTTTCGCTTGTAGGCATAAGTGTAGCAATAGCAGGTCTAGAAACACCTTTGATTCTACCAATTCTTAAAGTTGCTAATGACATAGAAGCTCCAGAATGACCAGCAGAAACAACAGCTCCAGCTTTCCCATCTCTTACTAATTCCATAGCTTTGTAAATTGTAGATTCTTTTCTTTTAAGTGCATCAGTAGCAGAATCGCTCATACTAATTACATCATCTGTATCTAGTATTTCTATTCTTGATAAAAAGTTTTGAGGTATTAAAGATAATAGTACATCTTTTTTTCCCACTGCAATTGCAGTAAAGTTATTATTGCTTTTTAAAGCAGAAATAAGCCCTTCAATAATAGGTTCAGGACCGAAGTCCCCACCCATTGCATCTATTGCGATTTTATGCATTAGTTTTTGTATTCACCAGTATTTGGATTAACTGTATGAGGCATTTTCCATGTTCCGTCAGTGTCTTTAACAGGTCTTTTTAATGTAATCTTGTAGTGTGTTCTTCTTTTAGCTGCTCTACTATGAGAGACTCTTCTCTTTGGTACTGCCATTTTATTTCCTTTTAAAATTCTTTTTCAAAATCATCATTATCTTTTGAACATTGTTCACAAATATGATAATCACTCTTTATAGCTTCAAGTTCACTTTGAATTATTTCATCAAAATCTATTAAACCATCTTCTATTTCAATTACTAAATCTTCGCAATCGTCATTTTTGAATATACCATCACTTAATAAAAAGTCTAGCTTTTCATTAACTTCAATATTATCAATTGTTCCACATCGGCAACAATCAATGTTTGTATTTCCAATTAACTTTGCATCAATTTTTACTAATGATTGCGACATTTTACAAAAAGTACCTTCAATTTTAACTGAATTTAACTCAGCTTCCAAAGTTTTGGGAGTTTGTGGTACTTTTTTAAATTCTATTTTCATTATAAAATAAGTTAATTAATCAATAATTAACAAATTTCTTTCTGTGCAAAGAAGAAATTAATTTCAATATTTGCATTTTCTACTGAATCAGAACCATGAACAGCATTTGCATCAATTGATTCAGCAAAGTCAGCTCTAATTGTTCCAGCTTCAGCTTCTTTAGGGTTAGTTGCACCCATTAAGTCTCTGTTTTTAGCCATTGCATTATCACCTTCTAAAACAGTTACAACAACTGGTCCAGAAATCATGAATTCTACTAAGTCACCAAAGAATGGTCTTTCAGCATGTACAGCATAAAAAGCTTCAGCGTCAGCTTTGCTTAATTGCATCTTTTTAGTTGCAGCGATTCTTAATCCAGCGTCTTCAAATCTTGATAAGATTTTTCCAACAACATTTTTTGCTACTGCGTCAGGTTTAATGATTGATAAAGTTTGTTCCATAGTGTTATTCCTCGATTTTTATTAAGTCGCGGATTATATCTAAAAAATAAAAAAAAGGCAAGTAATTAAAAATTACTTGCCTTTTTGTAAGTAGTGAAAAGTGTAAAACTAATTAAATATTAGTCTTCAACACAAGGTTCACCAGCTGTTTTTCCATCTCTAACTGGATTAGCTGCTGAATCTCTATTATCCCATTGAATACATCCTTCAGTAGGACATGCGTCTGCACATGCAGGTGCATCATTATCACCAATACACTCAGTACATGTTTCTGGGTTTACATAATAAATATCTTCACCTGTTGGATTCTCATCATTGTCTACAATTGATTCTGTAGGACACTCGTCTAAACATGCATCACAACTAATACAAATATCTGTAATTATTACTGCCATATATAACTCCTTTTAATTTTAAAAAACTTTATCACACAAATTATAAAATTATCTTTAAAATAGATATATTATCAATATTAATAGAAAAATTAGTAAAATTGAAACAATTAAATAAATGTAAAAAATAATAGTTAATTTCGTGTATAAAGAACTCATTATTATAGCAAACAAAAGATAAAAATTATCAAAGAATAAAATTTTTTATAAATTTTAGAATTTAAGCTAATTTGTAGTTTTTATTTATAATATTTGTTATATAATGTCAATACAAAAAAATTAAACAAAAATAAAAGGAATATATATGTTAGTAACAAAAAAAGCTCCAGATTTTACAGCAACAGCTGTACTTGCAGACGGTCAAATAGTAGCAGATTTTAATTTATATGAAAATATTGGAGAAAAAGGTGCAGTATTATTTTTCTACCCATTAGACTTTACTTTTGTATGTCCATCTGAAATTATTGCTTTCTCAAAAAGAATCGAAGAGTTTACTTCAAGAGGTGTTAATGTTATTGGTGTTTCTGTTGATTCACAATTTTCTCACTTTGCATGGAGAGAAACTGATGTAAATAATGGTGGAATTGGAAGAATTAAATACCCATTAGTTGCTGACCTTTCAAAACAAATTTCAAAAGATTACGATGTATTATTTGGTGAAGCTGTTGCATTAAGAGGTTCTTTCTTAATTGATGCAGATGGAACTGTTAGACACTCTGTAGTTAATGATTTACCATTAGGAAGAAACATTGACGAAATGATCAGAATGGTAGATACAATGTTATTTACTAATGAGCATGGTGAAGTTTGTCCTGCTGGTTGGTCAAAAGGTGACGAAGGTATGAAAGCTTCAACTGAAGGTGTTGCAGAATACTTAGGAAAACATGAGGGTGATTTATAATAATCATTTTTAATTAAATAAAAAAGCTATCAATATATATTGATAGCTTTTTTTATGTCTTTAATTTTATAAAAGGTCAAAATTATTGACAAATTTTAAAATTCACACTACAATATCGATAATACTTAATAGAAAACTACAAAAAAACTACAAATTACATACTTAAATGTACAATCAAAAAGGCAAAAATTACTTATGGAAGAGTCAAAAACTCAGAATAAAACTAAAAGTCCTAGAAAAGCTAGAACTCACGTACCTGTAGAAGGTTATAAAATCGAGCAGTTAAGAGAACTTACATTAGAAGAACTTTTAAATATTGCAAAAGAATTAGATGTAGAAAACCCTCAAGAATTAAAAAGACAAGATTTAATGTTTAACATTTTAAAATCCCAAATTGATGCTGGTGGATTTATCTTATTCACTGGAATTCTTGAGATTAAAGATGGTGGATTTGGATTCCTTCGTGCAATTGATGGAAACTTCTCTGATACATCAAATGATTCTTATGTAAGTGCTACTCAAATTAGAAAGTTTGCATTAAGAACAGGGGATATTGTTTCAGGACAAGTTAGACCTCCTAATAAAGATAGTGAAAAATATAATGCTTTATTAAAAATTGAAGCAATTAATTACTTACCAATAAAAGAATCAAAAAATAGACCATTATTTGATAACTTAACACCTCTATATTCTACAGAAAGATTTAAATTTGAATATGATTCAAAAAGAATGACAGGAAGAATGCTTGATTTATTTGCTCCAATGGGTAAAGGTCAAAGAGGATTAATTGTTGCACCTCCAAAAACTGGTAAAACTGAACTTTTAAAAGATTTAGCTCATGGTATTTCTAAAAACCATCCTGAAGCTACTTTGATGGTTTTATTAATTGATGAAAGACCAGAAGAAGTTACAGATATGCAAAGATCTGTAAAAGGTGAGGTTTATTCTTCTACTTTTGATTTACCTGCTCAAAATCACGTAAGAGTTGCTGAAATTGTTATTGAAAAAGCAAAAAGACTTGTTGAAATGAAAAAAGATGTAGTTATCTTACTTGATTCTATTACAAGACTTGCTCGTGCTTATAATACTGTTACACCATCTTCTGGAAAAGTGCTTTCAGGTGGAGTTGATGCAAATGCTTTACATAAACCAAAAAGGTTCTTTGGGGCTGCTAGAAATATTGAAGAGGGTGGAAGTTTAACTATTATTTCTACTGCACTTATTGAAACTGGTTCAAAAATGGATGAAGTTATTTTTGAAGAGTTTAAGGGTACTGGAAACTCTGAAGTTGTATTATCAAGAAATGCGGCTAACAAAAGAGTATATCCTGCTTTAGATATTATCAAATCAGGAACAAGAAAAGAAGAATTACTTCTTTCTCCAGAAATTTTACAAAAAACATGGATTTTAAGAAATGCAATTGCTTCAATGGATGAAGTTGAAGCTTTAAAATTTCTTTATTCAAAAATGCAAAAAACTAAAAACAACGCTGAATTCTTCGCTGGAATGAATGAATAAAAAGTAGCTTTAGGCTACTTTTTATAACTATTTAAATCAAAACTTATTACAAAAACTTATTTCAGGAAAATTATTGAGTACCTATGCAAACTATAAAGATATTGATAAAAATCAACTTAAAAAAGATATTGACGAAGTAAAAAAAAGTTTAAACGGAAGTACTTATGATGACTTCTTACATTTACTAAAACTAGAACGTTGGGGAAGGGCTTGTACTTTTCTGGCTATGGACTTGTAGCTCTTATAAGCTTTTTAGAAATATCATCTTTTGCTTTAAGTGGATTTCTTTTCTGGATTCTAGCACTATTTTCAGCAACTTTAATTGCAGTTGGAAATGTATCAAGATGGGCTAATGTTGCTCATCCTATACTTCATGGTGCATATGATAAAGTTCCTGGAATTCCTTTTAGATATACAAAAGCTGGATTTGCCAAAGACAATAGAAGATATCTTGACTGGTTAGATTGGATTAAACCTGAAGCTTGGATTCATGAGCATAATATTATGCACCACTATCATTTAGGGGAAGATGAAGATCCTGATAATGTTGAGAATAACTTGCAATGGTTAATTCAATCAAAAACTCCTATGTGGTTAAGATATGTTTTTGTTTATGCTTTTGCTGGAACTTGGAAGCTTACGTATTATGCTCCAAATACTTTGAAAATATTAGAGAATAAAAAAAGACGTAAGTTAAAACTAGAAGAAGTTAAATCTTATGAAGTAAGTCCATTTAAAAAGAATGGTGCAATTTTATGGAAACAATATATACTTCCATATTTTTCTGTTAAATTTATACTAATACCTTTTCTATTTTTACCATTAGGTTTAGAAGCAGTATTTAATGTTTTTATTATTACATTAATAGCTGAATATATTGCAAACTTACACTCATTTTTAGTAATTGTTCCAAATCATTCAGCAGAAGATATATATAGGTTTGATACTCCTCATAAATCACAAGGTGAGTTTTACTTAAGACAGATTATGGGAAGTGTAAACTACAACACAGGAAGTAATTTAATTGATTTTGGACATGGATGGTTAAACTATCAAATAGAACATCACCTTTTCCCAAACTTACCTCTAAGTCAATATCAAAAGCTTCAACCACTTATAAAAGATTTATGTAAAAAGCATAACTTAGAATATAGACAAGAAAGTGTTTTTAAAAGAATGTATATGACAATCGAACTTATGGTTGGAAAAACTAAACTTTTAAAAGTTAATAGCATTTGAAAACTTTTTCATATTGCTCAACTCTAAAATCAAAAGTAGTATAAGCAGGATTTTTAATCTTATTTTCTTTATACAAAGAATTTGAACCAATAAATCTATTTGCTGCATTTGAAGGAGAGGTTAAACTTATTGTTTTAATTACTCTATTATCAAAACTAAATTCATGAACTTTTGGAATTTCTTTTGAAGTTTGCATAAATTTTATATTTTTTTCTTTTAGAATTTTTCTTAAAAAATATTCAGGACCATTCTTACTATTTCCTCCTGTAAAAATAATAGTCTCAATGTTTTTAAATTCTTTAATATATTTTAAAATATCACGTAGTTCAACTTCACTCATTCCTAAATCACTTGCATCAATTTTTTCTCTTTTACAAGAATTAACAATATCACAAACCCCTATTTTTTCTTTTATTAAAAAGTTTTTTCTTTTTGTAACTTCATCTTTTGTATTTAAATATTCTAGTTTTAAATCAAAAATTACATCTAAAGCTTTCCATAATAATCCATCTTGTGAACCATAACAAAAATCTACATCATTTACTTTATACGCTTTTGTACAAAATCTAGGAGGAGGTAGTGTTCCTACTATTAGTTTTTTAGTATCTTCTTTTATAAATGGTTCATATGGATGAAAATGATGAAACATGAAAACCAACCTTTTGGGTAAACAAAATTTTAATTGAATTTTAACATATTTAGATATAATCTAAAAAATAATATTAAGGTTTTATTTGAAAGTTGGAGTATTTGATTCTGGTTTAGGTGGATTAACAGTTGTATCTTCTATAACAGAAGTATTTAAAGGTGCAAAACTTTTTTATGTAGCTGATACAAAATATGCACCTTATGGACAAAAGACACAAGAACAGATTTTAAAGCGTAGTATTGATATAACAGAATTTCTAATAAAAGAACATCAAATATCAGCTTTAATTATTGCTTGTAATACTGCAACTTCTGCTGCTGTTAAACATTTAAGAGAAAAATTTCCAAAGCTAATTTTAGTAGGAACAGAACCTGGTATTAAACCTGCAATTGAAGCTACGAAAACAAATAATATTGGAGTTTTAGCAACTCCTGCTACATTAAAAGGTGATAAATATCAATTGCTTGTTAATGAATTATTTGAGAATAAAAAAGTTAAATTATATGAGCAAGCTTGCCCTGGATTAGTTGAGCAAATTGAAAAAGGACAAACTGATTCAGAGTTAACTTATTCAATGTTGGAATCTTGGTTAAAGCCAATGATAGAAAATAATGTTGATACAATTGTTTTAGGTTGTACTCATTATCCATTAATTGAAAAACAAATCAAAAATATTATGAAATATGATATTACAGTAATTCAAACTGGTTTAGCAATTGCAAAAAGATTAATAGATCTAAGTAGTAAAAAAGGTCATATTAACGAAGGTTCATTAGATATTACAATCTATGCCACAGATGATATTAATGAAAATATGATAAATAAAATATTTGAAAAAAGTGAATATAAAAATAAAATTATAATTAGGAAATGCAATATATGAGTGAATTAAGACAAGAGACAAAAGTATTAGCTTTAAAATATAGACCTCATAGATTTGAAGATTTAGTAGGTCAAAGTACTGTTTCTCAAACTTTATCTTTGGCATTAGATTCAAATAGATTATCACATGCTTATCTTTTTTCAGGACTACGAGGAAGTGGTAAAACTTCAACTGCTAGAATTATGGCAAAAGCACTTTTATGCTCAAATGGTCCAACTTCAAAACCTTGTGAAGTTTGCGATAACTGTGTTAGCTCAAACGCAAATAGACATCTAGATGTAATTGAAATGGATGCTGCTTCAAATAGGGGTATTGATGATATTAAAGATTTAATTGAACATACAAAATACAAACCAAGCTCTGCACGATTTAAAGTATTTATAATCGATGAAGTTCATATGCTTACTACTCAAGCTTTCAATGCTCTTTTAAAAACACTTGAAGAACCTCCTGGATTTGTAAAGTTTATACTTGCAACTACAGATCCACTTAAATTACCTGCAACAATCCTTTCAAGAACTCAGCATTTTAGATTTAATAAAATATCAGATACAGATGTAACACATCATTTATCACATATTTTAAATGAAGAAAATATTGAATTTGATACAGATGCATTAGAAATTGTTGCAAGAAGTGGACAGGGAAGCTTAAGAGATACACTAACGTTATTAGACCAAGCTATTATTTTCTCGCGTGGAAGAATTACAACAGCAACTGTAGTTGACATGTTAGGTTTAATAGATCCAAAAGTAATGGATAAT
>Ga0193962_1001591_pt1 | contig 10550 bp, 11 predicted proteins | sample FB_5_MG_FD_140335 | JGI IMG/M metagenome (GOLD analysis project Ga0193962, IMG submission 140335) | Microbial mat bacterial communities from the Broadkill River, Lewes, Delaware, United States - FB_5_MG | ecosystem: Environmental > Aquatic > Freshwater > River > Microbial mats | place: USA...
CAGGATAGAGCAAAACATAACAGTCTTGCGCCTTCTCCCATTGAAAGCGGAACATCTTGTTTAATGACGGCACGGTAGCCAATGTAATCTCAACCGAACCTTGCTGACCATCACTCATTGAAAAGACCTTTATGATAGACCTTCTGATCCGTGACCGTATGATATGGTGGGCGATTCAACTCATATGCCATCGTCATTGAATCAAGCATACTCCAGAGCACATCAAGCTTGAACTGAAGAATTTCAAGCATACGATCCTGCTGTTCACGCGTCGTATAGTGATCCAACGTAATGTCTAAACCGTGCACTACATCACGTCTCGCTTCAGTAAGTCGATTTCTAAAATACTGATAACCATCCTCTTTGATCCACGGATAGTGCGTTGGCCATACATCAAGACGGTTTTGGTGAATTGTTGGAGCGAACATCTCGGTTAACGATGAACTGGCCGCTTCCTGCCAAGTGGCACGACGGGCAAAGTTGATATAAGCATCAACGGCAAAGCGCACTCCAGGTAGCACATGCTCACCCGACAAGATCTCTTCCCGCGTAAGCCCTACTGCTTCTCCTAAACGCAACCAAGCTTCAATACCGCCTTCGGCACCATCGTAGCCATCATGATCCAATACACGTTGCACCCAGTGACGACGCACATCACGGTCAGGGCAATTCGCCATAATGGCAGCATCTTTAACCGGAATACTTATCTGATAATAGAAACGATTAGCAACCCAGCCCCGTATCTGTTCTGGGGTACATTTACCGTCATACATCGCTATATGGTATGGGTGTTGAGTATGATAAAAATCACCTTTAGCGCGCAATGCTTTCTCAAATTCATCGCGGCTCATCGGTAATTTATCGTTCGCTTTACTCGTCATAGCTATTTGACCTCTACGCAATACTGGCAGGATTACAGCTCAATCGACATGCCGTCGAAGGATATTTCAATATCATGAGCTAAGACCTCTGCATGCTCTGCAGAATCTTCATCCAGAATAGGGTTGGTATTATTAATATGGATAAGTACTTTGCGTGGTTTTTCCAGCGTATCTAAGTACTCGATCATGCCACCCTCACCTGACTGTGGTAGATGCCCCATCGCTACGCCTAACTTATCGCCCACTCCCGTGGTGATAAGTTCATCTTCCTGCCAAATAGTGCCATCAACTAGCAAAACATCAGCAGATTCCATATAGGCGCGTAAATGAGGTTCAATCTGACCTAAGCCAGGCGCATAGAACAATTTTTTCCCTGTCCGGGTATCTTCGATTTGAATACCGATATTATCACCAGGATGGGGATCATCACGATGTGGAGAGTAAGGAGGCGCACTACTCAAAAGAGGAATAGCGGTTAACTTAAGCTCCGGCACTTGAGGAATAGTAAAGCTATTTTCAGCACCATTATCGTTAATTGGAATACGGTTAACATGATTACCGCCATTCCAATGCTTGAGCATATTAAAAACAGGAAAACCGGTTGTCAGATCCTGCTCAACCATTTCAGTACACCAAATATTATGTGGGCAGCCTTCGCGAAGCATTAACAAGCCCGTCGTATGATCGATCTGGCTATCCATATAAACAATGGCTGCGATCCCCGTATCACGTATAGAGCGATTGGGCTGCATCGGTGCAAAATTAGCGAGTTGCTCACGAATATCCGGAGATGTATTAAATAAAATCCAATTTTCGCCATCAACGCTCACCGTGATCGATGACTGGGTACGCGTCTTAGCATTGATCGTACCGGCGCGAACACCAGCACAATTTCGGCAGTTACAATTCCACTGAGGAAAACCACCACCAGCAGCTGAACCTAATACTTGTACTTTCATTGTTATTCTTCTTTATGACCGTCGTTTTCCTGTCAGTTATTGCGCTAAAGCGAGACAGGATTTGTATGAATAGAATTATGTAGAAGTCGCGAATGCGATTGGGTCCGTCCAAGATAAATTACCCCGACAAAGGCCGGGGTAATCATAGAATCGTAAATAGAGTGACCTATTAACGGTTCGCGAAGTACATTGTTACTTCAAAACCGATACGCAGATCAGTGTAAGCTGGCTTAGTCCACATAATGCTTATCCTCTGTTTTTGTTATTGAAAGGTGTATACCAGAAACATAATAGGAAGGAGTAGGCATATCAGATATGGTACTTTGGAACGAAAAAACACCTCATTTCGTTTGAATGTGATAAACAAGTAATTTGCCGAATTCTCACACGCAGACACTAAACTCCATAATATCAATATGTTAGAGTCCGGTTATGATTTGAATTTAGTTCTAACGACATCCAACTTCTGTGCCATCGGAGCTGCAATATGACCTCAATCCTTATCACCGGTTGCTCTACAGGTATCGGCTATCACTGCGCTCACGCCCTCAAAGCAGAAGGCTATCTTGTTTTCGCTACCGCACGGAGACAAGAGGACGTTGATAAACTCAATTCTGAGGGACTACTATCAACGACACTCGACCTAAATGATGAAGAATCCATCGATCAAGCACTCAACTGGGTATTGGCACGATCTAACGGTAAGATCGATGCCCTTTTCAATAATGGCGCATACGGTCAGCCCGGGGCTGTTGAAGATTTAAGCCGAGACACCCTTAGAATGCAGTTCGAAACCAACCTATTTGGAACACACGAACTCACCTGTAAAGTGCTTCGCATAATGCGTAAACAGGGCCACGGAAGGATTATCCAAAATAGTTCAGTTTTAGGGCTGATCACCATGAAGTATCGAGGGGCATACAATGCCTCTAAGTTCGCCCTAGAAGGATTAACGGATACACTAAGGCAAGAGCTTAGCGGAACAAACATTTCAATTAGCTTGATTGAACCGGGTCCAATTGAGAGCGATTTTAGAAAGAATGCCTATAAAGCTTTTCAACGCAATATAGATAGCCATTCCGGTGCACATCAAGCGGTGTATCGATCTGTCGAGAAAAGATTATCTAAGACTGAAGATTCACGTAAAAAAGATCCCTTCACGTTAGGACCAGAAGCCGTTTATAAAGCATTAAAACATGCACTTGAATCGCCGAAGCCCAAAGCACGCTACTACGTCACGTTCCCAACATGGCTCTTTTCCATACTTCGACGACTCTTACCAACCTGGGCACTAGATTGGATACTTTGCAAAGTATCTGATGATGAAAACAAATAAACTATCACTGAAATATTGCGTTACATCTCCAATTTAGCCAATAAGGGTATTCCCTATCTATGGCAAAATAAGGTAGCCTCATTAAAAATAAAAACGGGATGCTACCAATGAGTGATGCACTACTGCTTAGAGAAGACCAATCGGGTGTTAGCACACTAACCTTAAATCGAACTGATGCCTACAATGCACTCTCAATGGAGTTAATGGAGGCACTATCTGCTGAGCTTGATCTAATAGCAGATGATATCAATATACGTGTCGTGGTTATTCGCGGTGGTGGCAAAGGATTCTGTGCAGGCCATGATTTAAAACAGATGCTCGATAGTGGAGATGAAAATTACTATCAGCAAACGTTCGATACCTGCTCAAGCATGATGCAGAAGATTGTTAACCTCCCTATCCCCGTTATTGCTGAAGTCCACGGTGTTGCTACTGCGGCTGGTTGCCAGCTAGTTGCTAGCTGTGATTTAGCCGTCTCATCAAGTACTGCTAGATTCGCAACACCTGGCGTCAACATAGGACTATTCTGCTCTACCCCTATGGTCGCTTTAACACGTGCAGTTTCGCCAAAGCATGCGATGGAGCTTTTATTATTGGGTGACCTTATACCTGCAGAACGTGCATGTGAAATGGGGTTAATTAACTGGAGTGTTGCACCAGAAGAGCTGCAATCATTTACCCAAGGCTTAGCTGAGAAGATAGCCAGTAAATCACGAAAAGCCCTCTCTATTGGTAAGCAAGCATTTAACCAGCAGCGTAATTTACCGCTAGAAGATGCTTATGCTGCTTGCAGCACCGTTATGACCAACAATATGCTGACGACTGATGCCCAAGAGGGAATTGATGCGTTTATTAATAAACGTACTCCGGAATGGCAACACCGCTAGCCAGCCAACTATTCATGCTGAACTATTTAAGCTTAGCTATTTGTTCTTAGCTACCTCAACTTAACGACCTCAGCCTAAAATAAAAAAAACCGCCAATTGGCGGTTTTTTTAAACCCTTAAAAAAAAGGGCGATCCGAAGATCGCCTGCACAGAGCTAAGGGTAATACACTGATAAAACGTTTATTTACTCGGTAATCAAACCATTACGAGACATCACATCTTCCATTACAGAAAGACTGGTAGGGTCATCAATAGTTGAAGGTACTGAGTAATCTTGACCGTCTGCAATTTGACGCATCAATTTACGTAGAATTTTACCTGAACGTGTTTTTGGTAAGCGATCCACTACAACTGCTCGCTTAAAGCACGCTACGGCACCTATCTCTTTACGAACGAGGCCAACAAGTTCTGATTCCAATTGATCATCTTCTATCTCTGCCCCATTCTTAAGAAGAACAAAACCGATAGGCTGTTGACCTTTTAATGGATCATTAATACCAATCACCGCACACTCTGCGACAGCAGGATGTCCAGCAACGATCTCTTCCATTTCACCTGTTGATAGTCGATGACCAGCAACATTAATTACATCGTCGGTACGGCCCATGATAAAGACATAGCCATCTTCATCTTTGTAGCCGCCATCACCTGAGCAGTAATAACCAGGAAAATCTGTCAAATAGCCAGTACGGAAACGCTCATGATCACCCCATACTGTTGGAAGACAGCTTGGTGGTAGTGGCAATTTAATGGCAACCGCACCCTGCTCGCCCGCCGGAAGCTCATTACCTTCGGGATCAAGAATCTGAACATTAAAACCAGACATCGGTACCGTTGCTGACCCAGGCTTAGGCGTTAACGTCTCTACACCTGTCATATTGCCGCAAATAGCCCAACCTGTTTCAGTCTGCCACCAATGGTCAATGACAGGCTTACCTGTTGTTTCCATGGTCCAGTGATACGTTGGCGGATCTAAGCGCTCACCTGCCATGAAGATCGTTTTAAGATTGGACAGATCATAATTTGCTAACAACTCACCTTCTGGATCTTCTTTCTTGATCGCACGGAAAGCCGTTGGTGCCGAGAATAGTACTTTCGCTTGGTACTCTTCACAAACACGCCAGAATGCACCTGCATCCGGTGTACGAACTGGTTTACCCTCATATACAATCGTTGTACAACCCGCCAGTAACGGTCCATAAACAATATAAGAGTGGCCAACAACCCAACCCACATCAGAAGCAGCCCAAAAAACATCGCCTGCCTCAACGTTGTACACCGACTTCATTGAGTACTTCATGGCAACAGCATGACCGCCGTTATCACGTACCACACCTTTTGGTTTACCCGTTGTACCTGAGGTATAAAGAATATAAAGCGGATCAGTACCTTTAACCGGTACACAATCAGCTGGCTCTGCAGTTGCCATCGCTTCGGCCCAATCAAGGTCGCGACCTTCAATCATTGAAGCTTCAGCTTCAGGTCGTTGCAGAACAATACAAGAAGAAGGCTTGTGTGCAGACTTTTCAATTGCCTGATCAAGCATTGGCTTGTATTCAATAACTTTAGATATTTCGATACCACATGAAGCAGAAACCATTACTTTTGGTTCCGCATCATCTATACGTACAGCAAGCTCATGGGGTGCAAAACCACCGAATACAACTGAGTGCACAGCCCCTAACCGAGCAACGGCCAACATCGCAACCAGCGCTTCAGGAATCATCGGCATGTAGATAACAACGCGATCCCCTTTTTCTACGCCTTGCGCTTTTAATACGCCTGCAAATTTTGCAACATCATCACGTAACTCTAGGTATGAAATTTTACGCTTCTGACCTGTTACCGGCGAATCATAGATAATCGCCGTATTATCAGCTCGGCCATTTTCAACATGATAATCTAGCGCTAAATAAGCCGTATTTAGCTCACCATCAGCAAACCAACGATCAATGCCGTTAGCATCCTTTGATAGGATCTGCTCAGGTTGTTTAAACCATGCAAGATCTTCAGCTTTCTCACGCCAAAAATCTTCTGGGGTATTGATGGATTTTGAATACTCTGCCTGATAGGACATGTGCGAAGGCCCTTTATTTATAGTTAACAATCATTCGTCCGAGAGCAAAGAATATTATTATTGTAGACACTTCGCTCAATGTGTTGACACACTTTAACCGAGTTTCAACAACATTAAACTACTACAAAAGGTTTATAAGCTGCTGCAACAAGGGAGAAAGCTATCTACTCAATGCAGCTGCAAGCCTATTAAAACTGGCAACACAAGCAAGATTGTCGACAATCTTATAAAAAATCTATTATTCGAAAGATGTATAAAAAGATGATTCAAATCACAAACAAGGCCTTTCAGCCTGAAATTTAGGCATAAAAAAAGCGCCTTATATGAGTAAGACGCTTTCGAAGATAAAACAATTAGGCAGCTAGGCGGGATAGAACCTTGGCTCGACACACAAGCTGATGCCAAATTTGTTCTTAACAGAATCAAAGATCATCTCAGACAGTTCAGTAAGCTCATCAACCGTTCCCCTCCCGCGGTTAACGAGCACAAGTGCCTGCTTATCATAAACACCAACCCCAGCATGAACATATCCTTTCCAGCCAGCCTGATCTATTAGCCAGCCTGCCGCTAATTTATATAAACCAGCCGAATCTTTATGACCTACCAAATTAGGGTATTGATCTTTAAGCGCGAAATACTGCTTCTCTTTCACAACTGGATTTTCAAAAAAGCTTCCAGCATTACCGATTTCCGTTGGAACAGGTAGCTTGCTACTGCGAATATCACACACCGCTTTATAAACATCGTGCGCTGTGGGGGATTTCCTATCCTGACCTGAGGCATCCCCTAACACTTCACTTAAAACATAGTCCGCCAACGCTTTATAATCTAAACGCGGAACAAAGACCGAACTAAGCTTAAAGCGGACGTTCCAAATAATATATCGACCCTGTTCTGCCGATTTAAAAATACTGTCTCTGTAGCCAAAGTCGCACTCATCACGGCTCAGCTGTACCAGGGATCTAGTCTGCCGATCATAAGCAGTAAGACTATGAAAACAATCAGAAAGCTCTACCCCATACGCCCCGATATTTTGAACCGGCGCAGCACCAACATTTCCTGGAATAAGTGCTAAGTTTTCTAAACCATGCAATCCCATCTCAAGCAGATGACCGATAAAGTTATGCCAGTTTTCCCCAGCACCCACTTCAACAATAGCTAGATCTTCGTCATCCGCTAAGACCTTAATACCCATATTGGCAATGGAGATAACCGCACCTGGGATATATTGCCTTAGAACCAAATTACTGCCACCACCGAGAATCAGTAGTGGCCAATTATTTTCAGCAATGTCGGCTAACGCTGATTCCAACGTATCGATCTGGGTAATCGCAGCGTAGTTCTCTGCCTTGACGTTGAAACCAAAGCTATTACGATCAGTCAGATTAAACTCTTTTTCCCACATCGCCTTACAGTTCCCTTTTGATGTGTGCCAGCAAACCTGCCGAAGCAGACTCAACTAAATCCAGTACATGCTCGAAGCCCGCATCACCACCATAATAAGGGTCAGGCACTTCATCTTCATTTATCTGGGTAAAGTCCAAAAACAAACCTAAATGACAATTTGAATTATCAGGCTTAATCCGCTGAAGGTTGCTTAGATTCTCTTGATCCATTGCTAGAATGTAATCAAATTCTAAAAAATCAGCCTCGACCGCTTGTCTAGCGCGCAATACAGATAGGTCATAACCTCTCTTTTTTGCAACGGCCGTTGAGCGCGTATCTGGTGGGTTACCGACATGGTAAGCAGCCGTGCCAGCGGAATCCACACCGATCTGATGTGAAAGTCCCTGTTCAGCGACCATCGCGCTGAACACGCCATCCGCAGAAGGTGAACGGCAAATATTACCAAGGCATACAAAAAGAACCCGTTTCATAAGCTGGTATTACCTTCCATCTAAAAAGCGCTGTAGACGCTCTAGGTCTTCAGGTGTATCCACGCCCGCTGGTGGCTGCTCATCAGCTTCGGCAACATGAATCCGCGCGCCATTCCACATCGCACGAAGCTGCTCTAAGCATTCAGTTTCTTCGATAGGAGCTGGCGACCATTTAACAAAATCATTAAGCAACTTAACGCGGTATGCATAGATACCGATATGCCTTTGCCAAGCAAAATTCTCAGGCATTTTTCGGTCTTTAGGTTCACCTGAAAACGCATCTCGCGGCCAAGGAATTGGCGCTCGACTAAAATAGAGAGCCATACCACGAATATCGCTTACTACCTTAACGACATTAGGATTTAACAAGCTTTCTATGTCGTTAATCGGCTCACTGAGCGTCGAGATACTCGCTTCAGGTTCAGCTTTTAAGTTATGCGCAACCTGATTAATAATTCTTGCTGGAACTAAAGGCTCGTCACCTTGAACGTTCACAACAATATCATCTGCATAAAAACCTAAATCAGATACGACTTGCTGCAAACGGTCTGTCCCTGAAGGATGGTCAGGAGATGTCATACAGACTTCAGCGCCAAAACCACGAGCAACATCGGCGATCCGTTGATCATCGGTCGCAACAAGGACTCGACTTGCTTCACTTTCACAGGCGCGCTCATATACATGCTGCACCATCGGTTTGCCCTGAAGCTCAGCTAAGGGCTTTCCAGGAAAACGGCTCGATGCAAAACGGGCCGGAATTATGACAGAAAAACTCATGCTAACCTTACTTGCTTTCGCGTTCTTCAAGCGTTAATTCACGTGCTTCTGTTTCCAACAGAACCGGTATATCGTCACGGATCGGGTAAGCTAAACCGCTTGCACGCGAAACCAGTTCGTTTGTCTCTTCATTGTATTCAAGTGGTGTTTTGGCAACAGGGCACACTAAAATATCTAACAACTTTTTATCCATTATTCCTATTACCTTTCTCTTTAGCGATTCGTTCAACCTGCATCATTATCGCAGATTCAAAATTTGTCGGTAACTGTGCCGATACTTCAAGATACCATGCACCCGTTAAATTGAGAGGGGCTGCTTTCACAGCATCCTTTTCAGTCATAACCGTTACCTCTCCGGACCTGAAATCAAAATCACTTTGGATAAATTGATGATGATCCGGCTTAGGATGGCACTTAATTTCAGCGTCAAATAAGCTACGAAGAGTATCAAAAAAGCGCTGCGGATTACCGATCCCAGCAATAGCATTTATTTTTCGTGGCTTAAAACTCTCAATCGATTGCTCTGTACCATTTATGCAATTTTTGAGCACTGTGGGGTTTAAGGCCATCGGATAGCTGGCAAGTTCACTTGGCAACTCGCTCCAATCACCACCATTAGTGACGATAAAATCAACCTGCTGCAATCGACCGATAGGCTCACGCAGAGGTCCCATCGGAATCTGCCGTTGATTGCCTAGACCACGCTTACTATCAATGACTGCTATTTCTATATCTCGCCCTAAACGGTAATGCTGTAAACCATCATCACTAAGAACAACATCACAGTCATAGTGCTCAAGTAGATACTGTACAGCGCTAACGCGATCTGCATCAATGATAACAGGGCATTGGCAGCGGGCATGTAACATATAGGGCTCATCCCCCGCTTCTCTTGGTGAAGAAGCCTTAGAGACATCGAAAGGATAGTAAGACGCTTTACTTTTATAGCCTCGACTAACGATACCGGGTGTAAAACCGTTACGCTTGAGAAGCTCGACCAGGTAGATCGTTAAGGGCGTTTTACCTGTACCGCCTGAGGTTATATTACCCACCACAACCAGAGGAACCGGAGCATGCCACTGTGCCTCAAGATCTCGTTTTGTTTTTTTACCTGAGAGATAGCGATACAACGCTTCTAATGGTGCCAGAATACATGGCGCAGGCTTGTGGCTATACCAGCGTTTCTCAAGCCAACTCATTCTTGTTCTGGTTCTCTTGTTGTAATACTTAACTTATCAAACCCAAGCTGTCCGGAAACATCCATCGCGGTAATAACCGCTTGGTGCGGTGTTCTTGCATCAGCCGTGATAATAAGAGGCTGTTCTAAATCCCCTTTAGAAAGCTCTTTGAGTGCACGACGCAAGGTTTCTGCTTGTGTATTCACTAGCGGTTTGCCATTAACGCTATAGTGCCCTTCATCCGTAATAACAATCTCTAATATCTGTTGTTCAGAGACGGTTTTGTCACCATTAGCTTCTGGCAGATCAACCTCAAGATGTGTCTCTTTGGTAAACGTGGTTGATACCATGAAAAAGATCAGCAACAGAAACACCACATCAATCAGTGGTGTTAGGTTCACATTGACTTCTTCTTGACGTTGTCTTGGAAATTTCACGCTATGATTCCTTATTCAACATCAATATCACGTTCACCGTGCATCACTTCAATAAGCTTGACCGTTTCTTGTTCCATATTAACGACCAAGGAATCAATTCGTCGTTGAAAATAGCGATGAAAAATTAGGGCTGGTATTGCG
>Ga0193962_1001592_pt1 | contig 10550 bp, 5 predicted proteins | sample FB_5_MG_FD_140335 | JGI IMG/M metagenome (GOLD analysis project Ga0193962, IMG submission 140335) | Microbial mat bacterial communities from the Broadkill River, Lewes, Delaware, United States - FB_5_MG | ecosystem: Environmental > Aquatic > Freshwater > River > Microbial mats | place: USA...
ATTTAATTTATTTGTTTTAACTAATATTTCTCTTTTTAGTTGCTCTTTTGTGATTAACCATTTTCTTGTAATAATAAAGTAAAACATAGCTCCAAACATCATAAGTAACATAATAATTGCAAATAGAGAATATATCCATGTTTCATTGTGTGTAAAATGGAGATTAAATGAATCATGTTTATTATAATCATATACAAACTCATTTAAATTTACATCTTTATTAATTAATCCCATTATTTTATAAATATCTGAAATTTTTTGTAATTTATTTTTGTCTAAACATCCAATATTATTACTATTTTTGTGAAAAACAAGTTTTTTTAATGCTTCACCTTCTGCAACTAAGTGAACAAATGATTTATTTTGTGAATTATATTTTTCATATATAATCTGTGCTGTTTTTCCTATATTATTAAAAGCATATTCCCAGCCTTTTTCTGTAGCATCATAAAAGTCTTGTGTTAGTTGAGGGTTATTTTTCATAAACTGAGATGATGTAAATAATATATCGCTATAAAGTTCAAAACCATAGTCCTTTGGATGAAATACTTTATATTTTATCCCTTGATCTTCTAATCGTATTGGTTCATTTGATACATAAGAAGCCATTGCATCTACTTTTTTATTTACTAAATCATCAAGATTAAATGAATGTTTAACTATGTTAATATCATCCAAACTTATTTTTTGAGAATTAAGCATAGCTATAATAGATGCAGAATCTTTTGCATCAGGTGTAATCATAACTTTTTTATTTTTTAAATCGGCAATTGTTTTAATATTACTATCTTCTCTTACAAGTAACATCAAGGGTGAGTTTTGAAATGTAGCAAATAAAGCTACTACATCATCCCCTTTTGCTTTCTCTATCAGTAAAGAAGAACGACCAATAGCAAAGTCGGCAGTTTTATTTTGAAGAACTTTAGAGATATCAATATCAAAATTAAATTCTTTAATGTCAACATCAATATTTTTATCTTTATAAAAACCTTTTTCTTTAGCAATATAATAACCAGCAAATTGAAATTGGTGCAACCAACTTAGTTGTAATACAACTTTCTTATTTTCTTGGGAATATAAAGATGATACCAATAATATAAATAATAATAAATTTTTCATTATATATTGTATAATTATTTATATAAATATAAGTTAATAACTATTATAAAAACCTCAAAAAAAAATTACTTATTAATAATATAATTAAAATAATTTTTTTAATCGCTTGAGTTTGAAAATATTATATAAATAATTAGTTGATCTCTTCTAAGTTATTATATTCTTCATCTGTAAATATTCTTGATTTTGTTAAAAACTGATATCCTAAATCTATCTCTAATGAAAAAGAATTGCCAAAAGCACCATTTTCTTTTTTTACATCTACTGTTAGATGAGAATGTTTAAAGTATTCAAATTGATCTTTATCTATAAAAAATTCAACACCACAAATCTCTCCTAATTTTATATTTCTAGAGGGAACATAAAAGTCACTTTTTGCATAACACATGGGAGCAGTTCCATCACAACATCCACCACTTTGATTAAATATTAATTCACCATTTTCTTTTTTTAATTTTTCTATAATTTCAGCTGCTGCAGGAGTTACTGCTAATCTTTGCGTGCTCATATATTATCCTTTATTGTAATATGTATGAGAAAAAGGTATAGAAGTTATTCTATACCTTTTTTATATACTTAATTGAATTACTAAACGAACTATTAAAAGAAACCTAATGCATCTTTACTATAAGAAGTTAAGATATTTTTTGTATGTCTGTACGAGTTTAACATCATCATGTGTGTTTCTCTTCCGATTCCTGATTTTTTATATCCACCAAATGATGCGTGAGATGGATACAAGTGATAACAGTTTACCCATACTCTACCAGCTTGGATTCCTCTTGAGAATTTATGTAGTTGATGTGCATCTCTAGACCAAATACCAGAACCAAGTCCGTAAATAGTATCATTTGCTATTTCAAGTGCTTCCTCTTCTGTTTTAAATGTAGTCACTGCAAGTACTGGTCCAAAAATCTCTTCTTGGAAGATTCTCATTTTATTGTGACCTTTAAAAATAGTAGGTTTGATATAGAATCCATTTGGATATGTAGCATTTTCATAAGCTTCTCCACCTATTAGACACTCAGCACCTTCTTCTTTACCAATTTTAATATATTCTAAAATCTTCTCTTTTTGACTACTTGAACACTGTGCTCCCATTTTATTATTTGGGTCTAGTGGGTTTTCTTGTGAAATAGCTTCGATTCTTTCTAAACATCTTTTCATAAATGGTTCATAAATATCTTCATGAATCAATGCTCTTGATGGACAAGTACAAACTTCACCAGAGTTAAAAGCAAATAGTACAAGACCTTCTATAGCTTTATCAAAAAACTCATCATCTTTGTCCATAATAGATGGCATAAAGATATTTGGCGATTTTCCACCAAGCTCTAAAGTAGAAGGGATAATATTTTCTGTTGCATATTGCATAATTAATTGACCAGTTGTTGTTTCACCAGTAAATCCAACTTTTTTGATATCTGGATGTGTAGATAAATGTTTACCAATTTTTCCACCAGCACCATTAATAACATTTACTAAACCTTTTGGAAGTACCTCTTGAATAGCTTCCATCATGATTAAAATAGACATTGGTGTAGCTGATGCTGGTTTGATTACTACTGCATTACCTGCTGCTAATGCTGGAGCTATTTTCCATGCTGCCATAAGTAGTGGAAAGTTCCATGGGATAATTTGTGCTACAACACCTAATGGTTCATGTACCTCTTGAGAGATTGTATTAGTATCTAAATCTGAAACATCACCAGACTCACCTCTGATAACTGATGCAAAATATCTAAAGTGGTCAACTACTAAAGGAACATCTGCTGCTAAAGTTTCTCTAACTGTTTTACCATTATCTAATGTTTCTGCAATAGCAATATCTTCTAGTTTGGCTTCAATTGCATCTGCAATTTTATTAAGCATTGTACTTCTTTCTATCACAGAAGAGTTTTTAAATGTTTCAAATGCTACTAAACCAGCTGCTACAGCTGAATCCACATCTGCTTCGTTTGATCTAGGTATTCTTGTAAGTACTTCACCATCTACTGGTGAGATATTATCAAAATATTCTCCACTTTGAGGTGCTACCCATTCTCCACCGATGAAGTTTTCAAATTGTGCTTTGTACTGAGGTTTACTATATGACATGTTATATCCTTAATTTTAAATTATTTTTTCACTAAAAGAAGTATATATTTTGTTTATAGCTTGAAAATAGCGTTTTGAAATAATGTAAAAATTTCTTTTTTGAGAGTAATAAATAGTATAAAGTGTTACTAAAATATACAAAAAAACGATTTTTTCTTTAAAAGATGTGTAAAAAAGATCAATTTGCGATACTATTTTGAATGAAAACTTATAACTATACATTTAAAAATGATGCTTTTATAGATAAAATTGATTATGAAATATTTAAAAATAAGCCAAATATTTTAGTACAGATATTTTCTGGAGAGCACAAAAATATACTGCTATATATATCTAAAATAATAGAAAAAGAGATTCCTCAGGCTGTCTGTGTAGGAACAACTACAGATGGTGAAATTAATGATGCTGTAATCTCTACACTTCATACTATTGTATCTATATCGGTATTTGAAGATACAACCTTAGAGTCTCATCTTATAGAAGGTGATAAGTGCTTTCAAAATGGATATGATATAGCACAAAAAATAGCGAAGCACAATACTAAACTTCTGATTACTTTTACTTGTGGAATAGGTGCAAATTCTGAAGAATATTTAAAAGGTATAGAAAAATTTGATAATACTATAATGGTATGCGGTGGTATGGCAGGAGATAATGGTATTTTTAAAGAGACAAGTATCTGTTTAGGTACTAAAATGATTTCAGAAGGATATGTTGCTATCTCTTTAAATTCTGATATTTTACAAGTAAAAAATGGAAGAAAATTTGACTGGATTCCTATAGGATTAGAGCATACAATAGATGAAGTGGAAGGGAATAGAATTTATTCTATTAGTGGTATGAAACCATCAGAGTTTTATAAAAAATATTTAGGAGAAAGTGTTGCACAAACTGAGTTTCCACTTATTGTTGAAAGAAATGGAATCCCAACAGCAAGAGCAGTTCTCAAACAGCATGAAGATGGAAGTTTAAGCTGTGGGGGAAACTTACGAAAAGGAGATATTGTTAAGCTAAGTTTTGGTGATGCTGAAGCTATTATGAGTAATTCTTTGAGTTCATTTGATAATCTTGCAGCTTATCCTATTGAAACATTTTATATATATTCATGTATGGCAAGAAGAAGATATATGAGAGATCTCATCAAAGTAGAAACACAACCTTTTGCTGATGTTGCACCTACATCTGGTTTTTTTTCCTATGCGGAATTTTTTCATGAAAAAGGACATAATGAACTTTTAAATCAGACACTAACAATAGTAGCACTAAGTGAATCGAAAGAACAAACATACAAGAAAAATTTTAGTTCAAAAGATTATGTTAAAGATAAAACAGAAACATCTTTTGCCAAAACTTTAAAGTCATTGACTCATTTGATACAAAAAAGTACAAATGATTATCAGGAACAATCTGTAATTTTGCAAAATGAAAAATTATATTCTCAAAATCTTCTTGCTTCGCAGAAACAGTTTATAAAATATGCTGTGCATGAAACAAATACTCCTTTATCTGTAATTATGGGTAATATTGAACTCTATGAGATGGAAAATGGTAAAAATAAATATGTCACAAACATAGAGGTAGCACTAAAGAATATATGTTCTATTTATGATGATTTAAGTTATTTAGTTAAAAAAGATCAGATACAGTATCCAAAACATCATTTAGATTTAGGAGACTATGTACGAAGTAGGGTAGATTTTTTTACAACAGTAGCACAAAAAGTAAACTCTCAATTTAAATTTGAGATACCAAAGCAAGATATGATAATATTATTCAACGAATCCAAACTACAAAGAATTATTGACAATACCTTGACAAATGCAATTAAATATAGTCATGAAAATGAGAATATTTATATAATATTAGAAAATAAAGCTGATAATTATAGCTTGAAAATATCTAGTCATTCTAAAATGATACAAGAGCCTAAAAAAATATTTGAAGAATATTACAGAGAAGAGTTATCTCAAGATGGTTTTGGATTAGGATTAAATTTAGTAAAAAGAATATGCACAGAAGAAAATGTATCAATAGATGTACAATCAAATAATGAGAAAACATCATTTGAATATATCTTTAAAGGAAAAAAATGAAAATACTACTTTTAGAAGATGACATAATGTTAAATGATACGATTACTCAGTATCTTATCTCAAATGGACATGCTGTAATATCGGTTAAAGATGGAAATGAATGTGTGGAGATTTTAAAAGATTCAAAATTTGATCTTTTGATTTTTGATATTAATGTTCCCCATATTGATGGGCTTACAATTTTAGAAAACTTAGATAAACAAAAGAAAATGGTGCCAACGATATTTATATCTGCTTTGATTGATATAGAAGATATAACTAGAGCTTTTGATATAGGTTGTCATGATTATTTAAAAAAACCTTTTCATCTTAAAGAGTTGTCTTTACGAATTGATAAGATACTTAAAACGACAACTGTTCCTATGAAACAAAAAAGGCTTTCAAAATCATATAGTTTTGATTGTGAAAAGATGACACTGTATTTTAACAATGAACCACAAATTATCTCAAAAAGACAACTACAAATTATAGAACTTTTAACAAACAATAGAAGTCTAGTCTGTAACTATGATATGTTTAGAGATTATGTTTGGAATGATGATTTTATAGATAATGCGACTATAAGAGCTGAAGTTAATAGAGTAAAAAAAGTTTTAAAAGAAGATTTTATCAATAATATTAGGGGTGTTGGATATATGGTTGAAAGACCCCAATCAAATTAAAATAGTGTTAAGTTCAATAAAAGAGAAAACTCTCTTTTATTGAATAGCACGAGCTCCAATATTTCCATATCTATGGTACGAATGTGAAATTGATTGTTCTATAAAGTAATTTAGAAGTTCTAATCTTCCTTCCATCATTGGTTTTTGACGAACAATAAAAGTCAATGATTTAGCAGCTGATTTAAATACAATTTCAGGTACTTTAGAGATATCAGAATATAAAACTCTGTCGTATTTATAAAGAATTTTACTTATCTCTTCATCTGTTTGAGAAACAAATTTGTCTCTAGATGTAAATAACTCTTCAGCATTTTCCAGAAATGTCTTAACTAAATTATTGTTGTTTATAGATACTTTAAAATGAACTCCAGATATTTTAGCAGCTAAAATTCTAGCAATAGTTTCAAATAAAGAATCATTTGAACTTACTCTAATAAGTACATTTTTTAAAGGAAGATATCTAAAATGGTTATCTTCACCTCTCACATTTGCATAATCTTTTTCTTGTGAAAATTCATTTTCATAGTTTTCATAGTATGATTGTAAAGCAATACTCAATTTTTCAAATTCAACCGAATTTTTTTGCGTTGATTTACAAGAATCAATAAATTGTGTCAAAGGAGTAGAGTACTTTTTAGTAAGTGTTGGCATATCAATTTCTGTAAAATTCACAAATTGAGTGATATAGTTATGTATACCCACTTTTCTACCTGCCCCTATAGCAGATTTTCCCATTCCTCCAAATGGTTGACGAAGAACAATTGCACCAGTCGTGCTTCTATTTACATAAAGGTTTCCAGCTTTTAGGTTTTCTTTCCAGTACGATACTTCTCTCTCATCAAGAGATTCTATACCTGATGTTAATCCATAGCCCGTATCATTTACTATTTTGACAGCATGCTCTAGATTTTTTGCTTTGATAACAGCAAGAACAGGTCCAAATAATTCATTTAAATGAATAAAATTACCCTCATCAACTCCCCATTTAATAGCAGGTTTTAACATAAACTCATTTTCTTCTGCATATTGTGGAGCTAACGCCCATTCTTCATTACCTTCTAATTCATTGATTGTCTTTTCAAGGTTACCACTAACTTTATTTGCAAGTGTTCCAATTCTATTTTTAAAATCCCATACAGAACCAACACTCATAGATGAAGCTGTATCTACTAAAGCTTTTCTAAAATTAGGGTCATTATAAACTTCCTCTTCTAAAACTAATAATGAAGTAGCAGAACACTTTTGACCTGAATTTCCAAATGCACTTTGACATACATTTTTGACTGCTTGTTCCCGATCAGACATATTTGTAACTATAGTTGCATCTTTACCACCTGTTTCAGCTGTTAGGAAAAGATTAGGACGAGTATCTAACATACTTATAGCAGTATCTTCTCCACCAGTTAAAATTACAAAATCTACATCCTTATTCGATATCAAATGCTTGCCTGCAAGTGCTCCTGGGCATGGAGTAAACTGTAATACATTTTTAGAGATTCCCGCATCCCAAAAACATTTACACATCTCATAAGCAGTTATTGCTGCAACTGAAGCAGGTTTTATAATTACAGTATTACCAGAAGCTAAAACTGCTGCTATTCCACCTACAGCAATTGCTACTGGAAAATTCCAAGGAGGTACTACTACACCTACACCTTTCCCTTTAAATTCTAAGTTTTTATAATTATTAAAATAGTTTGCCGAGTAAGGATAAAACTCTATAAAATCAACAGACTCAGAAACTTCTACATCAGTTTCGGTGAATACTTTACCAACTTCAGCAGCAGCTATTCCAATCAAATCATCTCTTCTTTGACGTACTTTTATCGCTGCTTGTTTTAAGAAGGCATGTCTTTGCTGATGTGTTAGATCTCTCCACCCATCTATATCCTCTCGTGCTACTTCAACTGCTTTTTTTAAATCATCAGCTGTAGCATTTGCAAATCGTCCTGCAAGTACTCCATCTTTTATTTGCGATTTATCGACAGATTCAATAACTTTTCTATCATCTATTAAGTCTTGCCCTGCAACTACAACTGGTACAGTTTTATGTTCAGTATTAGTCGAAAATTTCCACTTTTTGACAATGTTTCTTGCCCACTTGTGATTAGCAGGTAATATAAAATCTGTATCTGCTTCTGCATGATATTCTTTTGTATCATAAGATGATTGAGCAAAGTTTTCCCATTTTTCATTTAATCTATCTTGAGTTCTTTTTGTACCGACAAATGATGTTTTTAAAGCTTTAAAAGAGTTGATAAATAACTCTTTTTGCATATTCCAATCTTTAGAATCAACAGTTAACCCAAAAGAATATCGTATAAAATTGTTAGGTCCTGTATTTTCATCTAATCGTCTTACTAGGTATGCAATTGCATTTGTAAATTGTTCTTTAGATGCAGTTGGAGCATATAAAATAACTTGTTTAGAGATTTCATTTATAGCTAGCCTTGCTGACTCACTCATTCCTTCTAGCATCTCTAAAGTATGATATTCACTTACATTATTGTTGTTAGCTAGCTGTGTAGCATAGGCAAGTTCAAATAGGTTATGTGAAGCTGTACCAATATGCATAAAAGGTGTGTTTTGTGGATCTAATGCGTAGTTTACCATTCGTTTATAATTTGAATCTGTATCGGTTTTATCTGTATATGTTACCATTTCCCAGTGTTTTTGACTAGCTTCTGTTTCTTCCATCTCCATATTTGCACCTTTAACAAGACGAAATTTTATAGCAGATCCACCATTTTTTACTCTTTCTTTAGCCCAAGAACATAAATCTTTTTGAACATTAAACGAGTCTGGTAGATAAGCCTGTAGTACAATACCTGCATAGAAGTTTTTAAATTCTGGTTTTGATAATGTTTTTTTAAATACTTCGACAGTAATGTCTAAGTCTCTATACTCTTCCATATCAAGATTTATGAACTTATTTGTTTTTGTACCATCTGCTTGAATATATGGATATTTTTGAGCTTGAGCATAAATTTTTGTTAGTTTATCAACTAGTACCTCTACTGTATGATCAAAATCAAGTGCAGATATTTGAGAGAATATAGTTGAAATTTTAATAGAAAGATAGTCTATATTTGGATTTTCTAATGCTTTTAGATACTTTTCTATTCTTTCATTTGCTTCAGATTCACCTAGTACTACTTCTCCTATAAGGTTAAGATTAACACGAGTGCCTTCCTCTTTTCTCATCTCTAAATGTTTATTAAAAGGTTGTTCTTCCCCTTTTATAACAACAGTTTTTGTATCTTCTCTAATTTGTCTTACAAATAAAGGAACAGATAAATCAGGAAGAATTGTTGCAAAATTTTTAAATAGCCATAGGAGGGATTTGTCTTTTGCAGTAAAAAAATGTGCCATTTTATGTTTTTCGAGTAAAAAGATAACTTGATTTGCTACCCTGTCATTTGATTTTGATCTAAAGCATTGATCCATTAGCTCAATTAAAAGAGCTTTGTCTTTTGGATGTTCTAGCATTGTATTCATTTTTAGATAAAATTCTCTATCAAAATCACTTACTAGTTCAGTGGCTCTAATTTGCCACTGATGAGCTAATTTTATTGCTGAATTTATTAGTTCTTCTTCTTTCACGCTTGCTCCTTAAAATAAAACTTTCTTATTTACTTTAACTTACTCAAGCTTTATTTACAATTTTAGACCGTTTTCTTTTTTAATATTGGAGCAATAAAATAATAGATCATTAATAGTGTCATTATTCCAGAAGAGATGAGATTTAAAATACTTGTTTCCTCTTCATGATTCATAAAATTTATGATGTCTAATGTAGGAAAAAAACTATCAAAAATATACCCAAAAGCTAAACTCAATATTGCAATAGTCCCAAGATAAATAACCAAAGCACTTTTCCCTAAACTTTTATATATCACAGACATAGTCACACTATTTGTAGCAGGTCCCGCACTTAAAAATATAAAAGCAGCTCCACCACTAAGTCCTGTCATCATCAAAGATGCTGCTATAGGAAGTGATGCAGTTGCACAAACATATAAGGGTATAGATATAAGTAAAATCAGACCATATGATAAAAACTGATTATCAAATACTACACTTGCATACTCTTTTGGTAAAAAAGTTGTAAAAGCGGCCCCTAATAAAAGACCAAATAGTAAAGGTTTTGCAAAGTCTTTAAAAATAGTGTTAAAAGCATAATCAAAAACTTCTTTTATACTAAATGACTTTTTTACAGTTTCCTCTTTTTGTGAAGAGCAAGAACTTGCACAACAACAAGATGATTCCTCTTTTACCTCTTTATTTTTCTCAAATTTATTATCAACTAAATTTTGTAAAATACCAGCAACCATCGCAATAATAAATGATGAGATCACTCTATAAATAGTAAATACCCATCCAAAAAAAGCATAAGTAGCGATAATAGAATCAGCCCCCGTAATAGGTGTAGAGATAAGAAAACTCTGAACAGCACCTTTGCTAGCTCCCTCTTTTTTTAAAGAGTTTGCAAAAGGGATCACACTACAAGAACACAAAGGCATAGGGATACCTAAAAGTGACGCTTTAAAAACAGAAGAAAAGTTTCCATCTCCTAAAT
>Ga0193962_1001593_pt1 | contig 10547 bp, 10 predicted proteins | sample FB_5_MG_FD_140335 | JGI IMG/M metagenome (GOLD analysis project Ga0193962, IMG submission 140335) | Microbial mat bacterial communities from the Broadkill River, Lewes, Delaware, United States - FB_5_MG | ecosystem: Environmental > Aquatic > Freshwater > River > Microbial mats | place: USA...
ATACAAGTAGATCCTAAAAACAGAAGTTTTTTAACTTCATATTTATAGGCATTATGTATTACATTATTTTGAATTTGAAGGTTTTCATATATAAAATCAGCTCTATATGTATTGTTTGCAACAATACCACCAACTTTTGCAGCTGCTAGTATTATATATTCTGGTTTTTCTAGTTTAAAAAACTCTTCTACATCATTTTGATTTACTAAATCTAATTCTTTATGTGTTTTATATACTAGATTTGTATAACCTTTTGCTCTTAAGTTTTTTACAATTGCAGAACCAACTAAACCTCTATGGCCTGCAATATATATTTTAGAATTTAAATCCATCTAAAACTTCCTATTCAAAGTAAGATAATGTCTTATATCCACCATCTTGAAGGTAAACATCTTTTGTCATTAGTTTTAAATCTGATTTCATCATATCATCTACTAATTCTTTTAATTGATATTCTCTATTCCATCCAAGTTTTGTTTCTGCTTTTGTAGGATCACCTAATAAAAGATCAACTTCTGTTGGTCTAAAGTATTTAGGATCAACAGATACTACATTAGATCCAATTTCAACTTGATAATCTGGATTTGAACAAGATACAACATATGCTTTTTCATCAACACCAGTACCTTTAAATTCTAATTCAATACCAGCGTATTTAAATGCCATTGTTACAAAGTCTCTTACAGTTGTAGTTTGACCAGTAGCAATTACCCAATCTTCTGGTTCATCAGCTTGTAAAATCATCCACATCATTCGTACATAATCTTTTGCATGTCCCCAGTCTCTTTTTGCATCAAGGTTACCTAAGTAAAGTCTATCTTGAAGTCCAAGTGCTATTTTTGAAGCTGCTCTTGTGATTTTTCTAGTTACGAAAGTTTCACCTCTTACTGGTGATTCATGGTTAAATAAAATACCATTACAAGCATACATACCATATGCTTCTCTATAATTTACAGTAATCCAGTATGCGTACATTTTAGCAACCGCATAAGGAGATCTTGGATAAAAAGGAGTTGTTTCACTTTGTGGAGTTTCTTGTACTTTTCCATAAAGTTCAGAAGTAGATGCTTGATAGATTCTAGTTTTATTTGTAAGACCTAGTAATTTAACAGCTTCAAGGATTCTAAGTGTTCCAGTTCCATCAGCATTAGCAACATATTCAGGAGTTTCAAAAGATACAGCAACATGACTCATGGCAGCTAAGTTATAGATTTCATCAGGTTGAACTTCTTGGATAATTCTAGTTAAGTTCATAGAATCAGTCATATCACCAAAATGTAAAATAAGGTTTCTATTTTCTACATGAGGATCTTGGTAAAGGTGATCTATTCTATCTGTATTAAATAGTGATGATCTTCTTTTTACTCCATGTACTTCATAACCTTTTTTTAGTAAGAATTCAGCAAGATATGATCCATCTTGTCCTGTGATTCCTGTGATTAGTGCTACTTTTTTTTCTTTTTCTTCTGCCATTGTTGGTTTCCTTTTTATTTCGTAATTTTTGTAATTATATCTAAAAACTTATTTGATTTATACTTATTTAGATATAATTTTATAAATTTTTAAATTTTAGGAATTACTATAAATAATACATACAAAAACTTATCTTCAGACATAGAACTTATAGTAGAGTGTTGTAAGACTAGTAGAGATTCTACAAAAATCATAAGATTGATATCAGAGATAAAAAACTGGAATCACTTTATGACACTAGCCTTAAGTCATGGCATTTTCCCCGTAGTTTATTATGTACTAAAAGAGTATAATTCTCTAATTCCTAAAAATACACTAGCAACAATGAAATTTGAGAACATGGCAATAGCAAAACAAAATATGCTTATGACATCAGAACTGATAAAAGTTATGAAGATCCTAAAAGAAAACAACATAGAAGTAATTTCTTTTAAAGGACCAGTTCTATCCCAAATGGCTTATGGAGATATAACTCTAAGACAGTATTGTGATTTGGATATATTAGTAAAAAGTGGAAATTTATTAGAAATATCTGAGTTATTTAAAAAAAATAAATTTGATACAATAGATTCTGTAAGTTTACTTAAAAATGATAGTTATTTAAATAGTGATAATGACTTTAGTTTTTTTACTACTACTAACACTCATATTGAATTACATTGGAAACTGTTTAGAGAGAAAATAGGTAAAAATTTAACTTATGAAGAATATTTTACTCAAACTCAAAACATAAATATAAATAATAGCATGATTCCTACATTATCTTGTGAGCAACTATTTGTATACTTATGTTTACATGGTTCAAAACATGGATGGGAAAGAATAGAATGGATTGTAGATATTTATTATCTAATAGAATTAAATAAAATAGATTGGACTAAATTAATAGAAGTTAGCAAAAAAATGCATTGTGAGATATCTTTATTTTTAGGATTAAAATTAATTAAAACATTTTTTTATACTAAGTATCCTAAAAACATAGATATGTTGATAAATAATGACTTAATAAAAAACTTAGTAAGTGAAACTATATCTTTTTTATCAAATGATTTTGTATTAAAAGAAGACTATAATAAATACCAACAAATAAATCTATATCAATTAAAACTTATTAGTAATAAGAAACAAAAAATAGAACATATTATATTTACATATTTTAGTATTACAAGAAATGACTATTTATTATTTCCTCTTCCCAAGTATTTAAACTTTTTACATTATTTGATAAAGCCTTTTAGAGTTTTATCTAAAATGATATTAAAAGGTAAGTAATACTCCTAGTATTTAAATCTTTTTGAAACTTCAATTTTTATTATGGATGCATATGAATCAAGTTTTTTAACTATACTACTTTCTTCTAAAAATTTATATTTTACATAATTATAAACAATTTTATTTATTTCAAGTATTGTATGAACAAAAGATTTTGCTCCTATAAAATAAAAGTATTTATTCCACCATTTAGCTTCTGTACTAACTATAATATAATCTAGTTTTTTAAGATTTAAAGAAAAGTTTTGGATTAAAAAATCAACTCTTCTTGAATGTGTAGGATCAGTAACTATTATGATAGATTTATCTATTTTAGTATTTATCGTTTTGTCTAGGTATTTTATCTCATCCATAGTATTTGAAAAACTTTTTGTGAAAGTGATAGATTCTTTATATTTTTCTAAAAATTTGGTTTTTGTACCCATATACAATATTTGTTTATTTTCTGAAAACTTCCTATTTAGTAGTTCTAAAGACTTAGGAATTCTATCTTGGTTATTTCCACCTAAACAGACTATAAGATTGACTTTTTTTGCTTCTTTTGTAATATCTACAAAATTGCCTAAATTGATAAAGAATAGAAGCAAAAAAATAAAAAAAATTTTTTTCAATTATTTGATTTTAAACTTTAGCATATCTAGTAAAAACAAAGGAGCAGAAATAAAGTTTCTTCTCCACATTCTCTTAGGCTCTTTTATTAGTCTACCTAGCCATTCTAGATTTAAATCTATCCAGATTTGATTTGGTCGTTCAACTGTTCCTGCATAGAAATCAAAAACAGCACCGATACATGAAGATATAGTAAAATCTAAATTATCTTTATGTTGATGTAACCATTTTTCTTGTTTTGGAGCTGTCATCCCTATAAAAAGAACATCAGGTTTAAAGTTATTTATCTTTTCACAAATGATTTGATTTTCTTCATCTGTAAACTCAGACTTAAAGGGTGGAGAATAACTATCAACTATGATATTTGGATATTGAACTTTTATCTTTTCACGAATTTTATCAAGTGTTTTTTGTGCTGCACCCATATAGAAAACTTTTCCAGATTTTTTATCCATCTCTTCAAGTAAAAACTTATGTAAATCAGCACCAGCTATTTTTTTGATAGATTGTTTATTTATTTGCTTAGCAGCAATAACAATACCACTTCCATCAGGTATAAGTAAATCACTTGTTTGTAAAGCTTCATAAAAAAGTTTATCTTTTTTTGCTGTAACATAAGAGTGTGGATTTATTGTATTTATTACTTGTTTCTTTGATAGCGTTAAACTATTTAAACTATCAGTAAAAACTTCATAATTCATAATTTTCATTTTAAGACCTTTAATAGATTTTCTTCAAACTGTTCTAAACTAAAGTTTTCTAAATATCTTTTTCGACAGTATATAACTGTAGCTATGTTGTTATAATCTTCTAAGATAGTATCAAACCCAAATGATAAATTATCTAAATCATTTACTATCACACCACTTTTTTCATCTATGATAAAAGAAATAGAACCTTCATCTGTAGATAAACATGGCAAACCATAAGAAAATGCTTCTAATATAGATAATGGAAATGCTTCATTTTTATATCTTGTAGGAAAAATAAAAAGATGAGATTTTTCAAAAAGTTCTCTTTTCTGCTCACCATTTACAAAACCATGAAAAGTAACAATTTCTTCTAAATTATTTTCTTTAATATATTGAAAAAATTCTTCTTTATCTTCATCATGTTGCCATCCACCTGCAAAGTTAAAATGATAGTTTTTATCTTTACTTTGATTTGCTAATTTTAAAACTTCAAAATATCCTTTTTCTTTTATCATATTTGAAAGATATAATATATTTGTATTTCCAAAATCTTTTTTTAAAATATAGTTTTCAAATAATTTCTCATCATAGTTATCTTCTACACCATTTGGAAGATATACAACTTTAGTATATGTTTTAACATCCTCGAAATCAGTTTCTAGCATTGGACTTAAAAGTACAAGATTTATATCTTTTAAAAAGTATTTAGTAAGCTTTTTATTTCTATTACTTTTTACAAACTCTTTTATTCCTTTTGTGTGGTAGTGATAAAAAACATCACATGAAGTGAATAATCTATAAACTTTCCATATATTAGAAAAAAGCAAATCTCTATAAAAAGCAATTCCTCTTACGGATGCAGTAAAATAAATCTTATCCGGTCTAAAGAACAATACAGTAAATAAAATTTTAAAGAAAAGTTCAAGTACAAAGTAAATCTTTTTAAAATTTACTTTTCCAATATCACCTATGGTATCCGATGATTTTATTTTTATAAATCTACAATCAAATTCATCTTTTAGTTTTTCACTAGATTTGATAAAGTCACCAACTTTTGATGCTCCATGTGCAGGAGGTGAGTAGTGTAATATACAAAGTAGTTTTTGTTTTTTCATATTAAACCTTTATCCTTTTAATTAGTTTTGCAGGATTGCCAGCAACAATACTATTTGGTTCAACATCTTTTATTACAATAGATCCTGCTCCAATAATAGAATTTTCTCCAATAGTGATTGAACCTAATACAACTACATTTGAACCAATATCGACATTGTCTTTAATTACTGGAGATTTAGAAAAACTACCGTCACTTAGTTGTTTATTTCCAATTGTGGTGTTGTGTCGCAATATAACATCTTTCCCAATTATTGTTCCATCATTTACAACTAATCCTTGTCCATGATATAAACATAAACCTTTACCTATTTGAGTATTCCATGGAAGCTCTATACAAAGTATCCATTCAACAAAAACTCTGTAAAATACTAAGTATGGGATCAAAATGTAAAAAAATGGTTTTGGAGTTTTTCTACAAAGTTGAGCTAATCTAAATAGAACCAAAACAATTTTTGCTTTTATGTTCCTTGGATTATTTTTTAAATCTTGTGTTATATACATTAGTTACCTTTAATTATTTTAGTAAATTTAGATTTAATCTTTTTTATTGCTTTATTAACATAGCTATTTTGATAAGCAAATTCTTTTAAAAGTTTTTTATTAATAATTAAATTATCTAAAAACATAAATTTTGTGTTTGAAGAAGAATCTAAAGTTGTTGTATGTATGTGTTCTCCTGTACAGTGAGTAGCATCATTACCAAAACCAATATTTTGTACTTTAGAAATTTTTGGATAAATACAGTATTTGTCTTGTTTTGACATAGAATAAGACCATCTTATCGCCCAAGAATTATTTTTACCTTCTTTAAAATGTTTAAGCATTCTAGTCATATCCATTCCACCACGATTAAACTTTTTAATAGCTTTTTTGTCTTTTATAAAAGTTTCATAATCTTTAATCTCCCAATCTATATCTTCCCATTGATTTTTCCATGTAGCCCATCCCCATGATGCTGGTCTATATGCAAAAAATATATCTTCTTTTAAGTTCTTTAAACTGGGTAATCTCCAGCAAAAACCTGATATTGCAAATATTTGTTTATTATTTTTATAATATTCTAAAGTATCATTCATATAATTTAAAAAATTTTTACTTGTAATTAAATCATCTTCTAATACGATTACTTTCTCATATTTATTTATAATTTCAGTGACACCATCAACAATGTTTTCAGCTAATCCAAAGTTTTTATCTCTTTTAATTATTGTTATTGATTTGAAGCCACTAATTGTTTCTAAATATTCTCTTACTTTATTTACTGCTTCTTTGTCTTTGTCTCTTTTTGCAAAATCAGAAAATAAAAATAATTCACTTTCTTTTGCTAAAAGATTCTGTTGTAAACTAGATATTGTTTTTTGAATATCATCTAATCGATTATATGTAAATATTATTATTGGTGCTAAGTTATTCATATCTTTCCTCATTTGTAATATTTCTTTCAGTGATATAAAGTGCTAAAGATGATCCACTTATGATCATTAATGGATACATTATATAACTATATACAATAGGATTATCAGTTATCATAATTATTAATATAGAAACTAAAAATATAAAATTAAATAAATAGTAACTTTTATAATAATTGTTATTTGTATACTTTATCCTTTTTAATAAAAAACTAAAAATATTGATAAAAAAGAATAACCAAAGAATTAGTCCTATTATTCCGTTATGATGAAGTAATCTTAAATAGTCATTATGAGGATGAGCCCATTTAGGATATTTTAACATTTCTGGTGGACCGTCTTGTCCTAACCCAAAGATTAAATTAGTTTGTGCTGATTCATAAACAATAGACCAGATGTAAGTTCTTCCTGAAGTATTTATGGTCACACCTGCAACATTTGCTCCATCTCCTTCATTCATAACTGCAGAAATTTTGTCTTCTAATGTTAATGCTATAAAAATAACAATTAAAAAAGAAGTAAGAATAATTAAAATTTTTTTTATGTTATCTTTTATTGAATATCGATCACCATAAAAAAAAAGTAAAAAAACAAATAAAATAATAATCTCTGTAATGTAAATTATTCTTGATCCAGTTATTATCGGAACAATTACTAAGTAACCCATTATCAGTTGCTCTGAAAATGTAATATTTTTTGTTAAAAATCTTGCTAAAAAATAACTAAAAAACAAAATAGAAAGCATCATTGTTGCAGGTGAGTCTATTTTTGTTATTAGGAAATAACTTATAACAATTAAAAATGGGTATTTTACAAGATTCATTAGTTTTACAATTTTATTATGTAATTCGTTTTGTGGTATACTAGATATGATGAATAACATTAGCATACCTCCCCATACGGAGAAGTCTTGTAAGATACTTTTCGTTATTGGTCCCCAAAAAAAACTTGATATGTCATATAGGCAGTATAATATAAAAGGTAATAGAATTTTAATAGTTGATTTTTCAATATTATTTTTTAAAAATAAAAAAGGTACTATTAATGCACTTGCTGTAATTAATGCTGATAATGAGAAACTACCAAATTTAACTATTGTTAAAAATGATCCTAATAGTGATAAAGTAAAAATCATATTTAAATATATAATTCTCAAAGGCATAAAAAATCTTCTTTTCCATTTTTTAATAAACTTTTATAGTACATTAAATTTCCTAACTTATTAATTTTTTTAAAATTTTTTTATCAATTTCATTGTAAGTTACATTTGTCTTATTGTTATTTATAGTTAAGTACAATTTCTCTTCAAAATTTTTAGTCATAAAATCATTTTTATTAATCCATTGTATTTTTAATAAATCTAAACTACCAATAATCTTTTGATCTTTATTTATATCTATTATTGCTATTGGAATTGCTCCATTTATTTTTGCAAGTAATAAGGAATGTAATCTATTTGATATAATATATTTTGAACTTTTATATTTTTTTGTTATTTCTTTAATAGAATATTCGGAAATATTATAGTTCGTATACTTTAAATTATTCTTTTGAGAATATTTATTATTAATTTTATTATCGAAAGTAACTTGACTTACATAAATAATCTTATTTAATTTCTCAGTATTTAGAAGATAATTTGCAATTTTGTAAGAAATATCTCCTTCATTTTCATTTCTATCATATCTAAGAGAGATTGATATATTATTTCTTTCTAATTCTTCTAAATTATTAAATTTGGATTTTTTATTAAAATAATATGAAGCTATATCTTTAGCAAGTATTGTATTAAATATTTTATGATTATTATAATTATTTAAACTAATTTTATCTCTTACAATAATCAAATCATATAGTTTCTGATGTAATTTTTCTATTATATTCATTTTACCTAAATAGGAATGAGGCATTTTAAATAATTTGACATTAAAAAAAGATTTACATAATAATAGATATAAATTTATTAAAATCAATTTTATCTGATATAAAGTTGATTTTGATGTTGTATATCCTCCTGGTTTTAACACATAAATCCAGTTTCTTTTTTTTGAAAAAAATAGTGTACTTAAGAGTCCCCTTTTTGTTAAGGTTACATTTTCTGGTATATTAAATAGTTCTAGATAACTTTCAGGTACATTATTAATATCAAGTGTTATATCTCCCATATCTTTAAGAAAATCTATAGTGGCTTGTGCGATTAAATAATCACCTAAATTTTCGTATTGTGTTCTTAAATTTATATAAAAGTTATTTTTCATAGTATTCCTTTTTTTGTGTAATTAAATAGTATCCCATAAATAGAAGTCTAAATAAGAAAAAAGATATCAATGAGTAGGTCGCATATAAACTATTCCCATAGTAAGTTAGAGGTATTAATATAAGTAAATAAATAGAAGTACTTATTACATTAACTTTAGCTACTTCTTTTTGTAAATCACTTCCTTGTAAAATAGATGCGATAATTGAACTTGCCGAAAAGAAAATTAATCCTATGCAGATAATTTTAAAAAGTGGTATGGTAGGGATATATTTTTCACCTAAAGCGAATGGTACTAATAAATCAACTGTAAAAAATAATAATAAAAATGGTAAAGAAGCTAATATTGTTGTAAATATTAAATAAAAATAATAATGTTCATTTTTTATTTCTTTTTTTGCTACAGATGGCAATATAACTGATGCCATAGATGTGGCAACCATATTAAGAGGAGTAACTGCGCGATTTATAAATCCAAAATATGCTGCATGCAAAGGAGTTGATATTAAACCAACTATGGTTACATCAATATTTCTTAATTGTGCAAATAATGAATTTATCCAATAAGGATAAGTTTTTCTAAATATTTCTTTTAATGTATATTTGAAATCAAGATTTAAATTAAGATTTAAATCTTTTAATGTAAATATAAAAAGCAAGAAGGATGATAATAATAAAGATAACCCATAAGATAAAGTTGGATTAATATCAAATAATTTAAATGATAGTATGAATAAAGACACTGCTAAGACTCTTCTAGTAACTAATAGTTTAGTTGCTCTTTTATTATTTCCATCTGCAATATATATACCTAATAGTTGTTCGTTCCTTTTTTCAAAAATTATCCATAATGTTAGGGGCAAAATATAGAAAAAGAAATTATTATTGTAATAACTTAAGAGTAAAATAACAATAAAAAAAAATAATCCTACTATTAATGTAATATTTGAATTTAGTTTTACACAATAATTAACTAGAGTTGAGTTTACTTCTCTCGCTCTTTCTTTTATCATAAATGTATTTAATCCAAAATCAATAAATGCCATTAGAACTGTACTAAAAGCTAAAATTGATATTACTATCCCAAAATTAATAATATTTTCCCATCTAGCTAGTAGTATAATTCCTAATGTTTGAGATAATGCAGCAATTATTCTTCCTAACAATGCCCAAGAGAAATTTTTTAATACTTTTTTATTTAATTTATTTGTCATTATTTTGCGGAAAACTATTTTTTATATTGTTAGAAGACATTATTTAACTATCACTATTAAAAATATCTCTAGTATAAACTTTATCTTGAACATCAAGTAAGTCTTCACTAAGTCTATTTGCTACTATTACATCAGCCATTGATTTAAATTCTTCCAAGTCTTTAATCACTCTAGAGTTAAAGAAAGTATTATCTTCTAAGTTTGGTTCATAGATTATTACTTCTATACCTTTTGATTTGATTCTTTTCATGATACCTTGAATAGCTGAGCTTCTAAAGTTATCTGAACCTGATTTCATTACTAGTCTATAAATTCCTACTTTTTTTGTAGTTTCTGCTTTTGTCATAGTAAGGTTTAATTTTTCTATGATTGATTTTGCTATAAAGTCTTTTCTAGTTGTATTAGAGTTTACAATAGCTTCTATCATATTTGATGGTACATCTTTATAGTTTGCTAGTAATTGTTTTGTATCTTTAGGTAAACAGTATCCACCATATCCAAA